>Ga0068869_100002067_pt1 | contig 12067 bp, 7 predicted proteins | sample KBSMisM52_FD_64676 | JGI IMG/M metagenome (GOLD analysis project Ga0068869, IMG submission 64676) | Miscanthus rhizosphere microbial communities from Kellogg Biological Station, Michigan, USA - KBS Miscanthus M5-2 | ecosystem: Host-associated > Plants > Roots > Rhizosphere > Soil ... | reverse complement strand
AAGGACGGTAACTTCATGCTTGAGTATCGCAAAACAACTGCCATGAAACCCGGTGAATCTTTGGATGCAGTACAGGCCCGCTACCAAAAACTGGCCGGCGACCTGCAAAAACGCGCCAATGAAAAAGCGCCAAAAGGTTTGGGTCGCAACCTTACAGAGTTCGAAATGAACCTCGTGGTGACTGATCTCATGGTGAAGAGTTTCGTGGAGTTGGAAAAATCCGGCAACAAACAGGCCGTATTTGAAAACAACGTTGAATGGTGCCGCCAGGCCGTACTCATTCCATTCTTCAAGAAAAAAATTGAAGATATGAAAGCGAAGGGTGTTGCCATCGGCAGTACAGCCGAACAACTGGCTGATTATGTAAAATTCCAAATCCTCAAACAAGGTCTGGATGCAGATATCAAATCTATGGAAGGTTACAGCTTCAGCTCAGCAGTCGGAAGCTCCATGCAGATCGGTCTTCGTGGTGTTCCATACTATGTTTCCAAAGCTATGGGCCGTGAACACGGTATCCGCGGTTATGAAGTAAAAGATCCAACCAAGGGTGGACTTGAAGGCGACCTCGCCAAAGTTACTCTGGAAATGGAAAGTCCACTGGAAGTTGCCAACGATAAAGATTTCATGAACTCCAACCTCACTCGCAAACTGGCAACTATGCCGGGTATGTGGGTAGTACTTGGTGACGACATGGCTCAGCAAATGAAAAATGGTGCTACAGAAGCCTTAGGCGGCCAACCAGTATCAGCAGCCAACAAAGCTGGATTCGAAGAGTTCAAAAAAATCGTTTTGGCTATCCGTGACGTCCAGCTCAAAGGTGGAAACATTCTTATGTACACCAATAAAGCAGGTCAGGTGTTCAACTTCCACTTACAAACAGAAATGGGTGTGGGCGGTCACCAACGTTGTGGCAACCCATCCTTCGCTGTTCTTGAAAACATCAGCATTGAAGCTGTTCTTGATAAATCACAAAAAGGTCTGGCCGTTGCAGCTGCCGGTGAAAACACCGCAACTGTTACTCCGGAATCACAAACCTATGCTACCTATTTCGGTCTTGCTGGTGTTATTACAGTTTCACCAGATGTACCACCACCTCCTCCAGGAAATAAAGGTGGCACAACAACCGTCAAAAATGAGGGTAGTGTTGAAGAAGGAAAAGGTACCGGTAATGGACACGGCTCTCAGGGAGGTACAACAGGTGGACCAGTTAGCGATCCGAATAAACCACCGGGAGACAACACACCTCCACCAGCAGGTTTCTAAAAAAATTTATAAAAATAAAAAACTATGTCTAAGCATAAAGAAAAAAACAAAAACGGAATCATATCAATCCTCCTCGTGGCAGTTGTAATTGTCGTCGGTATCATCATTGTGATGGGCGCCCCTACAACTCAAACTGGTGCCAGTGAAGCAGGATCAGGTAGCGGAGCTGCTCACGCAACAGCTGGCGGAAGCCAGGGCGGACCTGCATCTGGGAATGGCTTATAAAAAAATAAAAACTAATAAAAAAACCCAATGAAAAAGCTATCTTTTTACAATGCATCGTTACTGATGCTGGTTGTGCTCCTCACCCAAGGATTAAATATCAGCGGTGTTGATGCTCAGTCCTTCGCCAACGCATACCAAAAATGCGATGAAGGTGTTCATCCGTTCTACCCTGGAAAGCCTGTGGGTTCTAACAGTGACATCCATCATCCTGGTGAATCACATTGTTCATCCAGTTTGGTGGGTTCATTTCCGAATAATCAACATGAGGAACCAGATCCAGCAGAAGCAGCACATAGCTTAAACTCTACAACAGTAACCATTCCAAAAGCTGTTCATTGGCATAGATATATCAACGAATCCGTATCTGACGATGGTTTTTACAAACGTGCTTGGCTCAGAACTTTTGAAATCAAACTTCAACCTGACCTCAAAGCAATTTTGAAACCGGGAACATTGAAATGTCCGATTCCTGATGACGGTATTGCCGGCCACTACGATACAAATTTCGAAGACTGTCCTTCAAGTTATACCAATGCAAATGTGTTTGGTGGAACAAAACTTGAATTCGACGGCACAACCATCAAATATACTTTTGGTTTAAACCAACCAACTAACGGCTACAAACCAATTGTTCCAGGTAAAAACACCGATATCGATCAGGGTGTATTTTTCCCGGGTGACACATCAAGCCCAAACGGCCGCATGTTTGCCATGGGCGTAGATTTTGAAACAAAAGACCTCACAGCATCTGATCCAAATAAAATCTGGGGTGCAACAACAACATCCCGAGCTGAAATTATTCATACAGCAATTCCAAAATCCGAATTCGACACAGGCAAATACCATCAATGTGGTGAAACTTCAGCATGGAACGCAAATAACTCCTGGTGTAACGTCACCGGATATCAATGGGTGAATATCGGTTCAGTTGTTTCCATTTGGAAAAATGAAGCGCCACCTCCTCCAACAGCAACTTGTGAAGACATCACTCTTGTACCAAATAAAGTAAATGCTCCTGGTACTACCGACTACACTGCAACTGTTACTTTTGATGACGGCAGCGACTATAAAACAGAAGTTACCTGGTCACAAAAGTCGGGAGATACAGGTACATTTTCCAATCCCCTCGTACAAAATCATTTCAGTCCAACCTTTACTAACAGCTACACAACAACAGCAACTTCAGGTGAAGTTACTGCCAAAGTAACAGGTGTTACCGGCGCAAACAATTCACCAAAATGTCAGGCCGGAGTAAAAGTAAAAAGTCCTCCGTCGCTCGATTATTGTCATGATGTCACCATTTATCGTGGCACTTCTCCAATGCCAGGTGCAATTAGCGTTGGCGATCCAACAGACAATCTCTATGTAAAAGCCACTGTTGACGCAGGTAAAGATGCCGATTTCAAATGGAGAGGTCTGAAAGGTATTTCAAATCAAGGTACCTTCACCGGTGGATCACCAAGTCCAGGCAATCCTTCAACAACACTTCTTGCCGGAGACAAAGTAAGTTATACAGGAGGTATTGATGGAACTATTGTTTCTGTTCAGGGTATCGATCACGCAACAGGTTTACCTTTAACAAATTGTAAAGATTCTTTCAAAATTTCAGAGACTCCTGAAACACCTTCTTGTTTGGATATTACATTAACTCCAAGTAACCTCAGTGCTCCTGGATCAACCAATCTGAAAGCAACAGTTACCTACTCTGATGGTGTGAATCGCACCACTGGCGTCAGCTGGTCACAGACCGGCACGGGTAGCTTCAGTGCTTCTTCACCACAAACACACTCAAGTTCCACAACATTTGATAATACCTATACAACACCATCTGATACTGCATCAGTTACTGCAAAAGTAACAAGCGTTCCAGCAGGTGTAGATAATTCCGATGAATGTCAAAATGGTATAACCATCAAAAACACACCTCCAGGCACTGAATGTAAAACTCTCAACCCGAATCCTGGAAAAACAGTAAACGTTGATGCCAGCAGCAATGTTCTGCTCTCAGGCAGTCCTGAAAATACCGACGGTACTAAACCATCAAAAATCCACTGGTCAGAAACAGGTGGCGGTTGGTTTGCCGCAGGTCCATTCTCAAGCTCACTGGGTGGTGCCTTAATGGGATGTATGTCTGCTCTACCAACAGATCCACACTCTGCAAACACCAGTTTCTCGGCACCTTATCAATGTGATTACTACTATTTTGCAAGTGCAGACGGCACAGGCTCAGCCCATTATGAAGCGGAACCAAACGTTGGAAATGTTGAGGCATGTAAAGCCGACGTAACCACCAGCAAAGGCCCGGATAACAATAAACCTTACTGTGCCGGACTCGTTTTGAATCCAAACAAACTGGACTCAGACGGTACAACCGACCTGCATGTAACAGTTCTCATTGGTAACGATGATGGTCTGTCACATGAAACCACATTGGCATGGAGCGGCGACGGTGACTTTACAAACTTCTCACCAGCAGAATCCAGCTCCAACCATCAAAAATCTTTCGGCAAGAGCTTCTTCTCAACTTTTGAAGCCAACGATGCAAACAACTCCGAAGCTGCAGTAAAAGTAGAGCACATCACGGGCATCGACGACAGCAGCCTTGGCTCATGTAAAGATTTAAACAAATTCAAAAAGCCAAATGAGAATGAAAAGTGTGAATACTTTGATACTTCAGAAAAACCTCTGCCTCCTCCAAAGAACGGCTTCGATGTTTGTGTAGACTCAAACGACGAATATATCGACAAAGACGGCCGCTTCACTATCGAATTCGGTGGAAGCAAAGTTACAAAATTCGTACCAGGTTGTGTAGAAGTTCCTGCAAACACTGCATACAAACTCTACGCCACAGACGAACCTGACAACGATCAATGTAGCGAAAATCGCAACACCGGCAAACGCCCACCATCACTTGAAAAATATGTGAGCCGCGACGGTAAAAACGATTATCGCAAAGTTATCAGCATTGCTACAAATGAATCATCAGTAGATTACAAACTCGTCTTCACACCTTCTGAACCAAACACTGTTGCCTTCATTACCGATACTATTGGCACAGGCATCCCGGGTGTAACTTACGGTGACAATGGCGCTCAACCGGGCGGAAGCATTACTTACGATGATAGCCTCAAGATTACAGAAGACAGCTACGGCGATCTTCCTGAATGTACATCACTCGCTGACGATGCACCAAAAGAACATTGTTATAACGGCCCTGATCTCAACGGAATTGAACTCGTAAAGGTCAGCAACCCTGTAACAATCACATACAAAGGAAAAGTGCATCCTGTACTCACAGAAAACAGCTGTAAAGACGGCCACATCTGTCAGGAAAAATTCATCAACAAGACTCAGGCAATGTGTAAAATCGTTGATAGTGAAGGAAATCAAACTCCTTGTACTGAAAGCGACAAACCATTGCACAGCGATGCAACTGTACAGATCTTCTGTCAGTACATCCTCACTCGTGCTGCCGGTGACGTTTACCTGGAAAAAGATCTTGATGCCGGTGTGGACATTAATAAATGTTCAAAATACACCAGCTCAACAGGTGTGGTAATCACTCCAGCTCCACCTCCACCACCAAACACTCCAAGTACAGGTATCCCAACACAAATCGTATCTATCAATCACGAAATCTGTACTGAAGGTCAGGCCGGAAGTTTGGATCCAGCACTCAAAGAGTTCTATGGTAAAGATGTTTCTGCCAACCTCTCCAGCCAGATCTGTGAAGTTAAACTCCAGCCGGGTGAACAGTGGAAAAAATCTACTATCGTTAATAACATGGAAGAAAATAAGACCCGCATTTCTCGTTGGAAGCCACAAGCTACAAGTGGAACAACCCTTGCAGCCCTTGCAGGTGCTAACCCGGATCTAAATGTACTTCATGTGAAAGGCGGTAGCCTCACAGTTAACGAAGACTACACACTCTCAGATGGTGAAGGTGCAAAAACCATCATCGTGGAAGACGGTGACCTGATCATCAATCACAATATCAAGTACGGCACATGTAACAAGACCACAGGTGTTTGTAACGTTACAGATACAGCGTCTCTCGCCTTCATCGTCCTCAACGGTAACGTCTATGTTGATCCGTCAGTAACAGAACTTTCAGGCGTTTATTTTGTTCAGGGTCAGGGCGACAAAGGCCACCTCTACCCAGGTGCTCCAGGAAACACCACTGGTGACAGTGCGAAATCTTACAACAAACTCGAAATCTTTGGTTCAGTCTATGGTGAAATCGAACCATTGTTCCTCAGCCGTTTGTACGCTGGTGACCCAAGCCAGGAAGAAGCCGGCATCGTTGTACGCTTCGATGAGCGTGTGATCTTGAACACCCCACCAGGTTTACGTGACATCTTATCAGTTAGCGAAAGCTCCGCAGCCCGCTAGTCGTAAACCCCTTACATTAATAACATTGGTTGAAAAGCCCCTACCTAGAAAGGGGCTTTTCGTTATTTGTATACGCTTCGGGTGAACAAGGTTGGGGCCCACGAGACCCAACCTTATTCACCCTGGGCCCTCGCGCCGTGCGCTCGGAGGTTAGCTTTCGCAATTCGTCAATCTTGCCGCACCAAAAACAAAATGCTACTTTGATAACCCAAAACCACCGCCTTCATGCCTCCAGCCAAATCCAAAAAAAACCTCTACCTTTTCTACGGCCCCGACCATTATTCGGCCCAGCAAAAGGCCAAGCACTGGACCGATGAGTTCATCAAAAAATACGGTGATTTAAATATGCAAACCTTCAACGGTGAAGAACTCACCGCCGGCGGCTTCCAGGAAGCTGTTGCAACAGTCCCCTTTTTGAGTGAAAAAAAACTTATCATCATCCGTGATTTTCTGGCTGACGCTAAAACCGCAGAGCTCGCCGAAGTTGCCGACATGCTGGAAGAGATTGATGATTTTAACATCGTAGTTTTCATCGAACGCGGCAAACCGGACGGCCGCACCGCCATCTATAAACGTCTCACCAAAATTGGCCAGGCCATTGAGTTCCCTGATCTGGAAAAGTTTGAACTCGTACAATGGATAGCCAAAGAGTTAAAACTCAAAGGCACCGCCATCTCCAGCCGCGACGCCGGCCTCCTGGCCGAAACCGTTGGTCCGGACCTCTGGCAAATGAGCCATGAAGTAGAAAAACTCGCTCTCTATTCTGACGGCAAACCTGTAACTGCCGACGCCATTGAAAAGCTGGCCAGCGCCAATGTGGACGCATCCGTTTTCAAACTTACAGACTACCTCGGCCAGAAAAATATTAAACTCGCTTTCAAAACTCTCCAAAACTTACTCACCAGCAACCAGGATCTTTTCCAGATCTTTTTCATGCTGGTGCGCCATGTGCGCATTTTAATTCAGGCCAAAACACTCCACCAACAAAACATGAGCAAAGACCAGATCGTTGGTAAAATTAAAGAGCATCCTTTTGTGGTTACTACAGCGCTCAGCCAAAGCAAAAACTTCACTCTCCAAAAACTCACAGAGCTCTACGAAATCCTCCTCAAGATTGATATAGACACAAAAAGCGGCCGTATAAAAACGGCCACTTATGATAATTCTGAATTACGACTTGCGATTGAACAACTGCTGGTCAAAGCCTGCAGCTAATTAGGAAAAAAGTTTTCCAAAAAAATCGTTCAAAGCTGAATCTGCTTCACGTCGACTCATTCCACTGTAAGCAGCTTTTTTAGCTTTTTTCACACGTGGATCCATCGCAAAATCAATCAATCCTTTACCTGTAACTGCACCCTCTTTTTGGAACTGCAAACGAATAAGATCCATAACACTTGTTAATTCACTCGCATTGGTAATCGTTTCAGGTACATCCACATCTTCAATGTTACGAACAATGGTCTCTTCACCAGCCACAATGGCGATACCATCCTTATCCACCTGTGCAGAAGACTGTCCTTCAACTGACATAAAATAATATTAATGAAATAATGACGGAAAGACATTACCCAGCCAAAAACGAACTTTCAAGGCTGCCTTGTCATCAAAAAGGACCCGTTCGCATCACCGACAAAGTTCTCATCTTAATTTCACGGCTTAGTCAAAAGCCTAATCCGCAATATGCCCCGTGAGCGTGTCGGAATTTTCGACAGCAAAATAAAATTGACAAATAAATTGAATTACGTCGAAATAAAATAACAAGCTGCTATAATGCAAACGTATGATTCACAAAATTCTTGAAGGATTGGGGCTTCAGCCAAAAGAGGCCAAAGTGTACCTGGCAACTCTTGAACTCGGTTCAAGTCCGGTTTCGGCGATTGCCAATAAAGCCAAAATCAACCGCGTCTCCACTTACGATATCCTGGAAAAACTCAGCAAAAAAGGCTTGGTGAACTTCATGATCAAACGTGACATCAAATACTACACGGCTACCGACCCGGCACTCGTAAGCGAAGAGTTTAAAAAACGCGCCCACGAACTGGAAAACGCACTCCCTGAACTCAAGCGCCTCCGCGGTGAAACCAGCCATCCCAAAATACAATATTTTGAGGGCGTTGAGGGCATCAAACGCATTTACGCCGACACGCTTACCAGCTCAGGAGAAATCCTCAACTACTGCAACTCACAGGCCATCCGCGAATTCTGGCCTGAATACGACAAAGAGTACGTACAAAAACGTATCGAAAAAAATATCCAACTCCGCGGCATCGCTTTGGACGACGAATACGGCAAAACCGTACAATCAAAAGATCAACAATCCGTCCGCGAAATCCGCCTGGTCACCAATGACCAGTATAATTTCACCAACGAAATCAACATTTACGACAACAAAGTTTCCATTATCTCCACCAAAGACGAACTCATCGGTATGATCATCGAAAGCGTTGAGATCGCCAACACTCAACGTGCCATCTTCGAAATGGTCTGGAACTTCGCCAAAGCCAAAATCTCCGCCATGAGCAACTCAATGGAAGCACCAGAAATGACTATCCGTAAAGTGGGCGGTCTGAAAAAAGCAGAGAAGAAAAATACGGCAACGGCTGACGATCAAGTAAGTCTGTTCTAAATCAAACGTCCTCAAAATATTTCCACGCTTATTTTCGGTGCAATTTTTCATATTAAAGTCCTAAAAGGAGATCATCTAAAAAGGCCCCACCATCCGGCAGGGCCTTTTTTTATATATCAACTTAAACTTTAGATCTTCCCGAGGTTATGCAGTTTGAAAATCACTGACGCAACCTCAACACGTGTTGTTGCCTGTGTTGGGAAAAGATTACTTCCGGTAAACAGAGAGTTATCCATGGAGTAACGAGCATAACCACTGTACCACTGACCGGTTGCTACGTCGCTATAAGAAGTACTGCTATTACTTGGCATAGCATCACTCAAGTTACGGAGAAGCAAAGCCAGGAACTCAACACGGTTCACTGAACGGCCTGGACGATAGAAACCAGCGTCCGCACCACCAAGGTAACCGGTAATCATACCAATATCCTTACCACGACAGATATATTGGTAAGACCAAGCGCTGTTTGTCACATCCGGGAACGGATCTGTCCCGCCACAGTAGTCTGTTCCATCAACGTATTTGCTGAAAGTTTCCAATGCAATTTTTGCGATCTGATCACGTTGTAAAAGTCCGTTTGGAGCAAAAGTTCCGTCCGGGTTACCTGTCATAGCACCGATGCCCTTAACGTAGGTAATAGCATCACAGTCAGGATGAGAGGCAGGTACGTCCGTAAATCCTGCGCATTTATCCGCTGGAGGTGGTGGTGGGGATGGAGGACCTGGAGGTGCTGGTGGTGGAGGTGTTGGTAAAGCCGTTGGAGCTTCATAAGCGCCCGGATCAAATTTTGCAGTACCAACACCATTACCATCAAGTTGACGAGTATTTCCAAAATAATCTTTAGTAATACCTGTCACATCTTTACCCATATCGATACATGTGGAACCTGCTCCTAATTTTTGGTCATTCGGTTCAGTTCCTACACCGACCGGATTCACAAGAGGATCACAGCTGATGTTGTTGTCCGTAAGAGCCGGATCAGCAGAGTTTGCAAATAAGGCATTATAATCGAATGTTGATGTATCACCAGCAAGATGTACAACCGTATCATCACCGGCATCGTATGCAATAAGGTTATTGCGAACCAGATTACCATTGCCCTGCATAACGATCACACCATGATCAGTTCCTGAGTTAATGTCATTGTGAGCAACTGTGTTGTGCTCGAATGTGCAGGAACCTCCGGCAATCACCAACCAGTCAGCTGCATCACCCAAAATAAAATTGTTATAAACATTCGCACCGTTGCTGCATTTCAAACTGCCACCGGTATTACTGTGTAAAACATTGTTATATACAGTCACCTTCCCGTTAAAGTTTGAAATTAAACCATCTGTAGCGGTGTTACTATAAAGCACATTGTTATTCACAGTTGCTGTATTGGAACCGCTCAAAAGAATTGGCATAACAACAGTAGCACTCACAGTGTTATTGTGAATAACGTTGTTACTGATAGTTACATCCAAAGTGGTCGCGTCATTATTTTGAACAGAAATTGCTGAACCACCTGCAGCAGAAATATCTAAGCCGTTTATTGATCCCGCAACTGAGATAAATTTAATGACTGCACTTGAAGCCGCCTGGACTTTGGTTACATTTCCAACAGGGTCACTGTCGGTAAAAGTAGAATTATATCCACCATAAATATGGAAATCTTTTGAATAAGAAGATCCATCCACAATCCATGGAAGAGTTTCGCTGCTATATGTACCTTCAGCAACAAATACACGGTCATAATCCGTGTTTACCGGATTCAAGAGATAATTGACACCTTCAGTAATGGTTTGAAAAGGCATAGCCTTTGTACCATCACCGCCAGGAGCAGCGGTATCATCAACATAAACGCCGCAGGCGGCAGATAGATGACAATCGATTAAGACCGGTGGTGGCGCAGCAAAAACAACACTCACAATCATTGTGAGCATCACCGCAGCGCCGGTAAAGAAAGCAAAAAGCTTCTTCATAGCAGAGAGGTTAACGAATAAATATTTCACACCGTTTGTGAATTATACACCTTCTGCTCTTAATACCAAAAATATATGACAATCGTTACAATAACGGTTTCATCGAATGCCAATCTGTGGCCTGTTCATAGGCAGAACCAACCTTTATTAAAAGATCTTCGCTAAACTGCGGACCGATAATCTGCATACCAATCGGAAGTTTTTTTCCGCCAGTCGCTTTACCTGAACTAAATCCGCACGGCACACTCATGGCCGGCACACCTGCACAACTTACAGGAATAGTTAAAGCATCTGCCAAATACATAGCCAATGGATCGTCTTTCTTTTCACCAATCGTAAATGCCGGGAAAGGTGAAACCGGTGTGATCATCACATCCACCTTTTTGAATGCATCTTCAAAATCTTTAATAATAAGTGTACGAACTTTTTGGGCCTTCCGATAATACGCGTCGTAGTATCCGGCAGAAAGCACATACGTACCGATCATAATGCGGCGTTTGATTTCGTCCCCGAATCCTTCACTGCGCGCTTTCAAGTAATAGTCCAATAAATTATCTGCATCGGTTTTCGGTTTTGAGCCATAACGGATTCCGTCAAAACGCGCCAGGTTAGCGGAAAGTTCCGCCGGCATCGCTACATAGTAAACGGCAATCGCATATTTAGTGTAAGGCAGACTCACCTCATGCAAAGTTGCGCCCATTTTTTCATACTCCTTCAAAGCATCACGCACAGTCTTTTCAACCTCCGGATCAGTCCCCTCTCCAAAATACTCTTTCGGCACACCGATCTTTAAACCTTTTACAGACTGGCCCAAACTTTTTGAGTAGTCGGGAACTGCGACATCAGGAGTCGTTGCATCACGAACATCTTTACCGGCAATTGTTTGTAAAACCGTCGCAATATCCTGAACAGATTTTCCAAACGGTCCGATGGTATCCCATGAGGATGCCATGGCCGTCACGCCACTGCGTGATACGCGTCCATAAGTAACTTTAAGTCCCACACATCCGCACAAAGAGGCCGGTTGACGAATTGAACCGCCGGTATCTGTTCCCAAAGTGTAATAAGCCATATCCGCAGCCACCGCGGCCGCCGAACCACCGGACGATCCGCCCGCGACGCGGGCGACATCCCACGGATTCTTCGTCGGCCCAAAACAAGAATGCTCAGTAGAACCTCCGCAGGCAAACTCATCCATATTCAATTTCCCCAGCAAAACCATTCCGGCTTCAGACAGTTTATCAACAACCGTCGCATTATAAGGGGGCACAAAATCACCAATAATTTTGGAGCAGCAAGTGGTGCGAACACCCTTAGTATTAAAAATATCTTTCAAACCCATCGGCACACCGGCGAGCGTATGAGCCACACCCTTGGCCAAAATCTTATCAGCCTCTTCAGCCTGTTTCATGGCCACGTCCTCGGTCACCAAAACAAAAGCATTCAAAACTTCATTGTGTTTTTTGATCTGAATCAGACAGTCCTTTGTCAGTTCAACTGAAGAAAACTTTTTATTCCTGAGTCCTTCAGTCGCTTCCGTAAGAGTTAAACTATTCAACATAAAATTCGGTCCGGCACCGCGCACTTATTGAGTAAT
>Ga0068869_100002055_pt1 | contig 12098 bp, 8 predicted proteins | sample KBSMisM52_FD_64676 | JGI IMG/M metagenome (GOLD analysis project Ga0068869, IMG submission 64676) | Miscanthus rhizosphere microbial communities from Kellogg Biological Station, Michigan, USA - KBS Miscanthus M5-2 | ecosystem: Host-associated > Plants > Roots > Rhizosphere > Soil ... | reverse complement strand
GCTTGCAGGCCCGTTAGGAAGAACACATGCGCAGTCTGGGCCGGTCTCGTGCTTCTGCTTGGATCCACGGTGTGTACGCTGGCCGCACCGCCCGCCGACACCGCTTCGCACGAAGCCAGCATCGACAGCGCTCGGGTCGAGATTGACGGCGATGCGTTGTTTCGTGTGCGCAGCGTCCCGTCCTACCCTGCAGGGCAACGTGCACGCAACATCGCAAAGCGCATCGAAGCCGTCGCTGCGGATCGCTCGATTCGCAGCGACGATCTACGCCTGGTCGATGAGGACGAAGCCATCGCGATCGTCGCCGGCGATGCGCCGTTGATGAACGTCTACGACGCTGATGCGCGCCTCGAACAGTTGTCCAAGCGCGACCTTGCGGAGGTCAATCGCCACCGCATCGCGCAGGCCATCGAGGACTATAGGCACGCCCGGGGTCCGGATGCGCTCCGAGGCGGCTTGGTCGCGACAGGGACAGCGACACTGGTACTCGCGCTGCTCCTTTTCGGCTTGTTTCGAGGTGCGCGCTGGTTCAACGAGTGGCTGCACAAGCGCATCCTGAGCCGCATCGGATCGGTCGGCATTCAGTCTTTCGAGATTGTCCGCGCCGAGAGGATTCAGAGTGGCGTGCGTGCCGTTGTGCATGTGCTGCGCACGCTCCTCATATTGATAGCATTGTTCCTCTACCTGAATTTCACGTTGGCGCAGTTTGGGCCGACGCGGGCGCTGTCGCGCCAACTGATCAATCTCGTGACCGACCCTCTAGCGACCATCGGCCACAGCATCGCTGCGCAGATCCCCAATCTGATCTTTCTGGTGATCCTGATCTACGTATTCCGCCTTGTGCTGAGGTTGGTGCGCCTATTCTTTCAAGCGATCGCCAACGGCGGCATTCAACTCGCGGGCTTCGATCCGGAGTGGGCCGTGCCTACCTACAAGATCGCGCGCTTCGCGGTCATCGCGTTCGGCGTGATCGTCGCCTATCCCTACATACCGGGCTCGCATTCGGACGCGTTCAAGGGCGTCTCGCTATTTATCGGTGTGCTGTTCTCGCTGGGATCGTCGTCTGCGATCGCTAACATCATCGCCGGCTACATGATGACCTATCGGCGTGCATTCAAAGTTGGCGACCGCGTCAAGATCGGAGAAGCGATGGGTGATGTCATCCAGACACGGTTGCAGGTCACACACCTGCGTTCGCTCAAGAACGAAGAGATCGTGTTGCCGAACTCGCAGATCCTGAACAGCGAGGTCATGAACTACAGCTCGCTCGCTCGCACGCAGGGGTTAATCCTTCACCTCGAAGCTGGGATCGGCTATGAAACACCTTGGCGGCAGGTCGAAGCGATGCTGTTGATGGCCGCGGAACGGACGCCCGGATTGCAGAAAGACCCGCCGCCGTTCGTCCTATACAAGGGTCTGGGCGACTTTGCCGTCACCTACGAGCTCAACGTCTATTGCAACAACGCGCAGGCGATGAATCCACTGTATGCCGCACTGAGCCGCAGCATCCTGGACGTCTTCAACGAGTACGGTGTGCAGATCATGACGCCGAATTACGAGGGCGACCCCGAGCAGGCGAAGATCGTGTCGGCGAAGGATTGGTATCTCGCACCAGCGAAACCGTCTGAAGATGGGAGTTTGCGCCCACCTGCGTCCGATGCTTGAACCGCACCGGAAGGTGCAGTCGCGCCTGCCGGCTACACGCTCGATGCGACATGCCGCTCGATGGTCTCATTCCGATGAGCTGACCAAACTGAAGGATAGCTCTCAAAGCAAAGGCGGCCGCTTGCGCGGCCGCCTTCTTCACCCCTAAGACTCAGAAAGCCTCTATTACGGTTTCGACTCGGACGCAGGTGCTGTGGCCGCCTTCACCGAATCAGGCGCCGTTTTGCTTCGCGTCATGTTGGTCCGGTCGGCTACATCCTTATCGTATGTGACGCCGATGTTCTTGCCCTCGGCAGGTTCGCGCGTCATGTTCGTGCGCTCGGCCACATCCTTGTCATAAGTAACGCTTACCTTGGCACCGCTTGTGCGAGCAGCCGACACGGCATCCGACCCCGTGAGACCGCCAGCACGCCCGTGCCACTTGCTCATCGACTCGACGTCGCCTGAGTTGAGAGCCTGCGACTCATCGCCGATGGCGGAACCGGCGAACATCGCGGCTCCGGCAGCCAGCGCGAACAGCGTCACCTTCGTCTTCAATTGCAGCTTCGTGTTCATACAATAGTCCCCCTAATGTCCGACTGGGCGATCCCGCCCGGCATGCGGATCGTGAAATCGCGGTCCGCCCTCTCACCGGCACGTACCCTTCGCTTGTCCCCGCCTTTCGCGGGTCAGGCATCGCTAGTCCTGCCAGTGCAAAGGGATTGTCGGCGTGCGAGGGTTGCATGCACATCCGGCACGTAGCCTAGTACGGACGGCATAGGTGCGAACCTTCATCGACCAAATGACAAGTGACAGACATGAATTCAACCTTTTGAAAACATTCGGGAAGCAGGCATGCTTCCTGCAGCACCGACGTGGCAGTCGCGGCGTTTCGACATATACCGCGGCGTCCCGGACCAGTTCGCATGCGCAGCCTTGAAACCTATCGAGATCTGATCGTCCGCGTCGAAGAACTGGCGCGGCGCAATCCTTTTCGCTACCGCGCAACTCTCGCTGCCCTCGCCGCACTTGGCTTTGCCTATGTAATTGGCATCGTGTTGCTTGCGCTCGGCGGAGTTGCGGTTCTGCTCGGACTTGTCGTGCTATCGCACCAGCTGGTGTTGCTCAAGCTGGCGTTGATCCCGTTGGCGCTTTCGGCACTGCTGATGAAATCCTTGCGTGTGCGGATTCCGCCACCCGATGGTCGGCGTCTGACTCGCGAAGAAGCACCTTCGCTGTTCGCGGAGATCGAATGCGTGCGCAAGGCAGTGAAGGCGAAATCGGTGCATGAGGTGATTCTCACGCCGGATTTCAATGCCGCTGTCACGCAGATTCCGCGTCTGGGATTTCTGGGCTGGCAGAAACGCTATCTCATTCTCGGACTGCCGCTGCTGGCAGCACTTCCGCCGTATCAATTCCGTGCCGTGCTGGCGCATGAGTTCGGCCATCTCGCCGCAAATCACGCTCGCTTCAGCAACTGGGTCTACCGCGTGCGCAAGACCTGGGAGCGCATGCTTCAATCGCTGGAGCTAACCAATGGCTCCGCTTTGCGACTGTTCACCTGGTTCTTCGAAAAGTACGCGCCATACTTCAACGCCTATAGCTTCGTGCTGGCACGTGCCAACGAGTACGAGGCCGATCGCGAGAGCGCGCGAGTCACCAGCCGAGAGGATGCGGGCGACGCCCTGGTCGCGGTGTACGCCAAAGGTGAATATCTCGAGTCGGACTTCTGGAAGACGTTCTACCGGCGTGCGGACAATCAGCCGCAGCCGCCAACACAACCGTTCGTCGAATTTGTTTCGGGTCTGCGTTCCATTCCGCAGCAGGCTTCGGAGACAGCCCTGACCGCCGCTCTTGCGCGACAGACGGGACTCGAAGACACCCATCCTTGCCTCGCAGACCGGTTGGAAGCGCTCGGCGTTCAGCCGCGCCCGCCCGCCTGCTTCCAGATCACCGCAGCACATGCCTTGCTCGGCAATATGCGGGCGCAGCTGCTGGCAGAGTTCGATCGGGCATGGCGTGATTCCATCGCTCGACCGTGGACGGAGCGCCATGCCTTCATGCAATCGATGAAGGAAAAGCTCACGCTCTACGCGGCAGCAGCGCGTACCCGTGAACTCACCGAAGACGAGCAATGGGATTTCGCCAGCGCCATCGAAGGCGTCAAAGGCGGCAAGGCGGCGAAACCGATCCTGGACGTACTGCTGCGACGCGCGCCCGATCACGCGCCTGCTCTGTACGCGCGTGGTCGCATCCTGCTCGAGGAAAACGACGAGCGCGGCGCCGCCGACATCGAGCGCGCCATGGCATTGGACGAGGAAGCCCGGGAGCCAGGCGCTCAACTGTTGTACTCCTACTTCTATTCCCGCAACGACTTTTCGCGCTGTGATCGGTATCGGAATACCTTGGAAGAGACGCGACGGGAGCGCGAACAGGCGGCAGAAGAGCGTCTGCAACTAGAACAAAAGGACGTGCTCGAGTCACACGGACTGTCTGCTCAGCAGCTGCAACCTTGGCTCGAAGCTTTGGCAGTCGAGGGCTCGGTGAAACGCGCGTGGCTGGTGCGCCGCCACGTCAAGCACCTGCTCAAATCTCCCGCTTACGTTCTCATAGTGCAGTTCAGCTTGCTCAGCTTGCCCACTTTCGGACGTGGACGCGCCATGGCTCGATTGTCGGAAGCGGTGCCCGCCTGGTGTTGCCTGATTCGAAGCACCTGGGATCAGCGCAACACCGCTCGTCGCGTGAAAAAGATAGCGGGCACGCCAATCTACTCGACGATCTGACACCGGGCAGAACGCCGCGCACTATCCTCGCAGCGGTCTGAAAAACGCCCGGATTTCCTGCGCAAGTGCCTCGGGTTGTTCCAGCGCGGCAAAGTGGCCACCCTTCGCCATCTTCGTCCAACGCTGAATGTTGCCGTAGCTGCGTTCCGCCACGGAGCGCGGCGGCCGTAGGATCTCCTTGGGAAACTCCACGTAACCGGTCGGCACGCCGATGCTCGCGCCTTCGGGAATGGGCCACGGTCCATGCATGCGTGCGTAGTACGGCCAGAACGATGATCCGATTGCCCCGGTGGCCCAGTACAAGGTGATGTTGGTCAGCATCTCGTCGCGGCTTAGAGCGGATTCGAGGTCACCGTTGTTGTCGGTCCAACTGCGAAACTTCTCTACGATCCACGCCGCGAGTCCCACTGGCGAATCCGTCAGCCCGAAAGCCAAAGTAGTGGGCCGGGTACCTTGAATCCATTGGTAGCCGGTTTCCTCTTTGAGAAAGGCGTTCAGCTGTTCGATAAATACTTTCTCCTCGGGTGTGGGATCGGTCAACATCTTCGGGTCGCGTCGCACGGCCAGCAGGTTAATGTGAATGCCAATCATGCGCTCCGGAAATTGATAGCCCAGGCGTGAGGTCACGAAAGCACCCCAGTCCCCGCCTTGAGCACCGAATTTCTCGTAGCCCAAGACATCGGTCATCAGCGCAGCGAAAACCTCACCGATCTCTTCTACGCTGAAGCGCTTCTGCCCAGGCGCGAAGGACATTGTGTAACCGGGCAGAGAAGGCGCAACGACGGTGAATGCATCCGACGGATCACCACCAAAGCGTGCCGGATCGGTCAGCATCGGGAGGATCTTGTGAAACTCCACCACCGATCCTGGCCAGCCGTGCGAGAGCAATAGCGGCATCGGATTCGGCCCCTTCCCTTGCTCGTGGATGAAATGAAGGTCGATTCCGGCCAGCGGAACTTTGAAATGGTGATAGCGATTCAGCGCTTCCTCTTGCGCCCGCCAGTCGAAGCGATCCCGCCAGTAATCCACCAACTGCCGCATGTAGCCGACGCTGGTTCCGGTCGACCATGGCTCGATCGGCGGTTCATCGGGCCAGCGTACGCGCGACAGACGCTCGCGTAGATCCTTCAGCGTCTCTTCCGGAACATGCAGCCGGAACGGCGTTGGGATGGGTTTGCTCATGCAGAATTCCTTCGTGACGAGTGACGCAATACTAGCTAACAACTGCCGACCTTGCTGGAAGGCCCGCCTTTGGAATCTTTTGCGTTTTTTGCGTGTCGCCTCTCACTTGTCACTTGTCACTTGTCACTTGTCACTTGTCACTCGTCACTCATTCGGATGCCGTTGTGTCGCAAGTATCTTCTGCGTTGAAGCGAGACCGCGGCCTCTTCCGCATCACTGTTTCAGTGCGTCAGGCTTCGCCGACCGCACTTTAGTTGTGCGCAAAGACCGGCACTGGTATCGTGGCGTCGCCACCCCATCCGCGGCTTTCCTGTTTTCGCTGATGAAGTTACCCCTCTACTGATGCGGCGCATCATGCGGGGTACGCTTCTTGCGGTCGGGGCTTCCGTCCCGTTGCCACTTACGCGCGAGCACCGTGAACGTCGTCCCGTTCTTCTTCGATGTCCTCGCCTACAGCGCGATCTTCGTGCTGGTCGTGCTCGGGCTCGGCGTCATCGCCAGCATGATGGGGATCTTCAATTTCGCTCACGGCGAGTTCGTTCTGCTAGGCGCATACACGGTCTATCTGTTGCAAGAGCACGGAATGCCCGTGTGGATGGGCATGATCGCTGCACCATTCGCAGTGGCGATCGTCGGGCTGCTGCTCGAGCGCATCGTGATCCGCCGCTTCTACGCGACGCCGATCGTCGCCATGCTCGGAACCTATGCCATCGCGCTCGCTTTGCGCGAGACGGTTCGCATGCTGCTAGGCGGCCAGTTCTATAACGTCACCGCGCCGTTCGTGGGTTCGTTCGAGGTCGGTGAGTTCTCCATTTCGAAGTGGCGCACCGCTGTCATCATCATCACCGTGCTCGTGATGGTCGGAAGCTATCTTCTTCTGACGCGCACCAAGCTTGGCCTGCAGGTGCGCGGTTCGCTGGAGAATCCTGGATTGGCTCGCGCATCCGGAATCTCGACCAGCCGCGTGTACGCCGCTACGTTCGCTTTCGGGTCTGCGCTCGCCGGACTGGCTGGCGGGTTGATGGTCCCCATTTATTCTCTGAACGCCGATATGGGCGTGCCCTTCCTGATCAAGTCTTTTCTCGCTGTCATGCTGGGCGGCATGGGAAGTTTCGAAGGGTCGATCGCTGGCGCTGCTCTGGTCGGAGCGTCCAGCGCGGCCCTGCCCTGGGCAATCAAGCCTGTAGTCGCAGATGTTGTGGTGTTCCTGGTAGCCATCGCAATCGTGAAGTACCGGCCGGAAGGCCTGCTATCCAAATGGAGGAAATAAAAGTGGAAGACGAGATCAAGCAACGGTTGCAGTCATACTCACGCCGACTGTTCTTGCAGCGCGCTGGTCTGCTCACAGGGATGGTGGCCTTGGGCGGAGGTAGCTATATCTACAATCCCAAGGGTACCTGGGCCGCCGACCCCATCAAGGTCGGCATCGCCACAGACCTTACCGGACCGATCAGCTGGGGCGGTATTCCCAACTCGAACGTCGCGAAGATGGTGATCGACGACATCAACTCGAAGGGCGGGCTGCTCGGGCGTCCGCTGCAGATGATCCTCGAGGACACCGCGACCAACGAGCAACTGGCCGTTACCAAGGTGCGCAAGCTTGTCACGCAGGATAAGGTCGACGTGGTCTTCGGCGGCATCACCAGCTCCATGCGCAACGCCATCAAGGACACCATCGTCAACCGCGGCAAGACGCTGTACATCTATCCGCAACTCTACGAGGGCAAAGAGTGCACGCCATTTCTGTACTGCACGGGTCCGACACCGGCACAGCAATGCGACACTTTCATTCCTTGGCTCATCAAGAACGGTGGCAAGAAGTTTTATCTGCCGTCAGCCGACTACGTATGGCCACACGTGCTCAACGCGTATGCACGCACCGTGATCGAGAAGAATGGCGGCGAGGTGGTTGGTGAGGAGTATTTCCCCGTCGACCACAACGAGTACAGCGCGACCGTCAACAAGATCATGTCCAACAAGGTCAACGTCGTGTTCAACACCACCATCCCCCCGGGCGTGGCTGCGTTCTTCAAGCAACTCTATGAAGCCGGCTTCAGCAAGAATGGCGGCCGGCTCGCTTGCGTGTACTACGACGAGAACGCGTTGAACATCACCCCCGCGAACGAGATCGAAGGGCTGGCGAGTTGCCTGGACTATTTCAAAGCCGTGAACGATCCCTATGGCAACAAGATCCAGGCGGAGTACACCAAGCTCTACGGCACCAAGAATCCGTTTACGGCCGGCAGCGCGGCAACCGGAATGTACCGCGGACTACGGCTGTGGGCCGTGGCGGTCACCGCGGCAAAGAGCTTAAAGCGCGAGGAGGTGGCAGCCGCGCTCGACCACGCAAAGATCGCGGACGGTCCCGGTGGCCCGTCGGAAGTCGTGCCCGGTCGCCACGTCAAGATGAACATGTACACGGCGGTGGCGAAGAGCGGGAAATACGAGATCGTGGAGAAGAGCAAGGGCCAGGTCATGCCAGGGGAGTGCGTGTAGCTGTAACCCGGTAACGTTGTTCGCAAGGTCTCACCTCCGCGTTTCACGCGCGGGGGTGGGAGCATCCCGACTGGACGCAATCATGAATCAGCCCGTCGCAAGCCGCACAAAGCGGCAGATCATTCCAGTGATCGAACTCACTCTGCTCGTCATCGCGTTGATTCTGCCGCTTTTCCTGCAGGACTTCTGGGTACTCTTCACCACCCGTGTCTTCATTCTGGGGATGCTGGCGCTTTCCTTCGACCTCGTATGGGGATACGCAGGAATGATGAGCTTCGGCCAGGCGTTGTTCTTCGGCATGGCGGGCTACAGTGCCGCCCTCCTGGCGACCAAATGGAGCATCACGTCCGTGTTCGTCTTATTGCCTGTGGGTGGGGCAGTCGGTCTGGTGGTCGCGTTCCTCATCGCCGGTATCATCATTCTCGGCAAACGTCCGCCGAATCTCGTGTTCGTAGCACTCGGAACGCTTACCAGTTCCTACGTTGTCGAACGCCTCGCGCGCGGCTGGTCCTACGTCGGCGGCCAGAACGGCATTCCCTCGCTGCCTCGTCTAACTGCGGGCAGCTTCGAACTCACCGAAGGGCCGCTTTTCTACTATCTAGCGCTGGTGCTACTGGCGCTGGTTTACCTCGGATTACGCATACTGACGCGCTCTCAGTTCGGGCTGGTGCTTGCAGGCATCCGCCAGCAAGAGAACCGCATGGCATTTTTCGGCTACAAGGTCCAAAACTACAAAGGCTTCGTGTTCTGTCTCGCTGGTCTGATTGCCGGCATTTCGGGTGGTCTTTACGCCTTTCACGAGGGCTATGTGGGACCGGGTCAGCTTGGGCCGGTGCTGTCGACTCAAGTGGTTTTGTACGCGCTGTTCGGCGGCGCTGGAACTCTGATCGGACCGATCGTCGGTACCGGGCTGGTCGACCTGTTCAGCTTCTATTTATCGCAGATATGGGAGACAGGCTGGCCGATCGTGCTCGGTCTGCTGTTGCTCGTTATCGTCGTATTCCGTCCCACCGGACTGATCGGCTTCCTCGTTTCCGATCGCGAACGGGTGGGATCCTTCGGTCGCCCTACCAAGGCCGCGCCGCCTACCCCAGACGCGAGGCACGAACCTGCTTAGCGGAACGACCAGCCATGCCACTGCTAGAAGCGAAAGGTATTACCAAGATCTACGGAGCATTGACGGCACTGGACAAGGCTGACCTCATGGTTCGTGACCACGAATTCCACGGCCTGATCGGACCCAACGGCTCGGGCAAGACCACGCTGCTCAAATGCGTCGCTGGCGCGGAATTCCCGACGGCTGGAACGATTGCGGTGGCAGGACGCGATATTACCAATGCGATGCCTCCGGAGCGCTCTCGTGCAGGTCTGAGCATCAAGTTTCAGATCACCAGTGTGCTGCCGCAACTCTCGGTATACGACAACGTACTCCTGGCATTGCAGGCGCAGGATTCCATCCTTGGCCTCATGCTTTCGCGCTCGCGCCGCGCGCTGCACGAAAAAACCATGGACCTCCTCGCTCGTTTCCGCCTGGAGAGCCGACGAGACGAACTGGCGGGCGTGCTGTCGCACGGCCAGCAGCAGTGGCTGGAGATCGCCATGGCACTGGCGCGCGAGCCCAAGCTCCTGCTTCTCGACGAACCCACCGCTGGCATGAGCCCGCAAGAGCGGCGGGCGACCGGTGAATTGCTTGCGCCTATCAAGCAGACCTGCTCGATGCTGATCGTCGAGCACGATCTCGACTTCATCAAGGACATCTGCGATTCGCTAACTGTCCTCGACCAGGGTCAGGTCGTGGCGAGCGGCCCTATTCTCGAAGTCCAGAACAGCGCCCGTGTGAAAGAGGTCTACCTGAGCCATGCCTGATGACGCGTTGCTCGCAACCGAGGGGTTGTGCACCTATTACGGAACCAGTCAGGCGTTGTTCGACGTCGGCATCAAGGTGCCGTCGCGGGGGGCCGTCGCTATTCTTGGACGCAATGGAGCTGGCAAGACCACGCTGCTGAAGACGCTGGCCGGCGACCTGCGTCCGGCCAGAGGCACGATCAGTTTCAATGGCACCGATGCGGTCCGTCTACCGACCGAGGTACGGGTGCGTCGCGGACTGGGGCACGTACCGCAGGAGCACGGCATCTTCGGCGGATTGTCGGTAAAGGAGAACCTGCTCATCGGCGCTATGGCGGCTCCCAAGGGAGAAAGCCGCATCGGTGAGATGCTGCAGCTGTTTCCGCGCCTGGGTCAGCGCCTTTCGCAGAAGGCTGGTACTCTTTCCGGCGGCGAGCGGAAGATGCTCGCCATCAGTCGTGCCCTACTCGCCCGGCCGTATCTGGTGATGCTGGACGAGCCCACCGAAGGCGTGTGGCATGGAGTAATCGAGGAGATTGCCGAGCGCCTCGAGCACATGGCCAAGGAGATTGCTGTTCTCATCGTCGAACAGAACGTAAAGCTGGCCCTGCGCGTCTCGCAGTACTGCTACGTGATGGATCGCGGGCGCGTCGCGCTCGAAGGACCGTCTGAAGAGATTCGCAACGACGCGAATCTGACACGCCTGCTCGCCCCCTGACGCTCGAGGATAGCAGGCTGAAGTTCCACCGCTGAAAGCTGCACATCAACCGAAGGAGATCAATCATGGCAGTCTCACAACCCACTCCCGATCAGCTCAAGGCCGCAGCCGCCGAAGTTGGACTCGCCCTTACGGATGCCGACGTTCAGTCCTACCTCGGACTGATCAAGCCGAACATCGACGCCTACAACATCGTCGACGCGATGCCCGACAATCTGCCGCTCGTGAAGTATCCTCGCACGCCGGGCTACTTCCCGTCCGCCGAAGAGAATCCGCGCAACGCATGGTATGTGAAGACCTCCATCAAGGGAGCAGCGTCGGGCCCGTTGAAGGGCAAGAAAGTCGCGATGAAAGACAACATCATGGTGGCTGGCGTGCCAATGATGAACGGCAATTCCATCCTCGAAGGCTACACGCCGGAGATCGATGCGACCGTGGTTCAGCGCGTGCTCGACGCTGGCGGTGAGATCGTCGGCAAGACACATTGCGAGTCCTACTGTATCTCGGGAGGCAGTCACACCGGCGCCAAAGGTCCGGTGCACAACCCGTACAAGATGGGTTATGCGGCAGGCGGTTCATCTTCTGGCAGCGGCGTGGTCGTGGCGCTGGGCGAAGCCGATATGGCGCTCGGCGGCGATCAGGGCGGCTCCATCCGCATGCCGTCCTGTTGGTGCGGCATCTACGGCATGAAACCCACACATGGTCTGGTTCCCTACACCGGAATCATGCCGATCGAAATCTACGTCGATCACACGGGCCCCATGACCAAGACCGTCAAGGACAACGCACTTCTGCTCGAGGTGCTGGCCGGTCCCGACGGCTACGATCCACGCCAGTATTCACCCAAGGTGCACAAGTACACCGAGGAATTGGAGAGCGGCGTAAAAGGTCTGCGGATCGGTGTGGTCAAGGAAGGTTTCGGCCGACCCGAATCCGAAGCTGCCGTCGACGCCAAGGTCAGGAAGGGCGCGGAACTTCTCAAGAAGCTCGGCGCCACCGTGGAAGAAGTCTCCATCCCGATGCACCTTCTCGGACCCGCTCTGTGGTTGCCGATCGGCGTGGAAGGCATTGCCCAGACCATGATGTTTGGCGACGGCTACGGATTGTCGCGGCCGGATCTCTACGTGACCAGCTTGATGGACAAGCTGCACGGCTGGACGGCGCGCGCCAACGAACTCTCCGAGACGACCAAAGTCATTACCGCACTCGGCGTGTACATCAAGAAGTATCACGGCAGCAAGTACTACGGTAAGGCGATGAACCTGACCCGCAAGTTGATCGAAGCTTACGACTCAGTACTCAAGAGCTACGACCTGCTGCTGATGCCCACGCTGCCGATGAAGCCCACGCCGCTGCCCGCGCCGAACGCAAGCCGCGAAGAGTATTTCCAGCGCGCGCTCGAAATGATCGGGAACACCTCTCCTTTCGAC
>Ga0068869_100002054_pt1 | contig 12099 bp, 8 predicted proteins | sample KBSMisM52_FD_64676 | JGI IMG/M metagenome (GOLD analysis project Ga0068869, IMG submission 64676) | Miscanthus rhizosphere microbial communities from Kellogg Biological Station, Michigan, USA - KBS Miscanthus M5-2 | ecosystem: Host-associated > Plants > Roots > Rhizosphere > Soil ... | reverse complement strand
AGGCCGGCTGCGATTAGCACTGTTCGCGATGAGCGTAGGAATTCTGGCCAGTGGGAGACCACGACCGTAATCGCATCAGGCGAAGGTTTTTTCTGTCCCTGCAATGACTCAGGGACCGAACGTGAGTGCAGTGCGATTAGGTCCGTCTCAGGCGGCAGACGTGCACGAACCCTCTCGTTGTTACTGTAAAACACCAGCGGCATGGCGCCCGCCAAGAGGTTGCTTTGTTCAGCCTCACCTGGTTCAACGCCAGTAACCTTGATGCCAGTTGCTTCCTCGACCTCAGCTACCAGGATCTGTCGCAAGGCCGGATCCGGCTCAATCACTAAAAAGTGATCCGGAGGCTGAAGTGCCAGCCAATGACGCAGGCGCGTTTGAAGATCACTTAGTGAGAAGCCTTTCTTCCGCGCGCTTGTGAAGAGCACGGCAATCAAACGGTCCAACTCCATCTTGCCCTCCAGTTGACTACTGGAGAACTGGCGAACATAGACGCCGCTGCCTTTGCGAAATTGAACCCAGCCGCGCTTGCCCAGCTCGCGATACGCGGCGCTGACGGTGTTCGCATGAATCTTGTAGCGGAGCGCCAGCTCCCGAGTACTCGGCAGTCTTTGTCCGGATTTTAGATCTTTGCTGGCAATGCCCAGGATGATCTGCGCCTGCAGTTGTTCTCGAAGAGGAACTTCACTGCTTCTTGAGAGCCACAGTCGCATAGGGCTGGGTTGAAGGGCTTATTGGTTGGAGATTGATGCCGGCAGCCGGCTTGGCAGGCGAAGATGGAAATGGTCAAGAATTCTCTCGGCAGCACCGCGAGCGGCCTGATTCAAATAATAATTGCCCTCAGTGCTTGAAGTTGGCAGTCTGACGCGCGCGTTCCGGTAGGCCTCGGGATAAGTGTTTCCCGACGTTACCTGCTTTGCGGTGCCTGGAGCGAAGACCGCGTATTGAACGTAGACGTTGTTGGCATCGTCATAGACTGAGGTCTGGCCTGAGAAGTTATTAGGACGTAACTGAATCCAAACTACGTAAGCTCCATTCTCGGATTTTGCTTGCCGGATGGCGTCCGCACGCGACATCTCGCGTGACGTCATCTCGGCTTTAACCAAACTGGAGTCATCGAGTCGATTGGCGCAACTGCGAAGCACGCCACTGTAAGCGTTGAGCGAAACCCGCGAAAAATCTCCAAACTTCTCCATGCCAACGATGAACGTAAAAGTTGGTTCCGGCTTGGGAGTTGGGCTCGGCGCCGGAGTCGCTTCAGGAGTCGGGACAGGAATCGCGGTCTCGGTCTTTCGCACACGCCGGCCCGACTGCGCGAAGATTGCCCCAGCGCAGATCGCGACCAGTGTTATTGCCAGGCTGACCTTGATAGGCTTTGAGGATTGCAAACAGCGCATCTTTTTTTCAGGAACGCCGAGGTATGTGCGCCTGCATCGCAGAAAGAATTTTGTTAGCCGCGGCCCGAGCGGCTTCAATGATTTCGCTGTCGCCGTTGATGCCGGAAGTTCCTGAGCCGGGAATGAGGCCCCTCCTTCGCGGATAGGCAGATCCTGACGAAACTACTTTCCCGGTATTGGGAGCGAAGACTACATATTCGATGGCGACGTTGTTGGGTGTTCCAGTCGGACTCGAGCTCATATTGTCTTCGCGAAGCCGCAACCAAACAACATAAGCATTCTTCTCAGCCTTGGCCCGGTTCCCGGCTTCATTCCGCGATAGTGAACGTTCCAACCGCTCGACGCTTACTAACGGAGACTCATCAAGCCGATCCGAACAACTTCGCAGCACAGCGTTGTAGCTCGCTATCGATACGCTCGAAAAACTATCGTAGCGGTCAATGCCAACGACGAATTGAAGCGTGGGCTTCGGCTGTTCCAATACAATTGGAGCCGGTGATGGATCCGGCGTAGGAGCAACAGCGGGAGCCGGCGCCGACTTTGCGCGTCTGCCCGATTGCGCTGCGGCTGTTGCGGCACAACCGAGCGCAAAGATAAAAGCGAAACTAAAAGCTAAAGTGCGCGGGAAGGGTGAGCCGACTGACATACTTCACTCCTTACAGTTTCCTTGATCTATTGGCCAGCATTGTAGCACCGGCATTGCTGAATCTAAGACCTTGTTTGGTAGACTGAGGCATAGTTTTAACTGCCAAGAGAATCCAGGTGGCCACTAAGCATTGGCTTCATTGATCATCACGAACGTCCGCGACCAAGCGCTTGGCGTGCGCTCATTCAACCTGATGCCTGAGGGAGCGGCAGGAACGCATGGGGTTCGGTTTATCCCGGGACAGGTGGCCGTGTTGTCAGTTCCCGATGAAGCGCCAGCTTACTTTGCGTTGGCGAGCGCGCCCGAGGACCCGGAGTTGGAAGTGCTGGTGAAACAAAAAATCGGCGCCAGCATTCGGATCTTCGATATGAAGGTTGGCGATCGGATCGAGTTGGTGGACGTCGCGGGGCACGGCTTCAGGCTCGACGAGCAGAAAAACAAAGACCTCGTGTTCGTGGCGATGGGTACCGGCGTTGCGCCTTTGCGGTCCGCTCTGCGCCACGTGTTGGAGCGAAAAGATGAGTTTGGTCAGTTAGTGGTGCTTTATGGAGCCCGCACCCCTGACGACTTTTGTTATCGGCATGAAACGGATGGCTGGGAAGATGCGGGGGTGGAGTTGCGCCAGGTGATTTCCAGGCCCGACGGACATGACTGGTCAGGTCCTACCGGTTACGTGCAATCTCTGCTTGATCATGTGCTACCGGATCTGAAGTCGCCTATCGCGTTGATCTGTGGCTCGCTGGAAATGATGGAGCAAACTCGCGACCGGCTTGGACAGATGGGTTTCAAGCCGTATGAGATACTGACGAACTACTAGGACCCAATCTGAGAAGGTTTGTCGGCAATGAATAACGCTGAAAGCTTTCGCTAATTTCAGCCCAGGGTTTGCTTTGAAACCCTGGGAGATAAAATGCCGCAAGAGATTCTTTCGCAACCCTGAAAGGTTGCGTCGAACGTAGGGGAAACCGCAAGAGGCGTAGCAATCCAGCCAACGCCTTCAGCGTTATGTTTCTCTGGGCTGAGACTGGCCAAGGCTCAGCGCTACTCGACTCTTTGTCCAAAGTCTTCCCGCATGGTTCGCCGCTACGCTATCATCGCCGCCATCGTCACTTTCCCGAGGAGAACACCTATGGCCATTTTCCGCTCGCTTCAACTCCTAGTCATCGCCTTTGCACTTATTTCCGCCACAGCGCTTGCGCCCTCGTACCACGCTAGCGCGCAAACTAACGCCGGCAAGGTTCCGTTGACTCACGAGACGATGTGGATGATGAAGCGTGTGGGCGCGCCCGTACCGAGTCCTGACGGCAAGTGGGTAGTCTTTTCGTTAGTCGAACCGGCCTACGACGAGAAAGATCAGGTCTCGGATCTTTGGATTGTGCCTGCCGATGCGAGTGCCAGGCCACGGCGACTGACGTTCAGTAAAAGCGCCGAAAGCGGCATGGCCTGGAGCCCGAACAGTCAGCAGTTGGCGTTTTCCGCAAAACGCGAAGGCGACGAAGTCAATCAGATTTATGTTCTTAACGTTGCTGACGGTGGCGAGGCAGTACGCATCACGTCGCTTTCCACCGGCGCGCGTTCGCCTCAATGGCGACCTGATGGCAAGGCGCTGCTCTTCACCAGCACAGTATTTCCCGGCGCCACCAGCGAAGAAGCCAACAAGAAGATAGCTGCCGAACGGAAAGCCCTGAAATACAAAGCGCGTGTTTACGAGAAATTTCCGATACGCAACTGGGACAAATGGGTCGAAGACACGCAGGCACATTTGTTTGTTCAGGACCTTGAGGCGAACGCGAAAGCCAAAGATCTGCTGGCCGCAACGAAGCTTGTTTCCGAAAGGGGCTTTGCCGGTCGCGTCCAGGACTCCGGTGAAGAACTTGATGCAGTCTGGACGCCCGATGGCGGATCGATAATCTTCGTGGCGACGACCAATAGAGACACGGCAGCTTACTCGACAACCAACTCCTCACTCTTCAAAGTTTCAGCTGCAGGCGGCGAACCGGTGCAGTTGACCAGCGGAGCGGACAGCTATTCTCGCCCTGCCTTTCGTCCCGACGGCCGGGCGCTTTACGCGATGTTCACCGTCGAGGCTAACGGCAAGGTCTATAACCTTGATCGCCTGGCTAAGTTTTCTTGGCCGAATTTAGACAAGCCCATAATCCTGACTGCAAACTGGGATCGCTCGATTAGTAGCGTCGCATTTACGCCGGACAGCAAATCCATTTATCTGACAGCTGAAGAGGCCGGCAATGAAAAACTTTTCACCATGCCCGCCGACGGTGGTGAAGTAACTTTAGCGATGGATATGACGCGTGGCGTTTATACCGGAATGAAAATCCCGGCCCGGGCACCTGCTACGCTGATCATTGCAAACTGGGAAAGTGCGATGAACCCTCCGGAAGTCTTCCGGCTGGACCTGAAATCGAAAACGCAGATAGCCCTGACAAACTTTAATGCAGATCAGGTAGCTAAGATCGACTGGCAACCCCTGCGACATTTCTGGTTCACGAGTAAGGCAGGGAAGCGGATTCATAACATGATCGCGCTGCCGCCAAACTTTGATGAAAACAAAAAGTACCCGCTGCTGGTGTTGCTGCATGGTGGGCCCAATAGCATGTGGCGAGACAACTGGGGCCTGCGCTGGAACTACTACCTGCTGGCGCGTCCCGGGTACGTTGTGTTGCTCACGAATTACTCAGGCTCGACCGGCTTCGGCGAAAAGTTTGCGCAGAGCATCCAGGGCGATCCATTCGCCGGCCCTGGGAACGAAATCAATGAAGGAGCAGACGAGGCGATTCGTCTTTATCGTTTCGTGGACAGCTCGCGTCAGGCGGCGGCCGGCGCCAGCTACGGAGGGCACCTGGCCAATTGGTTGCAAGCCACGACTACCCGTTACAAATGTCTTATCAGCCACGCAGGCTTAATCAACCTCGAATCTCAATGGGGAACCAGCGACACGATCTATTCACGCGAACTCAACAACGGCGGACCAGTCTGGGAACAGGGCCCGATCTGGCGCGAACAGAATCCCATTCGCTTCGCTAAAAACTTCCACACGCCGATCCTGTTGTCGGTTGGTGAAAACGATTTCCGCGTGCCCCTCAATCAGACCCTTGAAAATTGGAGCGTGTTGCAACGACTGCGAATTCCCAGCCGGCTGATCGTTTGGCCGGAAGAAAACCACTGGATACAAAAAGGCGAAGACAGTCGCTACTGGTATCAGGAAGTTTACGCCTGGCTCGGAAAATATCTCGGAGATACAACACCGGTGGCTGACTAGTAGTAGTCAGCAGTCTCCGTCGACCCCTCAGAGCGATGCCGTTGTAAAAGACGCGTCCAAGTTCAAACGCAGCGCGGTAGTAAATCGTATTGACAGGATTTTTTGCGAGCAGTAGCATCGGCCTCGCCACTCCAACTCGTTGGTGGGTTTCTCGCACTCGCCACCTCTATTTGAAAGAGCCCGCCAGAGGTTTTTCTTCTGACTGAACCCAGTGGCCGCTATGCAAATCTGCAAAGTGCCTGTACGACCCGGTTAGGCGACGGATTTCATCCTCGCCGTCTCAATTAAGGAGAGTCTCATGTCACCAAAGGCAAAATCCCGCTCCTCAGCAACAAGAAAAGCAATCGCTGGAGTCAAACCAATGAAGTTACGTTTGGCCGCTCGCAGTAAGGTTGAAGTCAAACACCTCAACGCTCCTCCCACGTTCGTAAAACCGAAGAAAATCCACCCGCGTCATCTGCTTCCCCTGGTCAGGGAGGGATTGGAGCGCGGCTTCCACAGCCAGAGTGATGAAGCCTTCCTGCGCCCACTCGCGATGACAATGTCGCCTGCTGCAGCCATGTTGCCGCTGGCGGCAGACAACGAGTTAACCCTGGTAACTAATACTGAACTTAAGAAAGCGGGCGAGCAGAGAACAGCTTCCAACGTCGGAGAACCAAGTGTTGCTATTAATGCGAACGTAGTTTTTTATACCGGTAACTGGTATGCGGCTGTTTCTTCGGACAGTGGAAACACTTTCAAGTTCATTGATCCTGCAAAATCATTCAAGAACCCTAAGCCGAACTCCACGTTCTGTTGCGATCAGGTGGTCCACTACATTAGCAAGATCGACACCTTCGTGTGGCTCCTGCAATACGGACCTGATACCGGCGACAACATTCAACGGCTGGCGTTTGCGAAGACTGCGGATGTGGTTGCCGGTAAGTGGACGCTATTTGATATTACAACCAACAGCCTTGGTGTCGGTGGCGCCTTTCTTGACTTCCCCGATCTGGCGCTCAGTGCGAATAACTTGTATGTCACCACGAACATCTTCGGCCCAGGCAACGACGTAGGTTCGGCTGTAATCCGCATACCGTTTTCAAGCATCGCCAGTGGCAAAGTCACAGCGCAGTCGTTCGTTTCAATGGACCTTCAAAGTTTTCGCGTCGCGCAGAATTGCGACACCACCGCATTTTTTGCGGCCCACCGCGACACCAGCACCCTGGCATTGTTTTCATGGAAAGAAGGACAGGCTGCGCCAGTGTCGAAATCTGTGGGCGTGGCTCGATGGCTTGGCGGCAATGGTTATTTGTCCCGCACTCCCGATGGACGCCGCTGGCTGGATCGCGCCGACCCGCGCATTACCGGGGCCACGTTAACCAAGAAGGAATTGTGGTTCGCCTGGACCGTCGACCGTAACTCCAATCACCGTCCGAATCCTTTCATACAAATTGCCAAAATCGATGCCTCAAACCTCACTCTCATAGACAACATAAACATCTTCGACGCGAATTCTGCGACTGCCTATGGCGGCTTATCGACCAATGAAAACGACGAAGTGGGAATCTCCTACATGATCGGCGGCGGACCACTAATGCCGTCTCACGTCGTTGGGATTCTGACCGGGGTTCGCAAAGATGTCGTTGTGGCAAATGGTGATCGCGGTCCGACTGATCCGAGCGGGAAGGGAGAGTGGGGCGATTACCTAACCGTGCGCCGCGTCTACCCCAACCAAAAGTTATTTGCCGCTACTGGCTACACCATGAAAGGACCGGGAGATGGATCTAATCGCGATTGCACGCCGCGATTTGTCGTCTTTGGCCGCAGCGGCGATACGGGCGGTCCATTAGGCGGAGTAACGGGTGGCGGTGAGGTCGTAGTAACTCCCGGAACTCCAGTTGTAGTTCCTCCAGTTGTAGTGACGCCGCCCGACGTTGTTCCCGTGGTGGTTGGAGAACCCCCGGTTGGTCCGCCATTCAAGACAGTAAACAGCCTGCCAGTGGTAAACGACGCAACTGCCAAACAGATTAAGGCGGCGGCGAAAGCGGAGGGCGCACTGGAAGCACCGCTCGCGGAAGTATTCGTACCGCTCATGCTGGTAACCAAGCCTGGAGTGGAGCGTTGGCCAGTTAAGACCGGCACCGATTCGGATGTGGCGCTGGTGGGGAAAAACATTCTTGCCGGACACAGCCTCGGCGCAGGCATTGTGCGGGCTACGGTAGACGAGTTGATCCTGATGGGCCGGCCGCTGGGCATGCGCCCGGCTTCAAAGAATTTTGATAACACGTTTCACGATACGCGTCTCGGTATCGTCGAAAGAACAGTCTGGCAAATCGAGGCCGATATCACCGCACTAAAACTCGAGAAGGACGGCGACTATCATCTCGTGCTTCAGGGGGCCAGCGGAGAAACAATGATCGGTGAAATCCCGACGGCCACGAAAGCTTTTCTTAGTGGTAGTCCCTGGCTGGCGAACATCAAGGCAGCCCGGAAGAACATCGACGATAAACTGGTAAACAAGCTGGCCCCGGCAAACTTTGTGCAGCTCGAAGGCATACTCGTGCCGCGCGAATCTTTACCGGAAACGGAGCAAATGCATGCGCTGTCTGCGCCCGCTAATATGCTTACCTTCAGCACTCCCGAAGACGGAGATGAGATAGCAGTGGCGACTTTTAAGACCAAGGTCAAACCCACCGCGGTTCGCATTACGGGAGTCGGCTTCTTCGATAAGGTGCATGGACAAATGGGAGTGTCCCAGTTAAATGGGATTGAGCTCCACCCGGTCCTGAAGGTCGAGTTTTTGTAATCTGAGGTTATCGAACGATGAGCTTCGGCTACATTTTTCTGATTTCCTATTGGACGGTGCTGGTAGCTGAACTGATAGGCGATAAGTCGATCTATACCGTGGCATCGCTTTCGCTCAGGTTCCGGCCCAGGGTAATGCTTGCGGGGATGTTCTTGGCTTTCGGCGGCAAGATGCTTGTCGCCGTACTAGCCGGCCAGGCCCTGGTCCAAATACCAGCACATTGGACGGCGATCTTGAGTACGCTGATTTTCTTTACTTCGGCGATTCTGATCTGGTTCAAGAAACCAAAACCGATCCCCGGGCCGGATGCCCCAAAGTTGAAATGGTCGCGTGCGATGCTTGTTCCTTTCGCAGCGCTGTTTCTAACTGAGTGGTGCGATCCGGGTCAGATCTCCGCCGTAGCGTTGACTGCTCAATCGCACCTGCCGGTCGCCACCTGGCTTGGCGGCACACTGGCGATGATGACGAAAGGAAGTCTGGCTATCACGCTGGGACTGAAGCTCAGGGATCGAATTCCAGAGAGACGCTTGCGAACTCTCGCGACGGCTTCGTGTTGCATACTTGGAGTCATTTCATTCCACGGCGTCTTCGTTCACTAGCGGAGGTAAACAGCCAGAGGGCTCTGCCCGACTGAGAGCTGAGTACCCGAGGACTTTTGAGCCAAAGCTTTGCCAGAGCTTACCGCAACGTGTAGTGAGACTGCGGAGTTTGATCTGTCGAATGGGTTCGGGCCGCGGGTTCACAAGCGGGAGCGACTATTCTTCTGCTTCCTGATCGACATCAGGACCTTCAGGGATCAGAGGTAGGGGGCGACGCTCGTGGATTCGTTTGTCGGCGGGGGGTTCAACCGGATTCTCCTGTGGTTTCACCAGAGCTTCGCCAGCCGGTTTCAGGTGAACCTTGCCTACATGCTCGTGTTTCTCAGTTTCCTTCTTCTGATCAGTTTCTCGATCCGGCATCGCTACCCCTTTTCTATTAACTCGGTTGCATACAATATACGCTCCTGATTAGGTGAACTCTAGTGTGGCTAGTGGAATGTTCCTAACGGAACATAACCGCTTGTGAGTCTCACCACAAAGTGAAAAACTATTTCCGCGCTTGTTTTAGCCAACTAGAGTTGCGAGGTTCTTAATGAACTCGAGACGATACTCCTTTTCCGACAAGAAGCTTGAAAAGCTACAGCGGCTGACCTTTGATTACTTCCTGAAGGAGACCAATCCACAGAACGGCTTAGTACTGGATAACACTCGACCTGATGTGCCGTGCAGTATCGCTGCTACGGGTTTTGCGCTGGCAGCTTATCCAGTTGGCGTGGAGCGTGGCTTCCTTACGCGCAAGGATGCAATCAAACGAGTCCTTACGACCTTGCGCTTCTTTTTCAATAGCCGGCAGGGAACCGAACCGGATGCTACCGGATACAAGGGCTTCTACTACCACTTCCTCGACATCAAGACCGGTTGCCGGGTGTGGAATTGCGAACTCTCAACCATTGATTCAACCTTCTTGATCGCCGGCGCGTTGACGGCCGCTGAATACTTTGATCTCGACACAGACGACGAACGAGAGCTTCGTGAACTCGCTGCTGCGATCTTTGCCCGCGCAGACTGGCAATGGGCACAGAATCGCGGAGCCACGGTAACGCACGGGTGGAGACCTGAAAACGGTTTCATAAAATACCGCTGGCAGGGCTACGACGAAGCCCTCATTCTTTACATCCTTGGCCTGGCCTCGCCAACTTTTCCGCTGCCCGAGAGTAGCTATCGCGGCTGGGTCGAAACCTACAAGTGGAAGAAGCTCTACGGTCATGAGTTTCTCTACGCCGGTCCGCTCTTCACTCATCAGCTGTCGCACATGTGGATTGATTTTCGCGGCATTCAAGATGAGTACATGCTTGGCAAGGGGATCGACTATTTCGAGAACAGTCGCCGAGCTACCTACATTCAGCAGCAATACGCCATTCGCAATCCGCGAGGTTTCAAGGGCTATGATGAAAACATTTGGGGGTTGACCGCGAGTGACGGTCCTGGCCCGGCAAGGAAAATGAGTGGCGGCAAAATGCGGCGCTTCTACGACTACAAGAATCGAGGCGTTCCCAATGGACCGGATGATGGGACATTGGCTCCCTGGGCCGTTTTAGCCTCACTGCCATTCGCGCCAGAGATTGTGCTTCCGTCGATCAGCCACTTTGACGAAACCTATCCTGAGATGACCAGCAAGTACGGATTCAAGTGTAGTTTCAATCCTACGTTTTCCGGAGCTTCCGGTAAGGGTTGGATCTCAAAAGGTTATTACGGGCTGGATCAGGGTCCGATAGTTTTGATGATCGAGAACTATCGCTCCGGGTTGCTGTGGCGACTGATGAAGAATTGTCGGCACATCCTGACAGGCCTTCGTCGCGCTGGCTTCAAGGGCGGATGGTTAGGTGATTAATTCTGCCCCTACGGCCGCCAAACGGTGAGTCAAAACTTGCTGAATGAATACTCATTCAGTATTATAGGGCCCCTTGAACAGGCCAATCTAGCGGGATTTGAGAGAAATTAAGTCGCAGGCTTTCAATGCCTGTCTTACTCAGACAAACTTTATGAGAATCGAAAAAGCTGCGGTTTTGGGAGCGGGAACCATGGGGGCGCAGATCGCCGCGCACCTCGGGAATGCCGGGGTGCCGACAATCCTGCTCGATATTGCCCCGCGCGAATTGTTGCCGGAGGAACAGTCGAAGGGGCTAACCCTGGAATCGAAGCAGGTGCGTAATCGCATCGCCCAGGCCGGATTTGACGCGGCCAAAAAAGCGAAACCGGCTGCCTTCTTCACGCCTGAAAAGGCCAGGCTCGTGACCATCGGCAATTTCGAAGACGATCTTCAGAAACTTAAGGACTGCGATCTGATTATTGAAGCAGTCGTAGAAAATCTCGACATCAAGCGCAGTCTGTACGAGAAGGTTGAACAGCACCGGCGGCCCGGTTCGATAATTGGCTCCAACACGAGCGGCATTCCGATCAGCCAGTTGGCCGCGGGCCGTTCAGATGACTTTCGTGCCCACTTCCTCGGCGTTCACTTTTTTAATCCGCCCCGCTACCTGCACCTGGTCGAAATAATTCGCACCGAGTGGACCAAGCCGGAAGTGTCGTGCTTCCTCTATGGCTTTCTCGATCAGCGTCTCGGAAAAGGCGTCGTCCCGGCGAAGGATCGGCCAAACTTTATTGCCAATCGCATTGGCACCTTTGGCTCGATGGTCACAATCAAGACCATGTTGGACGATGGCTACTCTATTGAAGAGATTGACAAGATCACGGGTCAGGCTGTGGGTCGGCCGAAGAGCGCTACCTTCCGTACGCTTGATCTCGTCGGCCTCGACGTCGGTGCCCACGTCATCAAGAACCTTTACGAAGCGCTGCCTGAAGATGAAGAGCGCGAGGTTTTCAAGGCGCCGGAGTTCTTAGGCGCGATGGTTGCGAAGGGGATTCTGGGGAACAAAACCAAGGGCGGTTTCTACCGCAGGCAAGCCGGCGAGAGTGGTAAGAAAGAGATCTGGGCAATAGATCATTTAACCCTCGACTACCGGCCCGCTCAGAAAGTTAATTTGCCTGCGCTCGATATGGCGAAGAATATTGAGGACTTGCCCGAGCGCATCAAGGCTCTCGTTTGGGGTAAGGACCGCGTCGGCGCGTTTCTCTGGAAAACGATGTCGCGGACTCTCCGGTACACCGCCAACCGCATCCCTGAGATAGCCGACACAATAGTTGAAATTGATCGCGCCATGCGCTGGGGATACAACTGGGAGCTGGGAATTTTCGAAACATGGGACGCAATCGGCGTTGAAAAATCTGTCGCGCGGATGAAGGAAGACGGACTCACTATTCCGGCAAACGTCCAGAAGCTGCTGGACGCGGGCGGGAAGTCTTTCTACAAAAAGGATAATGGCCAACAGTCTTATTTCGACTTTGCTTCCGGTGAGTACCTGCCGCTCGGCGATCAGCCTGGCGTAATCATTCTC
>Ga0068869_100002044_pt1 | contig 12127 bp, 8 predicted proteins | sample KBSMisM52_FD_64676 | JGI IMG/M metagenome (GOLD analysis project Ga0068869, IMG submission 64676) | Miscanthus rhizosphere microbial communities from Kellogg Biological Station, Michigan, USA - KBS Miscanthus M5-2 | ecosystem: Host-associated > Plants > Roots > Rhizosphere > Soil ... | reverse complement strand
CGCCTGCGGAACAGGTTAAGCGACAGCGGCCGAAGCCAAAGTAGCGCAGCGTCCGCTGTACCGCTTTAAGCTCGACCCGACCCCCCGACACCAAAGAAGCTCAGCGCCAGCAAGTGTACGGGCCCTACGGCCCATTCTCACCGACCCTCTCCGTCCAACGCTTGAATCTCCTTTTTCCGTCGCCACTTAGGACAGCAAGCTAAAGCCGCCATCTTGGATTCGTGCGGCTGATCTGCTACACTTCGCGAACGGTAGTGAAACAACAAGTGCAAATGGGCGGTCAGCCCATTTTTTGTTTGTGTCGGGCGCCAAAGATCTGGAAACGTTGCTTGAAAATACGCTGAGCGGCCTCGGTTACGAGATGGTAAGTCTCGAGCAACCGAGAGGCGGCGGCTTGATCCGCGTCTTTATCGATCGCGCGGGTGGGATCAATGTGGATGACTGTGCTCGCGTAAGTAATCATCTGACGCGCCTGTTCGCTGTGGAAGGTGTTGATTTCGGTCGACTGGAAGTGTCGTCGCCAGGATTGGACAGGCCGCTCAGGCGGCTGGAGGATTTTCGTCGTTTCCTGGGGGAGCGCGCGCAGATCAAGATGCGCGTACCTGTGCAGGGACGAAAGAATTTTGTGGGGGTGCTCCGAGGTGCAACCGAATCGGAGATAAACCTAGAGGTTGACGGGGCGGTGCTTTCCTTGGACCTGTCGCAGTTGGACAAGGCCAAGCTAGTGCCAAATCTATAGCGGAGACCGTGAATGAGCCGAGAACTTCTGCTTCTGGTTGATGCGTTGGCCAGGGAAAAGAATGTCGACAAGGACATCGTGTTCGGTGCCTTGGAGCAGGCACTCGCGTCAGCCACGAAGAAGCGCTTTCGCGAGGATGTCGACGTTCGCGTGGAAATCGACCGTGAAACCGGTGACTATCGTTCGTTTCGCCGCTGGCACGTGGTTCCCGAGGAAACTCTGGAGGCACCCGAGCGCGAATTGACACTAGCACAGGCCAAGGAACAAGACCCGGCGCTCGAGTTGGACGGTTATAAGGAAGAGCCGCTCGAGCCTGTCGAGTTCGGACGCATCGGCGCGCAGACTGCGAAGCAAGTCATCCTGCAGAAAATTCGGGATGCGGAACGCGAGCAGATTCTGAGCGATTTCCTCGCGCGTCAAGAACACCTTGTGACGGGCACCATAAAGCGTATCGAGCGCGGCAACGCAATCGTTGAGTCGGGGCGAATCGAAGCGGTTCTGCCGCGAGACCAGATGATCCCGAAAGAGAACCTCAGGGTCGGCGACCGGGTGCGCGCTTTTCTGTTGAAAGTGGACCGCAGCAGTCGCGGGCCTCAGCTCGTGCTATCGCGTGTCGTTCCCGATTTTCTGACTAAGCTGTTCGAACTCGAAGTTCCCGAGATCGAGGAAGGACTGCTGGATGTGAAGGCCGCCGCTCGCGATCCAGGCGTGCGAGCCAAGATCGCAGTCAAATCCAATGATCAGCGTATCGATCCGATTGGCACTTGCGTTGGAATGCGCGGTTCGCGCGTTCAGGCGGTGACTTCGGAGCTCGCCGGGGAGCGGGTGGACATTATTCTGTGGTCCGCGGACCCTGCGCAGTTCGTGATCAGCGCGTTGGCTCCAGCTGAAGTCGTGAGCATCCTGGTCGACGAAGACCGGCACAGCATGGACATCGTAGTGGACGAGGATAATCTTGCCCAGGCCATTGGCCGGACAGGACAGAACGTCAGGCTGGCCAGTGAATTGACCGGCTGGGAACTCAACATCATGACCGAGGAGGAATCCAAGCGGAAGACCGACGAGGAGGCCGTGACGATCAAGGCCCTCTTGATGGAAAAACTAGATGTCGATGAGGAAGTTGCGCAGATCCTGGTCGAAGAAGGCTTCAGCACACTAGAAGAAGTCGCCTACGTTCCCATCAACGAAATGCTGGAGATCGAGCAGTTCGACGAAGACACGGTGAACGAGCTGCGCAGCCGTGCCCGCAACGCGTTGCTGATGCAAGCGATAGTGAGCGAGGAAAAGGTCGAAGAAGTAGCTTCGGATCTGCAGTCGCTGGAGGGCATGGACGAGCAGACCGCTCGGCTATTGGCCAGCAAGGGGATCAATACACAAGAAGAACTCGCGGAGCTGTCGGTCGACGATCTTGTGGAGCTGACGGAAATGGATGCGGAGCGGGCCAAGACGCTGATCATGGCGGCCCGCGCGCCATGGTTCGCTTAGTGGTGGTTCGCTTGCTACAGGCGCCTCTCATTCAAACAATTTTGATTTATCAGGTTTGCGCCCGCGGCGTGATATCGGCTAGGAGCAGTTAGATGGCCCAGACAAACGTTGCTCAGTTCGCGAAGGAACTCGGGGTTCCCGCGGCGATGCTGCTCGAGCAGTTGCAAGCCGCTGGTGTCGGCAAGGCGCTCGTCGAGGATACGCCTCTGTCTGAACAGGACAAGACACAGCTTCTGGAGTACCTGCAACGGGTGCATGGGACCAAAGAGAGTAAAAACAAGATCACGCTAACGCGCAAGCAAACGAGCGAAATCAAAAAGGCGGACGCCACCGGCAGGTCCCGCACGATACAGGTCGAAGTACGCAAGAAGCGTGTATTCGTGAAACGGGAGGCTACGGCAGCCTCAGGTGAAGTCGAAGCCGTTCCAGCAGCCCCGACCTTCGATGTAGACCAAACTGCCTTGCGGGAGGAGGAAGCTCGCAAGCAGGCCGAATTGATCTCCCGACAGGCCGCTGAAGCTGCTGCCAAGACGGAGCGCGACCGCAAGCGCAAGCCAGTCGAAGAGCGGGAAGTGCGCGAGGCGCCTCCACCGGTAGTTGCTCCGACGGAGAGCAAAGCCCCGCAGGTAGAGGCACAAGCTGAGATGACCGAGGCGAAGGTCGCGGACGTCAAAGCACCTGCGCCTGGCACGCTGCATAAGCCCGTCGCGAAACCGGAAACGGCGGCGAAGCAGGACAAGAAGGGCGTCAAGAAACAGGCGAAGGGCTCGACTTGGCGCGACGACACGGCGAAGAAACGTACGATCAAGACGCGCGGAGACGAGGGTGGCGTTGCCGGTTGGCACGCGCGCAAGGACCGGAGCGGCAAAGCCCGAAGCGATGGAACAGCTGCGGCAGCACATGCGTTCTCTCTACCGACTGAGCCGGTCATTCACGAGGTACTGGTTCCGGAAACAATAACTGTCGCAAACCTCGCGCAGAAGATGGCGGTGAAAGCCGCTGAGGTCATCAAGGCGCTCATGAAGCTGGGCACGATGGTGACTATCAACCAGGTCCTCGACCAGGACACTGCGATTATCGTGGTCGAGGAAATGGGCCATGTCGCCAAGCGTGCGAAGCTGGATGACCCTGAAGCATTCCTGAGCGAGCCCGGGCAGACCACGACCGTTATCGCGGAGCCACGCGCTCCAGTGGTCACCGTAATGGGCCATGTCGACCATGGCAAGACTTCCCTGTTGGACTATATCCGGCGTACGCGCGTCGCCAGCGGAGAAGCTGGTGGTATTACCCAGCACATCGGCGCGTACCACGTCGAAACCCCGAAAGGGACGATTACTTTCCTCGACACACCCGGTCACGAGGCGTTTACAGCCATGCGGGCCCGCGGTGCGAAGGTGACCGACCTGGTGGTCCTGGTCGTTGCCGCCGACGATGGAGTCATGCCCCAAACGGTGGAGGCGGTCCATCACGCTAAGGCCGCGAACGTGCCGATCATCGTAGCAGTGAATAAGGTGGACAAACCGGAGGCTCAGCCCGAGCGCATTCGCCAGGAATTGGTGGCGCACGCGGTAGTACCAGAGGACTGGGGCGGCGACACAATGTTCGTGGATGTGTCCGCCAAGACGGGTAAGAATATCGATGGCCTGCTCGAATCGATCCTGCTCCAAGCCGAGGTGCTTGAACTGAATGCGCCCAAACTTGCGCCAGCAAGAGGCATCGTGATCGAGTCGCGACTGGATAAGGGACGCGGCCCTGTTGCTACTGTCCTGGTTCAATCGGGGACGCTGAACCGAGGCGATATAGTGCTTGCCGGCGCCGTATTCGGTCGTGTTCGAGCGATGCTAGACGAGACGGGTCATCCGGTTCCGCATGCCGGACCATCGACTCCGGTGGAGATTCAGGGCTTGTCGGACGTTCCGATCGCCGGTGAAGAAGTCGTGGTCCTGGGCGATGAGCGGAAAGCGCGAGAGATAGCGCTATTCCGGCAGGGGAAGTTCAGAGACGTAAAGCTTGCGAAGCAGCAGGCGGCCAAGTTGGAAGGGATGTTCGACAACATGGCAACCGGCGAGTCAAAGGCGCTTGCTCTAGTCATCAAGGCCGATGTTCAAGGTTCTCAGGAAGCCCTATCGCACGCGCTGGAGAAACTTGCCACGGAAGAAGTCAAAGTAAACATCGTGCATAGCGGGGTCGGGGCGATTACCGAATCAGATATCAACTTGGCGTTGGCCTCGAACGCCGTAGTGATTGGCTTCAACACGCGTGCCGATGCTACTGCCAAGAAGCTTGTGGCGGCGCATGGCGTAGACGTGCGCTACTACAACGTCATCTATGACGCCGTCGACGAAGTCAAAGCTGCTCTGTCGGGCATGCTTTCTCCGGAGCAGAAGGAAGCTGTTACCGGCCTGGTCGAGGTGCGCCAGGTATTCCATATCTCGAAGGTCGGAACGGTCGCGGGCTGCTATGTGCTGGAAGGCCTCGTTCGCCGCAATTCGCTGGTGCGAGTGCTGCGAGACAGCGTCGTGATCCACTCGGGCGAACTCGACTCGCTCAAGCGCTTCAAAGATGATGTTCGTGAGGTCAAGGCAGGCTTCGAGTGCGGGTTGTCGGTGAAGAACTTCAATGATCTCAAGGTAGGTGATCAGGTGGAAGCCTACGAGGTCGTGGAAGTAGCTCGCTCGCTTTGATTCCAATCGTCGTGCTTCCGGTAGCCGCCTAAGTGCCCCGAGGGTTCTCACGAGCGACACGGCTGGCGGATCAGATTCAGCGCGACCTCGCCGACCTGATCCGCCTCGAGGTGAGAGACCCCCGGGTAGGCTTGGTGACGATTACCACGGTCGAGGTCACTCGAGATCTCTCGCATGCGCAGGTATTCGTCACGTCCCTAACCGGGACCGCGGCGGCGGAATCGGTTCAAGCTCTAACGCATGCCGCTGGGTTCCTTCGTTCGCGTCTCGCGCAGACGCTCAAGCTTCGCACCATCCCGGAGCTGCATTTCGTGTACGACGCATCGGTCGAGCGGGGAGTTAGACTGTCCAAGCTGATCGATGAAGCGGTCCAATCAGGCAGCGGCCCGGAGCCTGAGCCGTCCTGAAATAGGCCAGCGGAGGCCACCATGAGTCGCAAGGGTTTGCGGCTGGACGGCGTCGTGTTGCTGGATAAGCCTTCTGGCATTTCTTCCAACGCTGCTCTGCAACGGGTAAAGCGTCTGCTCGGCGCCGTCAAGGCAGGTCATACCGGGACTCTCGATCCTTTGGCTACCGGCTTGCTGCCGCTGTGCTTCGGCGAGGCCACCAAATTTGCTGCCGGCCTGCTGGATGCGGACAAAGATTACGAAGCAGTCGTCCAGCTTGGCAGCACGACAAGCACCGGTGATGCCGAGGGCGAGGTAACCTTCCGCGGCGAGCCGATCGGAGTCGTTGAGCGCATCGGCGAGATCTTGCACGGTCTCCTGGGGCCCCAACAGCAGACTCCGCCGATGTTCAGTGCCCTCAAACATCAAGGCCGGCCCTTATATGAGTATGCCCGCTCTGGTCAGATGATCGAGCGAGCCAGTCGACAGGTGATGATTCACGAGCTCACGCTCCTGCGCGCATCGAGCGACGAGCTGGAGTTGCGAGTTCAAGTCAGCAAGGGCACGTATATTCGTACTCTGGCCGAAGCAATCGGCGAGCGGCTTGGCTGCGGTGCGCATCTGAAGGCGCTCCGACGTACCCGGGTGGGCTCTTTCAATCTGGCCCAAGCGGTCCGGTTAGACCAACTCGAGGTGTTGACGGCTAGCGAGCGTCTTGGATGGTTGCAGCGTCCAGATCTACTCTTGGATGGCCTGCCTCGACTTGACCTCGACGGAGCTGGCACCGCGGCGATCAGCCAGGGACGCCCTATACAGGTGTCTTCCACTCAACCCGCAGGAATCGAAGGGCTGGTGCGGTTGTACGACCCCGCCGGTGGATTCCTGGGACTTGGTGCGATTCTCATTGAATCGGGTGAAGTCATTCCCAAGCGCTTGGTGAGTTCGGTCACAGGCCAGGCCTAGCAGGTAAACCCTTGGGATTGCTTGAGGAAACTGTCGTTTTCAGGCTAAAATCGCGGTTTTCCGAAGAGAGACAGGACGAGCAATGGCAACCAATACCGAGCTGAAGGCGCGTATCGTCAGCGATTACCAGCGCGCCAAGGGTGATACCGGCTCGTCAGAAGTGCAGATCGCACTGCTGACAGCACGCATCAATGAGCTGACTGAACACTTCAAGACACACGTCAAAGACTTCCATTCGCGGCGTGGCCTGCTGCGCTTGGTCAGCCGCCGGCGCAAACTGCTGGATTACTTGAAGCGGTCCGACGGCGACAAGTATCGCGGCTTGCTCGATCGTCTCGGGCTGCGGAAGTAAGCTTGAATCGCTACTCGGGCCGGCAGCGTGCCCGCTTCGACCACGTGGGAGCAATAACAGCAACAGTAACAGCGCCCACGTGACGCATTCCAAACGCGCACACAGAGTCACTCCACTTCCGCCTCCACCTGGTCCCCATCTATGGATGTAAATCCCATCACGCCAAGCAAGAAATCGCTGCAGTTCGGACGCCATACGCTGACCTTGGAGACCGGCGAGATCGCTCGCCAAGCGCACGGTGCAGTCATGGTGAGCCTGGACGACACATGCGTCCTCGTTACAGTCGTCGGCAAGAAGGAAGCAAAGCCCGGTCAAGATTTTTTCCCACTTACAGTCGACTACATGGAGCGCACCTACGCTGCAGGTCGCATTCCGGGTGGGTTCTTCAAGCGTGAGGGCCGGCCGACGGAAAAAGAGACGCTGACTTCGCGCCTTATCGATCGTCCCATCCGCCCTCTGTTTCCCGACGGCTTCTACAACGAAGTGCAGGTGGTTGCGACCGTCGTATCGTCCAACAACGAAATCGATTCCGACATTCCCGCGCTGATCGGCGCGTCTGCTGCATTGGCGCTGTCGGGTATACCGTTCAACGGCCCGATCGGCGCGGCGCGGGTTGCGTATGCCGATGGGCAATACATCCTGAATCCAACCGCGACCGAACTGAAGACCAGCAAGCTGAATCTAGTCGTCGCGGGCACACAGCAAGCTGTCCTCATGGTCGAGTCCGAGGCGGACGAACTATCCGAGGAAGTGATGCTTGGCGCGGTCGTATTCGGTCACGAGCAGATGCAGCCGGTGATCGATTTGATCAACGAACTCGCGGACGAAGCTGGAAAGCCGTTGTGGGATTGGACACCTCCACAGAAGGACGAAGTCCTGATAGCTAAGATCATAGAGATCGCCGACGCTGGTTTGCAGGAAGCTTATCGGATTCGACAGAAGCAGACGCGCACGGAAAAGATCGCGTCGCTTCGTGATGAGGTGCTCCGCGTACACGTTCGCGAAGCTGCTGAACCTCGCGATGCCAACATGGTGATGGGGATTTTCGGTGACATCGAGTCGAAGATCGTACGCGGCCAGATTCTAAGCGGAGAGCCTCGTATCGACGGACGCGATACGCGCACCATTCGTCCGATTTCCATTCGCACAGGTGTACTGCCACGTGCCCACGGCTCGGCGCTGTTCACTCGCGGGGAAACGCAGGCACTGGTGGTAGCAACGCTCGGAACCGCCCGCGACGAGCAGATCATCGATGCTTTGCAGGGTGAATACACCGAGCGTTTCATGCTCCATTACAACATGCCTCCTTACGCGACCGGAGAGACCGGGCGCGTCGGTGCGCCGAAGCGGCGCGAAGTTGGACACGGGCGCCTGGCGAAACGCGCATTGGTGAACATGCTTCCCACACCGGAGGAATTCGGGTATTCCATGCGAGTAGTATCGGAAATCACCGAATCCAATGGATCCAGCTCCATGGCGAGCGTCTGCGGTGGCTCGCTCGCGCTGATGGATGCCGGTGTGCCGATGAAAGCGCACGTTGCCGGCATCGCAATGGGGCTGATTAAGGAAGGCAATCGGTTTGCCGTCCTGAGCGATATCCTGGGCGATGAGGATCATCTTGGCGACATGGATTTCAAGGTTGCCGGGACGGATGTAGGGGTGACCGCGCTGCAGATGGACATCAAGATCCAGGGCATCACCAAAGAGATCATGCAGGTGGCGTTGAATCAGGCCCGCGAGGGGAGAGCCCACATCCTCTCCCTGATGAAGCAAGCGCTTCAGACTCCGCGTACGGAGATATCCGCCTACGCGCCGCGGATGATCATCATCAAGATCAAGCCTGAGAAGATCCGCGATGTCATCGGCAAGGGTGGCGCGGTAATTCGGGCAATCACGGAAGAAACCGGCACCACGATCGACATCGGGGAGGACGGGACGGTGACGATTGCCTGCACGAACTCCGATGGGGGATTGGCCGCGAAGAAGCGCATCGAAGACATCACTGCCGAGGTCGAAGTCGGTCGTATCTACGAAGGGACGGTTCTCAAGTTACTGGACTTTGGCGCGATCGTCAGTGTGTTGCCGGGCAAGGATGGATTGCTGCATATTTCGCAGATTGCCGACGAGCGAGTCAAGAACGTGGCCGATCATCTCAAGGAAGGACAGGCTGTTCGAGTCAAGGTGCTCGAAGCGGACGATAAGGGCCGTCTGCGTCTGTCGATGAAGGCAGTCGCAGCCGAGAGCGCACCTCAGTAGGGTGCTGTCGGTGGTCGGAAAAACAAAAACCCGCCAATCGGCGGGTTTTTTGTTGGAATGAGAAGATGTCAATGCGTGGCGCCTGCGGCCCCCACGGCATGCACCACCATCTCCGTGAACGGCGGCACATACGCCTGCAAGGTCACTACCAGACCGACCAACGCAGCCAGGACGATGCTATGCCAGAAGACATAGCGCAAGATGTCGCCCTCGTGACCGTACCAGCGTGTTGCCGTGCTTGCTACCACGATGCTCTGCGCATCGATCATTTTGCCCATCACGCCGCCGGAACTATTGGCGGAGGCCATCAGCACTGGGCTCAGGCCCAGCTGCTCTGATGTGATCCTCTGCAAGCCGCCAAATAGCACGTTCGAAGCGGTATCAGATCCCGTCAAGGCGACGCCAAGCCATCCGAGCATCGTTCCGAAGAATGGATAGAGGAAACCCGTGTAGGCGAAGGCAAGTCCCAGGGTAGCGTCGGTTCCTGAATAGCGCGTAACGAATCCCAATGCGAGCATTGCGGCAATCGTGATCAGCGAGAAGCGCACCAAGACAATTGTCTGCCAATATTTTTTGAACAGACCACCGACCGAGTAGCCCATGAAAAGCCCCGCCAGGATCGCGGCAAGCAAGATCCCGCTGCCAGTGGCGGACAGCCAGTTCAACGTATATACGGCCTTCTCTTTGGTGGGCTTGGCAACCACCGGAGGGACCTTTTCGACCAGATCATTCAGTCCGGCGATTGGGAAATCCACCTTGGAGATCCCGTTCCACGCGTAGGACTCCTTAGTCTCTTTCTTTACCCCGTCCACCATCGTTATGCTGACACTCTGCCCATTGAGGACGTTCTTCACCGTTGGAAATCCCCATGCGAAGACGAATACGGTGAGGATCAGCCATGGGGTCCACGCTCGCAGGATCAGACCCCGCGGATGTCTTTCGAAGCTGTGGGTCGCCACGTCCGCGATACCGCTGTCTTTGTCGTGTCCCTTGAGCGCCGTCGTGCGCCAGATTTCCTTGGGTTTCCAAATTTTCAGGAACAGCGTCAGGCATGCCATCGAGATGATGGCTGAGCCGACGTCGACGAGCATCGGCCCATGGAAATTGGAAATGAGGAACTGTGGGATTGCAAAGGTAACGCCAGTTACCAGGATTGCAGGCCAGATGCCCTTCATGCCACGCCAGCCGGCAAAAGCCCAAATGAGCCAGAACGGGACGAGCAACGAGAAGAACGGAAGCTGACGCCCGACCATGGCCGACAATGCCATCTCATCCAGACCCGTTACTTTCGCCAATGTGATGATCGGTGTCCCCAGCGCGCCATAGGCTACCGGAGCGGTGTTGGCGATCAAGGAGAGCCCCGAAGCAGCCAGCGGCGAAAAGCCAAGGCCGATCAGAATTGCGCCGGTCACAGCCACGGGAGTGCCGAAGCCGGCAGCTCCCTCGAAGAAGGCGCCGAAGGCGAATGCAATCAGCAACAGCTGCAGGCGCCGATCTTCGCTGACATTGGCAATGCTGTCCTGGAGGACTTGGAAGTACCCTTTGTCCTTGGTTAGCTGATAGAGAAATATGATGTTGAGCACGATCCAACCGATCGGCAGCAGACCGAACAGGCCACCGAGGAAGGCTGCCTCGCCCGCCATGCTGGCGGGCATACCGAATACGAGAACGGCGACCAGAAGTGCACTAATCAATCCAAGGATGGCCGCCCAGTGCGCTGCGATCCGGAAGAATGCCAAGGTCCCCAGCAATACCACCACAGGGATCGCAGCCAGGATCGTGGATAGCCAGGGATTTAGCGGGTAATAGACCTGTTGCCAAACCATCGTTGAATCCTCCCGGTGAGCTCGTTTTAGTTAGAAATGCGCCGGATGTTGGCGGGGCCCGAGGGCGCGGGCAAAACCCGGCAGATTATAGCGGATTGGACCTCGCTCCAAGCCACGGCGGCAAGGCCACGCCTATAATCCGCCACTGGCAAATCACTCGGACCCGAGGTCGAGCCCCGCGTCCAATCCGTTCGAGCAAGGAATTCAACATGAATCAGACTTCGGTGCTTCCTCATGGCGGGCAGATTCTCGTCGAGGCGCTCAAAACCCATGGCGTGGAACTGGCCTTCTGTGTTCCGGGAGAAAGCTATCTCGCAGTGCTAGATGCTCTCTACGACGCACGCGAGCAGATACGCCTCGTGGTATGCCGTCAGGAAGGTGGCGCGTCATTCATGGCCGAGGCCTATGGCAAGCTGACAGGCAAACCCGGAATCTGTTTCGTGACTCGCGGCCCCGGGGCGACCAACGCGAGCATTGGCGTGCATACGGCCTTCCAAGACTCTTCTCCGATGATTCTGTTCGTCGGCCAGATTGGTGGTGACGTCGTCGAGCGTGAGGCATTTCAGGAGGTCGACTACCGGCGAATGTTCGGTCAATTGACGAAATGGGTCGCGCAGATCGACCGGGTAGAGCGGATTCCCGAGTACCTCAGTCACGCGTTTCATGTTGCCGTGTCGGGAAGGCCGGGGCCTGTGGTGCTGGCTCTTCCCGAGGATGTCCTCGCGGCGCGGGCGGAAGTGGCGCCCACGCGTCCCTATGTGCGTCTCAAGGCACATCCTGGTCAGAGAGATCTGTCGGATTTGACCACGCGGCTGCGGCAGGCTCGGCACCCACTGGTGATTCTCGGTGGGGGCGATTGGAATGCGCAGGCTTGCGATGATATTCGTCGCTTCATCGAAGCCTGGAACTTGCCGACTGCTTGTTCTTTCCGGCGTCAGGACCTGCTGGATAATCGTCATGCCAACTACATCGGCGAGATCGGAATTGCCACCGGTGCGGAATTGAAGAAGCGCGTCCGCGAGTCCGATCTGGTGGTGGCTATCGGGCCGCGCCTGGGCGAGATGACTTCGAGTGGCTACACCTTGTTCGACGTGCCTCGTTTGCGCCAGAGTTTCGTGCATGTCCACCCGGGGGTCGAGGAACTGGGGCGCGTGTACCAGGCGGACCTCATGATCAACGCTGGCATGGCGGAGTTTGCCGCCGCTGCGGCGGCAGCAGCGCCACCCTCTGCACAACCTACATGGGGTCAGTGGACGAGTGTTTTGCATGCGGAATATCTCGCAACCATCGCAGCGGTCAAATCGCCCGGACCACTGAACATGAGCGAGGTAGTGACGTGGCTGCGCGGTCGTCTACCTGCGGGGAGCATCATCACGAACGGAGCTGGAAATTTTTCCGGATGGGTGCAACGTTTTTATCAGTACACGGGTTTTCGC
>Ga0068869_100002043_pt1 | contig 12130 bp, 7 predicted proteins | sample KBSMisM52_FD_64676 | JGI IMG/M metagenome (GOLD analysis project Ga0068869, IMG submission 64676) | Miscanthus rhizosphere microbial communities from Kellogg Biological Station, Michigan, USA - KBS Miscanthus M5-2 | ecosystem: Host-associated > Plants > Roots > Rhizosphere > Soil ... | reverse complement strand
TTTTCATTTACCCTGCAAAATAATATTGCGAGTACAGCATCCTATGATGTATATGTTGTGATCCTTCAGCCTGATAACAAAGTGTTGCAAACGGATGTCTGGGGCAGTAATCATTTTGATTCAAAAACAGAAGGGACGAAAGCTTACACGACAAAAGTTCATTTTGAATACAACAAGGGCGAGCGAAAAAATGTGATCTATACAATTCAGCCGGATAATTTTCTTTCCGGCACTTACACCATGCAGGTTTATCAAAATGGGGTATCATTGGGTGAGACGACGAAGCAATTGAACTGAATTTTCATTTAAGGACACAGATCAGCAGCGTCTTTAAAGCTTCAGAACTAAAAAAAATCGAATAACTCTTTTTTCAAGGGTCCAATAGAAAACTAATTCACTTCATCAATGCCACGGCATTATCAAAAGCCAGTTGGCGATTTGATAAAAAAGCCTTAGTTTCAATGATTGCTATTGGGTCCAAAACTGCTGTGTGAAACAAATTGCTGTTGCCATACTTTCGCTGAATTTAAACCAGGTTTCTCCTTTTCGGATAAAGATGCCTTATGCAATAGGCAGAATGCTCATAATTTTACTGATACTTTTTTTATTCTTTGCTGAAATTTTCCGGGTTTATCTGGTGATGCCTCTTCCGGGAAGCCAGGTTACTGAAACAGTTAATATAGCTTACTGGCTCGAGAGGCATATAATGTGGATACGAATATTAATTCTTCTTTTGGGCATTATCGTGCTGATACGAACCTTTAAAAAAGGTAAAACCTGGGAGAAGGTGGGTCTTTCGCTGGCGATGTTGGGCTATTTTCTTTTATTCATTGTCCTCAATTTTAGTATCGCAGCAGACCAAAAATTTCATCAGCCGACTACCAAATCTTTTATCCCCGCCACGGAGAGTCTCGATAAAAGCAAACTTGTTATCGGCGTCGTTATTAATGGAGAGGCAAAAGCCTATCCGATCCAATTGATCGGTTATCATCACCAGGTCATGGACACAATTGGTAACGAGCCGGTCATTATTACTTACTGCACAGTCTGCCGTACCGGGCGTGTCTACAGCAGTCGGCTGAATGGCCGGGACGAGGTCTTCAGACTGGTAGGAATGGACCATTTCAATGCAGTCTTCGAAGACAAAACGACAAAAAGCTGGTGGCAACAGGCTTCCGGCCAGGCAATCGCCGGTCCCTTGAAAGGTTCCATGCTGAAAGAAATTCCATCCAGCCAATCAACGATCGAGTCATGGATTCGCCAGTATCCAAACTCTGTCGTCATGGAACCGGATCCATTATACGATGAACGATATTTCGGCCTGGAAGATTATGACAAGGGAACCATGCAAAGCAGCCTGGTAAAAAGAGATTACCGTTCCTGGCAACCCAAATCCTGGATAGTAGGTGTAAAGAATGAATTTTCCTCTATGGCTTACGATTGGAATGAATTGGTAAAAAAACGTGTGATAGAGGACTCTTTCGAAAACTCACCGATACTGGTAACAATGGAAACCGACACGACTTCCTTTCACGTATATGAGCGCACGGTCAATGGAACTGTCTTGAAATTTAGTACCTGCGGGGCCGACAATTACCTTACTGATCAAAACACCGGCTCAGTCTGGAATATGGATGGACGCTGTATTGAAGGGCCTTTAAAAGGACAGCAGCTTTCGAGTGTGCAAGCCTATAATGAATTCTGGCACGCATGGGAAAGATTTGAGCCAGCTACAAAAAAACATATTTCGAAAGAATAAAGCCGGGATCGCTCCCGGCTCTCGTAAAATTTCTCTAATCCATTGTTGGTTATTCCCAACCGGTTTGGTCCAATGGTTTACCGTCTTTATCCATTAATTGACCGTCTTTATCAATCATCATTCCTTCTTCCAGTTTCCTGGTCTTTTTATTTTTGGATACTTCGCCGTTCGGACTCACCTTCCGACCATTTGTAGTTGTTACAGGAGCGGAAAGAGCTGACCATGAACCACCGCTCATGATCATCACCTTGCCGTCTTTAAACTGCATTACACTATCTTTCACAGGCGCAGCCATTGCAGTGCTGTCCTTTGCCGGAGCCATTGTGGCGGAAGAAGTGTCTGTAGTAACAGCGGTGTCCTTCGATGTATCGCTTTGCTGAGCGCTGTTGTTGCATGCGATCACAGAACCGGTAATGGTCAAGAGTGCGAGTAATTTCTTCATATGTATTTTTTTTATGTTTAAAAAGCGGCCAAATTTATGCCATTTCTCCAGATTGTTTTAAATTACTCGTTCTCAATAAATTTGTTTCACTCGTTTTAAGCTCCAGAATCTTACTGAATGAAATTCCTGGGCATATCTATTATAAGCTTTGCATGCCTGGCGACGGCCTGCAAAAATCGCGGCTCCCTGTTTCAGCTTGTACCCAATAAACATTCCGGAATTGAATTTGAAAACCGGATAGTAGAGAACGATTCGATCAACCCTTTCGACGTTACAAATATGTATAACGGAGCCGGCATCGGTATTGGTGATTTCAACAAGGATGGATTGCAAGATATTTACTTCGCCGGCAATGAGGTACCGTGCCAACTTTATCTGAACAAAGGCCATCTCAAATTTCAAAACATTACATCTATCGCAAAAGTGGACGGTAATGGCAAATGGTGCCGCGGCGTGGCGGTTGTAGACATAAATAATGACGGCTGGCCGGATATTTATGTTTGCGCCACTATTTATGACGATCCAGAAAGACGAAAGAACCTTTTGTATATAAACCAGGGAAATAATGCAGACGGAGTTCCGGTATTTAAGGAAATGGCGGAGGGATACGGACTGGACGACGATTCACACTCAACCATGGCTTCATTTTTTGACTACGACAATGATGGAGACCTTGACGTATACATTACCGTTAATGAGATCGTGGAAGGCACTAATCCTTCCGCGTACCGTAAGCGGATCACCGATGGTTCCTGGCCCAGTACCGGTCGCCTGTACCGCAATGATTGGAAACCATCGGTCGGTCATGCTTTCTTCACGAACGTTTCGATGCAAGCGGGAATTACGATTGAAGGGTATGGTCACAGCGCCTGCATCGCCGATTTTAATCTTGATGGCTGGAAAGATATTTTCGTAGCCAACGATTTTTTGTCTAATGATATCCTTTACATCAATAACCACGACGGCACATTTACGGACAAAGCTGCTTCCTATTTTAAACATACATCGGCAAATGGAATGGGGTCTGATGTGATCGATATTAATAATGATGGATTGGCCGATGTGGTCGAAATGGACATGGATCCCGCCGATAATTTGAGGAAAAAGGTTTTAATGTCCGGATACAACTATCGCAACTATCAGAACAATGATTTATACGGTTATCAATATCAGTATGTGCGCAATACCCTACAACTGAACCAGGGGCGGCGAGTCCTGAGTAATGACACGTTAGGTGATCCTGTTTTCAGCGACGTTGGATTTTACGCTGGTATTTCGTCGACTGACTGGAGCTGGGCGCCGCTTGTCCAGGATTTCGACAATGATGGATTACGCGATATAATAGTCACGAATGGTTTTCCAAAAGATCTCACCGATCACGATTTCATTGCATTCCGGGCAAAAGCTTTTGCAAACAAAAGCAAACGTGAAGTGCTTGATGCGATTCCCCGGGTCAAGATTAAGAATTATGCGTTTAGAAATAATGGTCCCGCCGCCAGGGGGATTCAATTTAGCAACGTTACTGACGAGTGGGGATTTAGTGAATTATCCTTTTCAAACGGAGCTGTTTATGCTGACCTGGATAATGATGGCGACCTGGACGTGGTGATGAGTAATATTAATGATAAGGCTTTTGTTTACGAAAACAAAGCAACCGAACATAAAAAGACGAATGCTCAATTCCTATCGGTAAACCTAACGGGCGATTCTCTGAATAAAGAAGGGCTCGGCGCCTGGGTGAAAATCTATTACGGGGAAAAGACCCAGGTGATAGAAAACACAACCTACCGCGGATATTTATCAACCATTCAACCGCAGCTGCATTTCGGTCTCGGTGCGATCTCAAAAATAGATTCATTGACAGTGATCTGGCCAGACAATAAAATGCAGACAGTAACAGCTGTTCCATTGGGACAAACGCTTCAGCTTGATCACAAAAATGCAAATGCTTTATACAATTGGACCAAACCTGTCATTGCAAATAAAGCTTTATTCAAAGAAGTTACTGCTGACCTGGATATTCATTATATCCACCGGGAACAAGACTTTATCGACTTTAACATCCAGGAGCTGATCCCACATAAATTGTCTGAATATACACCTTCGTTGGCGACAGGCGATATCAATAATGACGGACTCGATGATATTGTAGTCGGAGGATCATTCGGTATAAGTCCTACACTACTCTTCCAGCAAGCATCCGGTAGATTTATTGAGAAAAGCCTTCTTCCAATGCAAGCTAATAAAGAATGGGAAGCTGCAGGCATTGCTTTGTTTGACGCCGACGGTGATAAAGACCTGGACATGTATATTGCATGCGGCAGTGATGAAGTAGGACCCGCATCTGATTCTTACCAGGATCGTTTATTTATAAATGACGGTCATGGGAATTTTTCAGAAGATTCATCTGCATTGCCCTTACAACGTATAAGTAAATCCTGCGTGCGAGTCGTCGATTTCGACCGAGACGGGGACCCCGATCTGTTTATTGGCGGGCGCTGTTATCCCTGGAACTATCCGAGGCCAACATCCTGCATCTTATTGAGGAACGATAGTAAAAATGGAAAGGCAAAATTTACAGATGTTACACAATCGCAGGCATCCGCACTGGCAGGCATTGGAATGGTATGTGACGCGGTCTGGTCAGACTTCGACAAAGACGGCTGGACCGACCTTGTTATCGCGGGTGAATGGATGCCTTTGAAATTCCTGAAAAATGAGCATGGAAAATTTATTGATGTAACACCCGCTTCCGGAATAAGTGATAAATCAGGATGGTGGAGCAATATCACCAAAGGTGATTTTGATAATGATGGTGATGATGATTTTATTGTCGGGAATCTTGGAGAAAATTCCTTTTACAAAGCAAGCGATAAATACCCGGTTACAGTCTACGCAAGTGATTTTTATAAAAAAGGAACGATGCAGTGTATTATGACTCTCTATTTGAAGGATACATTAGGTGGCACGTTACAAGAATTCACTGCTCATGGCAGAGACGATGTAGTTGACCAACTGCCCTTCATTAAGAAAAAATCTCTCACTTATTCGGAATTTGGAAGCACGAGTTTTGACAAGCTTTTTACGAAAGAAGAACTTAAAAATTCAATAAAGTATAAGGCGAATTATTTAAACAGTGCATTTGTCAGGAACAATGGACATGGAAATTTTAGCCTGGAACCACTGCCCGCTACTGCGCAGTTCTCGGCAATGAATGCAATGATAACAGATGATTTTGATAAGGATGGTAAGCTGGATGTTTGTATTAACACCAATGATTATGGAACCGACCCTGCGAATGGTCGTTATGACGCATTAAATGGGTTGGTGTTGAAAGGCGATGGAAAGGGTCACTTTCAGCCTCTCACCATTGAGCAAAGTGGAATATATATTCCCGGAAACGGTAAAGGCCTCGCAAAATTGAAGAACGCAAACGGAAACTATTTACTTGTTGCCGGGCAGAACAAGGATCGGCTAAAAGTGTTCGAGCTAAAAAACCATTAATACCTCGAAAGACTTGCCGCCTGAGTATATGAACAAAGCATCATTATAGGATAGATCACTGTGGAGACGAAAAGCCGATTGATCCACAACTAACTTCCAAAATTTTCTTTTCTCTTTTTAAAATATTGATGATCGTTCAATACAAAAAAGTCCCGAACGTCGGGATTTTTCTAAGATAAAATATTCTTGCTTATAAATTGAAGCCAAAGCTTACGTAGTACAATCCTCCCACTTCCGGATTTCCAAAAGCACTGCGATAATATTTGTTGAGTAAGTTTGAAGCACCGAGCTTGAACTGCGTCTTGCTGCCTGGCAATCTCCAGGTGACTTGTGCATCGAGTGTCCCATAGTGAGGAATAGTGCCTGTTCCAAAAGTACCTTCCCACAATAATTCATCCTGCCATCTCCATACGATATTAAAGCCTATATTCTTGTATAATTTATCATTACTTAATCCGATGTTGTATCGAACCTTAGGAGTATTAAAAAATGCTACAAATCCTTTCGGCACATTATTCAGTTTATCGCCGGAAACATTGGCCGTGATATGGTAACCTTGCGCGGCTTCATAGTCAACACTTACTCCCCAGCCAATGGCGTCGACGCCGGTGCTTGAATTAACAACAAACGAATAATTATTCGTTGTAAAAGGACTTGCTAACTCCTGCAATTCAGTCAACGGGTCAGAACTCGCAGATTCTCCCCTGCCTACGGCAACCCTGGCAATAAAATCCTTGTACTGGCTATAATATACATAAGCATCGACCAATAATTTTTTTGTGAGCAGCCCGCGATATCCTACTTCATAAGAATTTACTGTTTCAGGTTTGAGGTCAGGGAAATCGGCTTCAATGAGCAAACCAGGATTAGGAGTTCCGGCAGCGTAAGAATTTCTGAATGCAGTGATACTTTCGGCTGTTTTTGCAGGCTTAGTATCGAATTGATAAAACGGTCTGAATACCTGGCCCATTCCAATTAATTGATTGGCGCCGCCTGTGAGCAAATTGATATATTGATCCTGTGTAGACGGAAAACGATAAGCCTGTTGATAAGACAACCTGAAATTATTATCCTTAGCCACTTTTATCAATGCCGTCGCACGTGGCGTAAAACGACCATCAAAATTTTCATTCTTATCATAACGACCTGAAAGCGTTAATTTCAAACGATCATTGATCAACCAGCGCTGCAATTGAATATAGGCACCAAATTCATTGATCGGTATCACGCCGGCGGTATCGGCAAAAATGCTTCCATGTGAATTAAGCCGGAACTGCCGAAAACTTGCACCCACGAGAGTCTCGGCAAATTTTACCTGTTCAGTTAAGTTGAGTTGGCCTTCGTAATGATACATATCTGTTCTGTCATCGAACTTTGCCCCACCCTTACCGATGGTTGTATTTTTTGCATTCTGAAAAGCGTCCTGGTATTGGGATGTGCCCGGTAAAAATCTTCCGTTATCTGCCGCGGTGCGGGCCAGGTTGTGAGCCTGTATATCCGGAACGCCCGATGCTTTGGCAGCAGTATAGGTCCCGGTATATTGACCAAACCAGTCCGCATCAGGCTTCCAGGCACGGTTGATGAAAAGAGCAGCGGTGGTTGCAGTATATGCATCACCTGAATTTTCCTGGACCGTATATGCTCTCAGAAACCAATTCTTTCCCTTAAACTCTAATTTATACTGACCCATCTTCAAATTCTTTATCGCATATCTGTCGGCACCGGTATATACTGTGGTACCGGTACCCCAATAAGCCAGCAACGATGCTTCTACATTATTACTGATCTTATAATTGATGCCTCCATTTAACTTTAAGTTGTACGTATTATAATCAACAAGATATTTTTCTTCGTATCCCGTACGACTTACATTGACAGCGCTGTAGCTCTTCGCGGCCACTGTAAATAAAGCGCCCTGGGTGAGCGGATTCAATAAGGCTTGCTGAACTGGTGGAGGTAAGGGACCTAATATACTTCCAATCAGCCCGGTAATTTGCGCTATGGAAGCATTTGCCGGAAGCGTGTTTAGGATAGGGCCGAAGTCAATACCCGTTTGAGCTTTTATTCCTTGCACTACCTGGTAAGCTCCTGCTGTTCCAAATGCCGCAACGTTGGCACTGGCTTCGTCACCAAAAACATTGACACCATCATAGTTAGGATCTGAAGTTCTGTCCCCGGCTTTAGGCGAACTGAATACATTATTTCTTTCAAGATTGCTGTAATCCTGCGCCTCCCAATCCTGGGCCTGTAAATATTGCGCACTGAGTTTGAAAGCCCATCTGTCATTAATTTTTTTGCCCCAGCGCACAGCCCAATCGTAAAAAGGAGAAGGCGATCTTTGTTTGCCATCCGTATGCATAATACCCTGTTTGATCTCAACGCTCAACCCCTGGTATTTGAATGGACTTTTGCTGTTAATGAGTAAAGTGCCGTTCATTCCTCCTGATCCATACAAGGCAGAGGAAGCACCTTCCAACAATTCCATATTATCCACATCGAGAGAAGTTGGACCAACGATACCTCCTACGGCAAAGTTGAGACCGGGTGCCTGGTTATCTATTCCATCGATCAATTGATTGAAACGAAGATTGCCACTACCATTAAAACCGCGCGTACTGGGGGTACGGAACGTGAGACTTGAGGTCGTCAGGTCAACACCTTTCAAATTGGCAATAGCATCATAATAAGTTGGCACCGCTGCATTCCGAATATCGCGACTACTGATTCTTTCAATAGAAACCGGCGACTCTAATATCCTTTGCGGGGTCCGGGTGGCTGCTACTACAACCTCCTGTCCTAACGTAGCAGCCGGAGTAAGTTCCACATCAATACCAGAGGCATCAGTTACCGAAATCTCTTTGTCCTCAAATCCCACAGAACTGATAACGAGTGTTACTGGCAGTTTGGCTATGGTAAGTTTGAAATCCCCTTTGCTGTCGGTAAAGGTTCCCTGGTTGGTACCCTTTACTAAAACTGAGACAGCTGGTAGTGTTTCTTTGGTGATATTGTTCTTTACGGATCCGGTAACCGTAACATTTTGTGCAAAAGCAGAAACTGAGGAGATGCAAGCGATCAGCCACGCAACAAAATACAGGTAGCATTTTCTCATATACAGTGTTTTAAAGGAATTCAGGCCGAAAAGTAAGAATTGATTTTTTTATCTGAAAATTTAATTTCCAGCAGAGAAGAATTTACAAAATCTCAAATTGTTTGAGTAAGTGTTTACTATATTCGAACCATGACAGCATTTACTTTTCCGAATCAAACAAAATTTTACCAGGGCAAAGTTCGTGACGTGTATACCCTTGACAACAGGTGGCTGGTCATGATCGCAAGTGATCGCATTTCTGCTTTTGATGTCATCTTACCCAAACTGATCCCTTTTAAAGGACAAGTGCTGAATCAGATTGCCGCGTATATGTTAAATGCCACAAAAGATATTTGCCCAAATTGGTTAATGACAGTACCTGCTCCCACTGCTTCGATCGGAAAAAAATGTAAGCCGTTTAAAATTGAAATGGTGGTCCGTGGCAATCTCACCGGCCATGCCTGGAGAACTTATTCCTCGGGAAAAAGAAAGCTTTGCGGAATAGCCATGCCTGAGGGAATGAAAGAGAATGATCTTTTCCCTTCGCCGATCATTACTCCATCTACTAAAGCAGAGGCAGGGCATGATGAGGACACTTCGAAAGAAGAGATCATTGAAAAAGATCTGGCTACTGAGGAAGAATGGAACATAATAGAAGACTATGCGTTGAAATTGTTTGAACGGGGAAAAGAAATTGCGGCGAGACGTGGATTGATCTTAGTAGATACAAAATATGAATTTGGAAAGATCGATGACACCATCCATTTAATGGATGAAATTCATACCCCTGATTCGTCGAGGTATTTTTATGCAAATGGCTTTGAAGAAAGACAGCGAAAAGGCGAAAAACAAAAACAATTAAGCAAGGAATTCGTAAGGGAATGGCTGATCGCCAATGATTTTATGGGAAAGGAAGGACAAACAGTACCTCAAATGAGCGATGATTGGGTGAACACGATCTCCAAACGGTATATTGAACTTTATGAGCAGGTGATAGGCTCACCTTTTATCCCTGAACCACTCTCCCGGGAAGAAACCTACGACCGGATCATTGAGAACTTACAAAGCCTGAAGCTTACCTAATTCTTTTGCGTCTGCAATTTTTTGTTTGAGCCTATGCTGTAGCGACTGAATAAATGGTAACAACCGAAGAAAATTCCATTAAACAATAAAGTTGCCCAAAGGCTTCCTTTTAAGAAAGGAAGACCGGCCGAATAGCAACTCATTAACCCGTCAAATGTTTTAGGGTAAGGTTGATTATTGATGTCAAGACCTCCACCGGCCCAGTCTAAAAGATTGGAAGTGATATAAAAGAAGATGGCGCCTGCCAGCGAGCCAAGTATCACAGAGCCGACCTTATTTTTATTGATAAAAAAACCGATCACTGTAATAGCCGTGAACAAAATATAATTCACCCATTGACCATGATAGAAACCTCTTATTTCCGTCAAGCCCCGTGAATATAAAAACTGATATAAAACATCTGATAGGAACATGGAAAAAAGCGGAACAAGAAAAGAAAATCGTTTATCCTTAATAACTGAACCCGCAAACAAGGCCATAGCAATTTGGGGCGCGAATCCCCAGGGCCTGTTATCCCAAACACGATAGAGAGCCGCCGATACTATTAAGAGAATGAAAACAAGAATAGTGGTCTTTTTATTTTTCATATTTTATTCGATGAGTTTTTTAAAGGAAATACAAAAATAAATGAATTGAGGGAAAGTCAGTTTGCAGATTATTCACCACTGTGAACTGGCACAGATGCTCTGAAGAGGTAAGCTTGTGATCTTGTTTTCAAAGTAACGCATTGATGATTTAAGACAAAGGCTGCTTCTCCCTGGCCCAATTCAAGTTCACCCATTCCGGTGGTTATTAAAACATTTCCGTTGATGATCAGAAGGATCTCCCCTGTTGCGGATTCAAATGATGAGGACTTACCATTTTGTAATGAAAAGGAACTTAACTTGAAATCGGGCGCCCCGGTTCTGTATAATTTCTCTTCCTCATTTATTTTTTGAGGATGAATAACATGGGGGATCGTTTCTTCAAACTTTATGTGTTTCATCAACTCCTTTACATCGATATGTTTGTTCGTTAATCCACCACGTAAAACATTGTCCGAATTAGCCATGATCTCAACATTTTGTCCTTCCAGGTAAGCATGTGGCACGCCCGCATCCTGGAATACACCTTCGCCAGCCTGGATGTGCAACAGATTAAAAAAATAAATGGAGAAAATGCCCCGATCAGTTTTTCGCAATTCTTCAGAGTGCAATGAAGACTGTCCGTCAAAAGTCAAAGACGCTCTGGCCGCCCAAAAGTTTTCATCATCTTTTTTTAGCTTCCCTTGTTTGTACAAAGGAACTATCCTGTTAAGCAAGGGCTGTAGTAGCTGATTCACGGATTCCTGTGGCATCTCCATTACAGTTTTGTAAAGTTGATCATAACCGGTTGCATCAAATATCTCGAGCAAGGGTTTTAATTCGGAGGTATTTTGAAGTGTCGCCCTTAATGTGTCTACCGGTTTGAATCCATGCAACAACCAGAAATCACCCAAGGCCACCATTAATTCTGGCTTGTGATTGTCATCTTTATAATTGCGGTCAGGAGCGTTTAAAGGGATCCTGTGTTTGTTTTCCCTTGCAAATTCCATTTCTGCTTCGTGCTTTGCCGGGTGAACCTGGATCGAAAGCATATCCTTTACATCAAGAATTTTTAATAGATAAGGGAGCCGCCCAAATTTTTTTGCGACCGTCTTACCAAGGGCCTTCTCTTTATTTTTTTCAATGAATTGATTTAACCCGATTTCATTATTTTTAGTAACAAGGATTGACGAAGCCAAATCATGAGCACCCAACCAGTATTCGGCCATAGGCTCGCCTCCTGGATTTGAATGCAATAATAATTTTGAAAGAAACTCCACTCCTCCCCAGTCATAATTCCTGATAATTCCTTTGAGCTTGTACATTGAAGATTCGTCACGGGCCATCCCGGAAGTTTTGTATTTTAAGGTAAAGATAGCATATGGCCTCACACAATCAGTTGGGAAAGGAAGCCGAACAGATGGCCGTAAATTATCTTACAAAAGAAGGTTATAAGGTCCTTCATTGCAACTGGCGGCATTCGCATTATGAAATTGACATTATTGCGACCAAAAACGAGTTGCTTCGGATTATTGAAGTAAAATCCCTGAAATCATCTGAGCACAGATACCCCGAGGAAAGTGTAACGAAAAAAAAGTTTAAGCACTTGCTTAAAGCGGCTGATGAATTTCTTTTCCAAAATCAGCAATACCGGCATGTACAGTTCGATATACTTTCGATCGTATTAAACC
>Ga0068869_100002032_pt1 | contig 12153 bp, 11 predicted proteins | sample KBSMisM52_FD_64676 | JGI IMG/M metagenome (GOLD analysis project Ga0068869, IMG submission 64676) | Miscanthus rhizosphere microbial communities from Kellogg Biological Station, Michigan, USA - KBS Miscanthus M5-2 | ecosystem: Host-associated > Plants > Roots > Rhizosphere > Soil ... | reverse complement strand
AGCGGTGCAGCGCCGCGGAAATGATCGGATCGTCCTCGACCAGCAGGATCACGGCCATGCGCAGCACCGTAGTTTAGGGTGCTGGGATGCCGTCCTCGCGGGCAGTGCTGCCGGTCCTGGGGTGGTGCGCGGCCACCCTGGCCAGCATCGCTCTGGCGTCGGTGGCGCTGCTGCCGGTCCTGCGCACCGGCACGCCCCGCGGCTCCGACCTGGCCGCCGGCGTCTCGATTGCCGAGCCGCCCCCCGATGCGGTGACCGCGCCGGCGCCGTCGGGCTCCGGGCCGTCGGCGTCCTCGTCGCCTCGGCCGACTTCGCCCGGGGCGACGCGGTCAGCGCCGCCGACGGTCATCGACGGCTGGACGGTGACAACCGACGGCGACGGCAAGCGGGTGTACGTTCGCTCGTTCCGCGTCGACGGTGGAACGGCGGTGATCCGGATGACGGAGGGCCGGGTCCACCTGCTGACGGCGACGCCGAATCCCGGTTACCGGGTGGAGACGACGCAGAACGAACCGGGCAACCTGGCGGTGCAGTTCCTCCAGCAGAACCACTTCTTCGTGATCCACGCGGTGTGGCACAACAACGGCCCGTTCGCCGAGGTCAGCGAGATCGGCGGCTGAGGCCGGGTTCTGCCGCTTTCCGCGATCTTGGACGTTCGCTGCGGCCCCAGCAGTAGTAGGCGTCCACGATCGCTGAAAAGGGCCGCCGGCCCCCCAGCGGTCAAGCGGCTCGGGCCGCCGCGGTGCTGGCGCGCACCACCAGCGCCGGCGGGACCCTCGGCTGGTTGACGGGCACCGGCGGTTCGTCGGCGTCCAGCAGGTCGAGCAGCGCCGCGAGGCAGCGCCGCCCCACCTCGTCGAAGTCCTGGCGCACCGTGGTCAGCGGCGGCGACAGGTACTCGGCCTCGGGGATGTCGTCGAAGCCGACGACGCTGACGTCACCCGGCACGTCGACGCCGTGCTCGTGCAGCGCGCGGAGCATGCCCAGCGCCTGCTGGTCGTTCGCGCAGAACACGGCCGTCACGTCGGTGCGCGCCGCCAACCGGTTGCCGGCGTCGTAGCCGGACCGCGGGCTCCAGTCGCCGCTGATCGCCGGCGGGACCTGCCGGCCGGCCGCCTCCAGCACCTGGCGCCAGCCGTCGACCCGGTCGCGCGCCTCGAGCCAGTCGCGCGGACCGCTGACGTGCCAGACGGTCTCGTGCCCCAGCTCGAGGAGGTGCTCCACGGCCAGCCGGGCTCCGGCGATCTGGTCGACCGAGAACGTCGGCAGGTTGCCGGCCGCGTCGGACTCCACCACCACCGCGGGCACGCCGGTGGGCAGGTGGGTCACTGCGGCGGCGGCCGTCAGCAGCGGCGCGATGATCACGACGCCGGCGACGGCCTGCTCGGCGAGGCGGCTGACCGCGTCGGCGACGCTGACCTGGTCGAGCTCCTCCAGCGTCACGATGGTGATCCCGTAGCCGGCGTGCCGGGCGGCCCGTTCGACGGCGAGCAGCGTCGCGGCCGGCCCGTACAGGATCGTGTCGAAGCTGACCACGCCGATCACCCGCAGCCGCCGCCCGGCGAGCCCGCGCGCCAGCGCGTTCGGACGGTAGTCGAGCTGCCGGATCGCCCGGAGCACCCGCTGCCGGGTCTCGTCCCGGACGCTCGGATGGTTGTTGAGCACCCGCGACACCGTCTGGTGCGAGACCCCGGCCAGCCGGGCGACGTCGCTCATCACCGCGCGCGTGCCCGGTTGCGGACTCATGTCACGAACTCAGAACCCACGCGCGAGGCGGAAGTAGGCCTGATTCCAGCGCAGCTCGTTGGCCAGGCCGCGCTGCGTCGTCGCGGCGTCGATGACCACCAGCTCCGTGCGGCTCATCTCCGCGAGGTCGGTCAGCTCCTCGACGCCCACCGCCTGCGAGAGCACGGTGTGGTGCGGCGCGCCGGCGGTGATCCACGCCGCGGCCGAGGTGGGCATGTCGGGCCGGGGACGCCACACGGCACGGGCCACGGGCAGCTTGGGCAGCGGCTGCGGCGGCGCGACCACGTCGATCTCGTTGGCCACCAACCGGAACCGCTCGCCCATGTCGGCAAGGCCGAGCACGACGGCCGGCCCGGGGGCCGCGTCGAACACCATGCGGACCGGGTCCTCGCGCCCGCCGATGCCCAACGGGTGGATCTCGACACTCGGCGTTCCGGCCGCGATCGACGGGCAGACCTCGAGCATGTGCGCGCCGAGCACGAGTTCCCGACCGGGCGTCAGGTCGTACGTGTAGTCCTCCATGAACGACGTCGGGCCGCCCGGCGCCATGGCCTTCAACGTCCGGACGAGGATCGAGGTCTTCCAGTCGCCCTCGCCGCCGAAGCCGTACCCGTCGGCCATCAGCCGCTGCACGGCCAGGCCGGGCAGTTGCCGCAGCCCGCCGAGGTCCTCGAAGTTCGTGGTGAACGCGCGGAACCCGCCCTCGTCGAGGAAGGTGCGCAGGCCCACCTCGATGCGCGCCGCGTAGCGCAGCGACTCGTGCCGGTCGCCGCCCGCGCGCAGCGCCGGCACCACGTTGTAGCGCTGCTCGTACTCCTTGACCAGTTCGTCGACGGCGCCCTCGTCGGCACCGTCGACGACCGCGACCAGGTCGTTGACGCCGTAGGTGTTGACCGCCACGCCGAAGCGCAGTTCGGCCTCGACCTTGTCGCCCTCGGTCACCGCGACGTCGCGCATGTTGTCGCCGAAGCGGGCCAGCCGCAGCGAGCGCATCGCCGCCCAGCCGATCGAGGCCCGCGCCCACGCCGCGACGTGCGCCACCACCCGCGGGTCGCTGACGTGCCCGGCCACCGTCTTGCGGGCCACGCCGAGCCGGGTCTGGACGAACCCGAACTCCCGGTCGCCGTGGGCGGCCTGGTTCAGGTTCATGAAGTCCATGTCGATCTCGGCCCACGGCAGTTCCACGTTGGCCTGGGTGTGCAGGTGCAGCAGCGGCGTGTCGAGCGCGTCCAGGCCGGAGATCCACATCTTCGCCGGCGAGAACGTGTGCATCCAGGCGATCACCCCGACCGCGCCCTGGCTGGCGGCGTCGCGGCACACGCGCAGGATCTCCTCGCGCGACGTCAGGACCGGCTTCCAGACGACGCGCGCCGGGATTCCCGACGCCTCGTCGAGCGCGCGGGCGATCCCGCGCGACTGGTCGGCGACCTGGTGGAGCGTCTCCTCGCCGTACAGCCCCTGGCTGCCGGTGAGGAACCAGATCTCGGGCCGGGAATCCGTCGTCATGTGCGTGCCTTCCGGGGAGAGGGTCACTTCTTGCGGATGCCGATCAGGCGCTGGAGCAGGATGAAGGCGAAGAGCAGGCCGCCGATGACGATCTTGGTCCACCAGGAGCTGAGGCGGCCGTCGAAGGTGATCAGGGTCTGGATCGTGCCGAGTACGAGGACGCCGAGCACGGTGCCGAACACGTACCCGGATCCGCCGGTGAGCACCGTGCCGCCGATGACGACCGCCGCGATCACGTCGAGCTCCATGCCGATCGCGATCAGCGGCGCACCGGAGAGCGTGTAGAACGACAGCAGGATCCCGCCGATCGCCGAGCACAACCCGCTGATCGTGTAGACGGCGATTCGGGTACGGCCGACCGGCAGGCCCATGAGCAGGGCCGACTGCGAGTTCCCGCCGATGGCGTACACGTTGCGGCCCAGCCGCGTGTACGCCAGCACGTAGGCGGCGATCGCGACGACGGCGAACGCGATCAGCACGCTGATCGAGACGAAGTTGCCGCGCGGGTCGCCGATGCGGTCCTGGGCGAGCCGGGTCCAGAACCGGTCCGTGATCGGGATCGACGAACCGCTGATGAACGTGCACATGCCCCGGGCGAAGAACATCCCGGCCAGCGTCACGATGAACGGCTGGATCTCGAAGAAGTGGATGATGCAGCCCATCCCGAACCCGAGCGTCGGGCCGATCGCCAGCGCGATGAACAGCACCAACGGGGCCGGCAGGTCGGCGCGGAGCAGGGACGCGCAGACCATCGCGGTCATCGCGACCACCGAGCCGACGGACAGGTCGATACCGCCGGTGAGGATCACGAACGTCATGCCGACCGCGACGACGAGCAGGAACCCGTTGTCGATGAAGACGTTGAGCACGACCTGGATGTTCGAGAACGCCGTGTACTGCGAGGCGCCGATCGCATACAGCACGAGGAGCAGGGCCAGGGTGGCGAGCACCGGCACGTAGCTCTGCGGGATCCGCCAGCGTGTGCGCTCAGCGGCGAGCGTTGTCGAACTCATGCGATCGCCTCGCTTCGCTCGGCGATGCATTCGCACGGCGCTGAGTTGATGATTCGCTCGCTTCGCTCGCTCATGTCGCCGGCACCTCCTCCTTGCGCGGGTCGGCGGCGACGGCCGCGGGCGGCGGCCCGGGGCGCCGTCGTCGGCGCAACAGGCCGAACTTGGCCCGGAACGCCGGCGCCTGGATGAGACACACGGCGATGACGACGACCGCCTTGAACAGCAGCGACGTCTGCGGCGTGATGTTCATGGCGTACACGCTGGTCGTGAGCGTCTGGATGATGAGCGCACCGAGCACCGTCCCGGCCAGCGAGAACCGCCCGCCGGCGAGCGAGGTGCCGCCGATCACCACGGCGAGGATCGCGTCCAGTTCGACCCACAGGCCGGCGTTGTTGCCATCGGCCGACGAGACGTTCGCCGTCATCATGAAGCCCGCAACCACCGCGCAGGCCGCGCTCACGACGTAGACGAGGAAGATGATCCGGCTCGACCGGATGCCGGAGAGGCGGCTCGCCTCGGCGTTGCCGCCGACCGACTCGATGATCATGCCGAGGGCGGTGCGTCGGGTCGCGGCGGCGATCACCAGTGCCACGGCGACCGCGATGAAGATGGCGAACGGCAGCGTGAGCAGTTGGCCGGCGCCGATCATCCGGTACGGGCTCGAGTTGATCGTGATGATCTGGCCCTCGGTGATCAGCTGGGCCAGGCCGCGGCCGGCCACCATGAGGATCAGTGTCGCGATGATCGGCTGGATCCCGATGACGGCGACCAGCACACCGTTCCACGCCCCGAGCACGAGGGCGAGCCCGAACGCCAGCGTCAGCGCCGTCAGCACGCCGACGACGCTGTTCTGGTCGGGCTGCTTGCTGATGTACAGGCAGGCGATGGCACCGCCGATCGCGCAGACCGAGCCCACCGACAGGTCGATGCCGCCGGTGGCGATCACCAGCGTCATTCCGAGCGCGACGATCATCAGTGGGGCGCTGAGCCGCACGATGTCGATCAGGCTGCCGTAGAGGTGCCCGTTGCGCATCTCGATCGACAGGAAGCTGGGCCGGTAGATCGTGTTGGCGACCAGCATGGCGATCAGCGCGATCACGGGCCAGAACAGCGGATGGGCGGTCGCCACCGCCCATCGGCCCCGCCACGTCGTGCTCATGCAATCGCCTCGCTTCGCCCGGCGATGCATTCGCGCGACGCTGAGTTGATGATTCGCTCGCTCATGCCGTCACCTCTCGGGAGCCGCTCGCGATCGCCTGCATGACCTTGTCGGCGTCGAGGTCCTGGTCGTTGACCAGCTCGGTGACCAGCTGCCGGTCGCGCATGACCGCGACGTTGTGCGACAACCGGAGCACCTCCTCCAGCTCGGCCGAGACGAACAGCACGGCCATCCCGCCGTCGGACAGCTGGACCACGAGCTTCTGGATCTCCGCCTTCGCGCCGATGTCGATGCCGCGGGTGGGCTCGTCGAGGATCAGCAGTCGCGGTTCGGTGATGAGCCAGCGGGCCAGCAGCACCTTCTGCTGGTTGCCGCCCGACAGGTTGCGCACGGGGATCTCCGGATCCGTGGGCCGGATGCCGAGCGCCTGGACGTACCTGGCGACCAGCTCGTCCTGGCGCCGGCGCGGGATCGGCCGCAGCCAGCCGCGGGCCGCCTGCATGGCCAGGATGATGTTCTCCCGCACCGTCAGCTCGCCGACCAACCCCTCCGTGCGCCGGTTCTCGGAGCTGAACGCGATGTCGTGGCCGATCGCCGCGGCCGGGGTGCGCAGCGCCGCCGGCTTCCCGTCGACCGTGACCTGCCCGTGATCAGCCCGGTCGGCGCCGAACAGCAACCGGGCGACCTCCGTACGCCCGGAGCCGAGCAGCCCGGCCAGGCCCACCACCTCGCCCTGGTGGATGGTGAGGCTGAACGGCTCCACCGAGCGCTTGCGGCCAAGCTCGGTGGCTTGCAGGAACGGCGTGCCGCCCTGCCGCGCCGTCCGCTTGGGCTGCTGCTCCTCGATCCGCTCCAGGACGTCGAGCTCCTTGCCGATCATCTTCTCGATGAGCGCGAGCTGCGGCAGGTCGGTGGTCAGGTACTCGCCGACGAGGCGTCCGTTGCGCAGCACGGTGATCCGGTCGGCGATCCGGTAGACCTGATCCAGGAAGTGCGTGACGAACAGGATCGCGATTCCGTCGTCGCGGAGCTGGCTCATGATCTTGAAGAGCTGGGTGACCTCGGTGGCGTCCAGGCTGGACGTCGGCTCGTCGAGGATCAGCACCCGCGCCTGCACGTCGATCGCCCGGGCGATCGCGATCATCTGCTGGACGGCCAGCGAGTACGTGCTCAGCGGCGCGGCGACGTCGATCGACAGGTCGAGGCGGGCCAGCAGCGCGCGGGCCTGGCGGCGCATCTCGCCCCAGCGCACCGCGCCGAAGCGACGCGGTTCGCGCCCGATGAAGACGTTCTCGGCGACCGACAGGTTGGGCAGGAGGTTGATCTCCTGGTACACCGTGCTCACGCCGGCCGCTGCGGCCTGCATCGGTCCGGTGAAGGCGACCTGCTCGCCGCCGAGGGTGACGATGCCGGCGTCGATGCCGTACACACCGGTCAGCACCTTGATCAGGGTGGACTTGCCGGCGCCGTTCTCCCCCATCAGCGCGTGCACCTCACCGGGGAGGAGCCGGAAGTCGACGCCGTCGAGCGCCCGCACGCCCGGGAAGGACTTGCTTATCGCGGTCATCGTCACGACCGGATCGGTCATCCCATCCGACCTTTCTGGGTCGTCGGTCGATATCGGGCCGCCGCACGCCCCCGGTTCTCGGCGGCGTGCGGCGGCCCTCACCACCCGATCAGTACTTGCGTGTCGGCAGAGCGGCCTTCGCCTGCTCCTGGGTGAAGGTGGTCTCCTCGGTCAGGATGCGCTCCGGAACCGACTCTTTGGCATGGACCTTCTTGACCAGATCCATCAACTGTGGGCCAAGCAGCGGGCTGCACTCGGCGATGAAGTTGAACTTGCCGTCGGCGAGAGCCTGCATGCCGTCCTTCACGGCGTCGATGGTGATGATCTTGATGTCCTTGCCCGGCACCTTGCCGGCGGCCGTGATCGCCTCGAGCGCGCCGAGGCCCATGTCGTCGTTGTGCGCGAACAGCCAGTCGATCTTCGGGTTGGCCTTGAGGAACTGCTCCATGACGGCCTTGCCGCCGGCCCGGGTGAAGTCACCGGTCTGCGACGCGATGATCTTCAGGTTCGGGTTCGCGGCGATCGCCTTGGCGAAGCCCTCCTTGCGGTCGTTCGCCGGCGCCGAGCCGGTCGTGCCCTGCAGCTCGACGATGTTGAGCGGGCCGGTCGCGCTCTTGGTCTCGTTGACCAGCCACTCGCCGGAGAGCCTGCCCTCCTTGACGAAGTCCGACCCGAGGAACGTCTTGTACAGCGTCTTGTCCTGCGAGTCGACCGCACGGTCGGTGAGGATCACCGGGATGCCGGCGTCCTTGGCCTCCTTGAGCACCGTGTCCCAGCCGGACTCCACCACCGGCGAGAACGCGATCACGTCGACCTTCTGCTGGATGTAGTTGCGGATCGCCTTGATCTGGTTCTCCTGCTTCTGCTGGGCGTCGTCGAACTTCAGCTCGATGCCCGCGGCCGCGGCAGCGTCCTTGATGGAGGTGGTGTTCGCGGTACGCCACCCACTCTCCGCGCCGACCTGGGAGAAGCCGAGTGTGATCTTGCCGTCGTCCGTGGTTCCGCTGCCGCCCTTGTCACTGTTCGCACACGCGGACGCGCCGGTGGCGAGCAGGGTGGCGGCGAGAACGGCGAGGGAACGCCGCAATGCGGCCTTTCCGGTCCCGAGCATGTGATCTCCTTCGATGGCGATGGCGGTGGTCGGTCCGCGCATTCGACGCTGCGCGGGGTGGGCGTTCGGTGTGTCGTAGGGACGAAAGGTGGGTTGGAACGTCGTCACCGGGAACGGCGGCGCGCCGTCACGGTGGATGCTCGGCCGATCGTTCGGCCAGTGTTAGCGATAACATCTGTCGGCGTCAAGACGCGCCTTCGCAACGCCCGTGTAACGATGTGGCAGCTAAAGCGCGTGTCGACTGGAGCCGGCCGCCACGCCGGGTGACATTGACGGGTGCACGGTGCGGGTGCTACAAACACCCGCGCAGATTGATGTGATCGCTAACAGGCAGCGCGGCGGCGGGCGACCCCCGGCCGCGGTGCTGACGGTGCTGACCGACGGCATCGCGGGCCGGCCCCGCTCAGCAGCCGACCGGCGACCGACCCGACGCAGCGCGCCACCCGTCCGGCGGATCCTCGCCGACCCGGTTGTCCACCGCCTCGCGGAGCAGGTCCGCGTGCCCGGTGTGCCGGCCGTACTCCTCGATCAGGTCGAACACCAGCCGCCGCAGGTTCGCGTGCCGGCCGTCCGACCAGGTCATGTGGACGGGCTGGTCGAGGCCGCCGGCGGCCACCGCCGCGTCGAACCGCGAGCGGGAGCGCACCACCGCGCCGTCCCACAGCGCGTACAGCTCCTCGGGCGCGTCCTCGCCGGCCGAGTCGATCTCCCAGGCGTTGGTGCCGTCGTAGCCGTTCGTCTCCCACGGCGCACCGATCGGGTCGCCGGTCAGCTTGCGGGTGAACGTGTGGTCCTCGACGGCGGCGAGGTGCTTGAGCAGCCCGCCGAGGGTGAGCGTAGAGGCGCCGACGCGCGCCCGCAGGCCGGCCGCGTCAAGCCCGTCGGCCTTCCAGCGGAAGGTGGTGCGCAGCCGTTCGAGCGCACCGACCAGGTGCTCCACCTCGGTGCCGGCCAGGGGCGGCTCCCACGGGGTCCGGTTCGTCGTCATGACCGGACCGTAGAACGCGTTGCGGACGTTCGACGTCCGGAACCCTTCATGCCTCGACGGTGACGCCGCCCCACTCCTCCGGCGCCACGTCTCGGACGGTCTTCGTGAACTGCCACCGGTGACCGGCAGGGTCCTCGACCGTGCACTCGCGCTCGCCGTACTCGTACTCGATCGGCTCCTGCAGCACCCGGGCGCCGTGCGCGCGGGCGCGTTCGAACGCGGCGTCCACGTCGGGAACGCGCACTTTGATCTCGTGGGTCACGATGCCTGCCTGCGGCGGCCGCCGCTCGCCGCGAGCGTCACCGTCGACGTCGGCGACGATCACCGCGCCGTCGGCGCCGACCCGCAGCTGGGACCGGTGGTCCTCGCCGATGCGCACCCGCTCGACGAACCCGAACGCGGCGCTCAGCCAGGCGACCGCCGCCCGCACGTCCGGGTAGACGAGCACCGGGATGACCGTCGGCGACGGTGCGGACCTGTTGGTGATCACGGTTTCTCCTCTGCGGTCGCGGCCAGCAGGCGTTGGCCGACGGCGCGCGCGGCGTCGCGGACCTCGTTGCCCCGCACGATCCGGTAGGGCACCGGTAGCCGCGCGAGCTGCTCGGCGTAGTGCACCGGGTTGCTGGTGGTGCCGGTGAGGCGGGTGGTGCCGTCGTCGCCCGGTTCGAGGCGTCCCAGGGTGCGCGGCAGGCACCACCCGACGGCCTCCATCGGCCCGTCGATGACCACCTCGACGTCGTACTCCCAGCCCGCCGCCAGATGCTCCTCGAGGGCCGCGACCGGGTCGAGGTCGGTTGGCGGGGTGAACGGCTCGTCGAGGGGCTGGGCGTCGCGGACCCGGTCGACGCGGTACGTCCGCGGCCGCCCCTTGGACAGGCACAGCAGGTACCACCGGCCGTGCCGCACCACGACCGCCCACGGCTCGACGTCGGTGAGCCACTCCGAGCCGGCCTCGGACCGGTACGCGATGCGCACCTTCCGCCGGTTCGAGCAGGCCTGCACGAGGCTCGTCGTGATGCCCGGGTCGGGTCGGGCGGCCGCGCGGTCAGGCGCCGGTGCGGTCGTCCGCCGGACCGCCTCGACCTGGATTGCGACCGGCTCCGGGAGAGCTCGCACGATCTTGCCGAGGGCGCTGCCGACCGGGTCGCCGGGGTCGGCGGCGTCGTGGTGCCCGTCGAGCACGGCCATCACCAGGCCGAGCGCCTCAGCCGAGCTGAACATGAGCGGCGGCAGCCGCACCCCCCGGCCGAGGCGGTAGCCGCCGTACGGGCCGCGCACGGATTCGACGGGGATGCCGGCCTCGCGGAGGATGCCGACGTAGCGCCTGGTGGCCCGTTCGGTCACGCCGAGCTTGTCGGCGAGGCGGTCCGCGGTGATACCCGGGCTGCCCTGGATCAGCTCCAGCGCCATCAGCGCCCGCGCGGTGGGGCTCGCGTCAGGTCTCACCGGTCCCCCACGATCCGGAAGTGGAACGTCCGGATCGGACCCTAGCACCGCGGGCGGCGCCCCGCGCGGACGCGGGACGCCGCCGTGTCGCGGACTACGGGCTGGTGCAGGCGACCGACGCCGGCGCCGCACTGTTGCCGGACGCCGTGAAGCCGAAGCTCGTGCTCGCGCCCGGACCGACGTTGCCGTTGTAGGTCTCGTTGCGGACCGTCGCGGTCGTGCCCGAGATGCCGCCGCGGCCGTTCCACACCTGGGTGAACGAGACGCCACCGGGCACCGTCCAGGTGGCCGTCCAGCCGTTCAGGGCCTGGGTTCCGGTGTTGGCGATCGTCACCTCGGCCTGGAACCCGCCGTTCCAGGCGTTGACGGTGCGGTAGGTCGCCGTGCACCCGCCGGTGCCGCCGCCACCACCGGACGGGGTGGTGACCGTGCGGCCCGCGGAGGCCGCCGACGTGTTACCGGCGGCGTCCCGTGCCCGCACGCTGAACGTGTACGTGGTGTTCCCGGAAAGGCCGGTCGCGGCGAACGAGGTGCCGCTCGTCGTGCCGACGACTGTCGCCGCGCCGCCGCCGGTTGAGCGCAGCACGTCGTAGCCGGTGACGCCGACGTTGTCTGTCGACGCCGCCCACGTCAGGTTGACGCTCGACGAGGTGACGTTGCTCGCCGCCGGCTGGCCGGGCACGCTCGGCGCCTGGGTGTCGTTGCCGCCGCCGCCGCCGTTGACCGCCGCCGAGAACGAGTTCACGGCGAGGCCGGCGCCGCCGATCCACGGCTCGAAGCCGGCCTGGATGCTGGTCAGGTACCAGGAGTTGGTGACCAGGCCGCGCGAGCGGACGTCGTTGATGAAGTCGAGCACGCTGAACGACCAGCTGGCGATGGGCGACGGGGCGACGTACGAGATGACGTTCCAGCCGGTGTTGCCCTGCCACACCTGCCAGGTGCGGCCGCCGATCGTGGTGTTGCCGACAGGCGATCCGACCGGCTGGATCGAGCCCTGCCGGTTGAACCAGATCATGATCTCGGTGGCGTTCTGACCGTCCCGCCGGGGTGACGGGTCGAGCCAGATGTCGTAGGCGGCGTCGAACGTGCCGCCCGCGAACGTGTAGCTGATGCTGCTCGTCGCGCTGGAGATCTGGCTGACCTGCATCGGCAGGTTGGTGCCCGTCGAGCAGGTGTTGTAGTGGCAACCCAGGTACACCGACGGGTACGAGGCGGGCGCGCCGTTCGTCGGGTTGTTGTGGTTGGCCTGGGTGATGGTGAACCCGGTGCTGGTCACGTCGATGCACTGCGTGGTGCTCGCGCCCCACCGGTTGTTCTGCACCACGTACCGGCCGTTCTGGATGAGACGCGTGCCGTACTGGTCGCAGACGACCTCCGCGTGCGCGGCGGGGGCAGCCACCACGACCGCGGCAATCGAGCCGGCCAGGACGAGGCCGGCCGCGGCGAACGCGCGCAGCCTGGATCTGATCATCGGGGCTCCTCTGGGGGCGGGTGGGTCGGGCGGTTGGGAGCGCTCCCAGAAACACCATAAGGCCCAACCCGGATCAACAAAAGTCGATCGATCGCTTCCACGCCCCTCCGTAACGATCTTGCAGTTGTGGTGCCTCACAAACCAGC
>Ga0068869_100002031_pt1 | contig 12162 bp, 9 predicted proteins | sample KBSMisM52_FD_64676 | JGI IMG/M metagenome (GOLD analysis project Ga0068869, IMG submission 64676) | Miscanthus rhizosphere microbial communities from Kellogg Biological Station, Michigan, USA - KBS Miscanthus M5-2 | ecosystem: Host-associated > Plants > Roots > Rhizosphere > Soil ... | reverse complement strand
AAGCGGTCGGGGCAGGGTTCGCTCGCGGCACACTGCACGGTACCGAGGAGGCTGACCAAGCCGTCGGCAGCGAGCTTGGCCTCGAGCGCCCCGCGCTCGACGACGAGCGAATCGGCGTCGCGAACGAACGCGGCGGTGGAGAAGTCGCGAGGCTTTTCCGACAGCATCGCGACCACGCGCCAGCGGCCGAGCGGCTCGTTGGCGGCGTGCTTCACGGCATCGCGGTAGCGGAGGGTGAGGCTGCCGTCGGCCTTGAGCGCGTTGCCGCCCTCCTTCACTTCGGGCGTCAGGCGATAGATCCGGTCGGCGGCCTGGTCCCAGACGAAGAGGTAGAGCAGACCGTCCGACTTGCTGCGCACCGACAGGCTCAGGTCGTTGCCCACCGCCGCGCCGGCCGGCGCCTCCAGCGCGATCGACAGACTTGGGTCCGCGGCCGCCAGCGCCGCATCGATCGCCGCCGGCAGGCTGGCGATGCGCGGCACGGGCGCGGGGGCCGGCGCAGTCACGGCTGAGGCCGCCGGTGCCGTGGCCACCGGCACGGTGGCCACGGGCACGTTCGCCGCCGGCGCCGCGGGACCCCGGTGGCTGGCGTAGTAGGCGAAGCCCGCGAGCACCAGCACGGCCAGCACGCCGATGGAGACGAGCATCGGCTTGTGGCTGCGCGCCGCAGCCGGCTGCGGAAAGCGCGCCGCGTAGTCGGTGGCCGAGAAGCCGACCACCGTTTCTTCGCCCGGCTCCGCCGGCTCGGGCGCCGCTGCGGCCGCCGGCTCGGGCACCGGGGGAGCCGGCTCGGCGATGTCGAGCAGCAGGTCCGGCTCCGGTGCCGGCGCGGCGGCCGGGGGCGGCGGAAGCACGATGGTCGGCATCGTTCCCGGATCGATCGCCTCGCGCATCGCCGCCATGCTCTGCGGCCGCTCCTCGGCCCGGACCTTGAGGCAGCGGTCGATGCCTTGAAGCAGCGCAGCGCTGTAGCGACCCGCCGCTTCGCTCCGCATCAGCGGCTCGTAGCTGTCCTCCATCAGGCGGCTCACCGCCGGCGGCGGCTTGCGCTTGAGGATCATGAAATACACCACCGCCGCCAGGGCGTACACATCGGTCCACGGCCCCTGCTTCATGCCCGGCATGTCGGCGTACTGCTCGATCGGCGCATAGCCGGGCTTGAGGATCACCGTCAGCGCATGCGTCATGTCGCTGATGACCCGCCGGGCGGCGCCGAAGTCGAGCAGCATCGGCCGGTCGTCGGCGAGCAGCATGATGTTGTCGGGGGCGATGTCGCGGTGGTAGACCTTGTCCGCGTGGAGCACCGCCAGCGCGTCCATGAGCGGCGACAGCAGCGCCCGGATCCAGGCCTCCGACGGCGCATCGGCACGCTGCTTGAGCGCGTCCTGCAAGGTCAGGCCGCTGAGGAAGGGCATGACCATGTAGGCCGTGCCGTGGGCCTCCCAGAAGCGGTACACCTTGATCAGCGCCGGGTGGTCGAACTGGGCGAGCATCCGCGCTTCGTTGACGAAGCTGCGCAGGCCGATGTCGAAGGTTTCGCGCTGCCGCTCCGAGCGCACCGCCACCGAGGCGTCCTTGCCGCGCGAAGCGAGCAGGGCGGGCATGTATTCCTTGAGCGCCACCTTGCGATGCAGCGAATGGTCCTGGGCCAAGTAGACGATGCCGAAACCGCCCTCGCCGACCAGGTCGATGATCTCGAACTCGCCCAGCATCGTGCCGACCGGCAGCGCGTTCTGATGCAGGCGCGACCCCGCCGGCTCGGCCGCCGGCGGGCCGATCACCTGGGTTCGATCGCTCGGGGGGTCCTCGGACATCAGCGTTCGCACGCCTCCTTGAACCAGCCCTTGATGTCGGTCGCCGGCAGGACCTTGCCGGAGTACTTGTCGATGCTCGGGTCGAGCACGCAGGCCTGGCTGCCGGTGCAGTGATAGATCAGCTGGATCTCCAGCGTCTGGGCGCGGCAGTCGTACTTGATACCGATGTTGCGGGCCGCGGTCCCGTCGCCGGCGCGCAGCCAGGAGAAGACGTTGCCCGCCTCGAGGACCGAGTTGGTGTCGACCTCGAACACCGACGCCTTGCCCTTGGCGCCCTTCTCGGCCGCCATGGTCTGCCACTTGTGCTGCTGCAGGTTGTCGCTGAGCACGTCGTCGACGACGCGCGTGGCGCAGTCGCTGCCCTGCTTGCGCGAGCAGTCGCGCATCTCCTTGGCGACCATCGGAATGGCGAGCAGCCGGTTGCGGTCCAGCGCCCGCTCGCCCGGCTTGGCACCGCGCGTGCCGGCTGCGCCGCCCTCGGCAGGACCGGCCATGGCGTCGGCCTGGATGGCGAGCTTGGTGCCTTCGCCGCTCGCCGCAACCACCGTCGGCGTGAAGTAGAGGCGGCCGGATTCGGTCCGCTTGTCGTCGACGAACTCGCCTTCCCAGTAGTCGCCGCTGGCCCAGCGGTAGCGGCCCATGCCGACCTTCTTGCCCTTCTGCCAGCTGCCGGTATAGGTGTCGCCGTTCTTCCAGCGATAGAAGCCCTCCCCGCTCGCCTCGCCCTGGGCGAAGCTGCCTTCGTAGCGGTCCTGCGAGGCGTAGGTCTTGACCCCCTTGCCCTGGGGCTGGCCGTTGCTGACCTGACCTTCATAGCGGTCGCCGTTGGCGAAGGTGATGCTGCCCTTGCCCTCGGGCTTGTCGGCGACCCAGTCGCCGTCGTACGTCTGCCCGGTGGCCCAGACCGACTTCCCGCGCCCGTGCTTGACGCCCGACTTCCATTGGCCGGTGTAGCGGCTGCCGTCCTTCTCGGTGTAGACGCCTTCGACGTCGGGAATGCTGCGCTCGAACTGGCCCTCGAAGGTGTCGCCGTTGGAGAACTGCATCCGGCCGCGGCCGTGGGGCACGCCGTCCTTCACCTGGCCCTGGTAGCGATCGCCGTTGACGAAGGTCATGGCGCCCTCGCCGACCGCGACGTCGTCGCGCCAGTCGCCGTCGTAGGTCTGGCCGCTGGCCCAGACCATACGCCCCTTGCCTTGGCGCTTGCCGTCGAGCATCTGCCCGTCGAAGACGTCGCCGTTGTCCCACTTGAAGTGGACCTGGCCGCTCATCCCCTTGGCCTGGGGAGACGCGCGCGGTGCCGGCGCCGGCGCGGCCGCGGGCACGGCGGTGGTCGCCGGCGTGGCGGCGGCCGTCAGGGTGCCTTCGTGCCGGCTGTCCCGGCACACCTCGGCATAGCGCCTGAAGTCGCTGGAGACCTGGAGGGTGCAACCGGGCAGGCAGCGCCCGGCGCGAAGCTCGGTGCGAAAGGCGAAGCCGGTCGGCGTCTCGCCGCTGTAGATCAGGTCGCCTTCGCACGCCAGCGTCTCGTAGCGAAAGCTCCCGCACACCTTGTCCTTGAGCAGGCAGTCGACGGTGATGCGCGCCTTCCAGCCGTCGGCCTCGACGAAGCTGCCGCCCGACAACGCCGCCGAATGGACCGCCGGGATGCCGGCGAGCAGCGCAAGGGCGACGACGAATCCTTGCCGCTCCGGGACCGCGGCAAATGCCGTCCGGAGGCATTCCTTCGCCCGCGTGAGTCGCGACAAGATGAACATCGGATTCAATCCAGTCGGTATGCCGCCTCTGGAAGCGGATCCGTTGCCGTGACGCGGATCATAGAGGCGCGGGCGAACGCCGAGCATCGGGGTTCCCGCAGCGACGCGCTCGTCTCCGGATCGACGGGTGCTAGGATTTGCGCGCAGACACCACCATCGAATTCGAGGGGAGCGATAGCGTGCGACTGGCCCAGTACGTCAAGTTTCGAGAGGAAAAGTTCGGTGGCGTGCTGTTCGAGACGCGATCGGAAAAGGTCTTCACCCTCAACCCGACGGCCACGGCCGTGGTTCGCGAGATCGCCAGCGGCGACGAAGCGACGATCGCGGCCCGGCTGAAGGATCGCTTCGTCGACCAGGGCGAGGCGATCGAGCGCGAGGTCACGGCCTTCATCGCCGACCTGCGCCAGCGCGGCCTCGTCGAGGGATGACGCAGTGACCGGACCGGCTGCCGCCGAGGCGGAGGATCTGGCGGCGCCGCTCTACGTCGCCTGGCAGATCACCAACGAGTGCAACCTCGCCTGCCTGCACTGCATCGAGGAGAGCGGGCCGGGCAAGGCGTTCGCCGACGAGCTCGACCGCGACCAGGTCTTCGCCGTCCTCGACCAGCTGCTCGACAGCGAGGTCCCCTACCTGTCGTTCTCGGGCGGCGAGCCGATGCTCCACCCGCACTTCTTCGCGATGGTCGAGCGCGCGTGCGAGCGCGGCGCGCAGCTCAAGATCGAGACCAATGCGCACTATCTCGATCGCGCGAACGCCGCTCGTTTGAAAGAGCTCGGCGTCAAGGCGGTCCAGGTCAGCCTCGACGGCGCCTCGACCGCGACCTTCGGCCGCATGCGCGTGCGCGGCGAGTTCGATCGCGTCCTCGACGGCGTTCGCAACCTGCGTGACGCAGGCGTGCCGATCGAGATCAACTTCTCGCCGGCGCGCTTCAACCTGCACGAGGTCGACGCCGTGGTTGACCTTGCCTACGAGCTCGGCGCCTACAGCTTTTACACCGGCCGCACGATGTACACCGGCAATGCCGTCAAGGCGTGGCGCCATCTCGAGGTGGCCGAGGAACAGTACGTCGCGTATTTCGACGCGCTGCGGGCGAAGACCGAGCAGTACCGCGGCAAGATGCGTGTCTACTTCCACGAGGCCGGGCTTCTCGAGGAGCTGCGCTATCGAATCCAGCATCCGGCGGCCTTGCTGATCGTGCTGCCCAACGGGCTGGTCAAGCTCATCAACGCCCTGCCCTTCATCTGCGGCGACTTCCGGAAGGACAGCCTCGACCAGATCTGGGCCCGGTTCCGCAGCGCGTGGCACGACCCGCGAGTCGCACGCTTCGTCGATGACCTCGCCGGCGACCCCGGGCGGACGAGAACCTTGCACCAATGGGTCTATCTCTGAGCCCCTCGCCGACCGACCCGTCGACGACGGCCGGCCGCTCTGCGTGGCAGCGTCTGCTCCGCGTCTGCGCCCTGGTGCGCTATCGCTTCTTCCTTTACGCGGGCCTGCTCCCGTACCTGCTCGGCGCGGCCTGGGCCTACGCCCTCGCCGATGCATTCAACGGCACGATCTTTCTCAGCGGCCTCGCCGGCGTCGTCCTCGCGGTCGTCGGCGTCGAAGCGTTCAACGAATATTTCGACTCGCGCATGGGCACCGACCGGGTCTTCAATCCCGCCGACCTGCCGCCGATGACCGATGCCGTTCTCTGGCTCGGCATCGCCGCGTTCGCGGGCGCGCTCGCCGTCGGCGTGTACCTCACGGTCCTGCGCGGCTGGCCGATCCTCGCCTTCGCGCTCCTCGGCGGCGCGGCCGCGATCTTCTACGTGGCGCCTCCGATCCGCTGGGCATACCGCGGCCTCGGCGAGCTCGTCATCGCGTTGTCGTACGGGCCGTGGATGGTGCTCGGCAGCCTCTACCTGCACACCCAGCGGCTGTCTTGGCAGGCGCTGGCCGTGTCGCTCGTTCCCGGCTGCCTGATCATGGGGCTCGCGGTCGTCAACGCGATCCCCGACTTCCATCAGGACCGCCTCGTCGGCAAGCGCAACCTGGTCGTGCGCGTCGGGCGCCAGCGCGCGGTCTTCCTGTACCTGGCGCTTTCGGCCGCAGGTCTGCTCGTCGTGCCGATCGGCGTCGCCGCCGGCATCTTCCCGTGGCCGTGCCTCGCCGCGCTGCTGGCGCTGCCGCTTTTGCTCGAGAGCGGCCGCGTCGCGCGTTCGACCTACGAGTCGCCGCGCGCCTTCGTTCCGGCGGTTCGCAACATCGTCGCCTGCTACCTCGTCGCGGTCCTGCTGCTCACGGCAGGCATCCTCGTCCACGCCGCCTAGGCGCCGCGACCATGAATCGCATCGACCTTCTCGGTGCGCCTTTGCTGGTGTCGTGGCAGATCACGCGCGACTGCGACCTGTGCTGCCTGCACTGCTGCACCGAATCGGCGCCGGGCAAGCGCCTTCCCGACGAACTCGACGCCGACGAGGCGATGCACGTTGCCGACGAGATCATCCGCGTGGGCGTTCCCTACGTCATGCTGTGCGGGGGCGAGCCGCTGGTCGTCCCGCATTTCCTCGCGCTCGCCGAGAAGCTCGGCCGGGCCGGGGTCCGGCTCAAGATCGAGAGCAACGGGCAGCGCCTCGACGCCGCCGTGGCCGAACGGCTCGCGCGCCTGCCGATCCGCTCGGTGCAGATCAGTCTCGACGGCGGCACCGAGGCGACCTATGCGCGCCAGCGGGTCGGCGCCTCGCTCGCCGCCGCGCACGCGGCCTGCCGCGCCGTGCGCGCCGCCGGCATGCCGCTCGAGGTCACGTTCGCGCCGACCCGCATCAACCTGCACGAGGCCGAGCAGGTCATCGAGCGCGCGCATTCGCTCGGTGCCTTCCGCTTCAACAGCGGCCGGCTGATGCGCATCGGCACCGCCGCGCGGCTGTGGCACCGGCTCGAGGCGAGCGAAGCGGACTGGAGCGAGTTCCATCGCCTGCTCGAGCGTGCCGCGCGCCGCTTCGAGGGCGAGATGGAACTCTGCTTCGAGCCGTTCGAGATCGGCGCCGGCCTGCGGGCGAGCCTCGACAGTCCGCCGGCGACCCTGCTCGTGCTGCCCAACGGCTGGGTCAAGGTGGCGGCGCCGCTGCCTCAAATTTGTGCAGACCTGCGCCACGATCGCCTCGACGACGCCTGGAATGCCTATCGCGCCGCGTGGCAGAGTGATAGAGTCCTTTCGGCAGCGCGCCGAGTCATCGATGACCCGGCGCTGCTCGCAAATGCGAATGGCTGGCAGCCGCCGGCACCCCGCCGAATCGAGATCATCACGGAGGTTCCATGAGCGAAGCGAAGCAGCAGACGATCGAGCCCGCGAAGGGCATGCCCCAACCGAAGACCGTCGCCCCGGCACCCCTGGACAAGCCTGTCTGGGAAACGCCCAAGCTCGAAGACGTGTCCGAGCAGGTCATGGCGCAGCCGTACATCCGCTTCACCTGATCCCTTCGCTTCAGAGCGAATGCAATGCGGGGGCGCACCGTCGATGACTACGATGCGCCCCTTTTTCTTGCCTGGCAGCTGACCAACCGTTGCAGCGCCCGCTGTCTTGCGTGCTGCGAGGAATCCGGCCCCGACAAGACCTGGCGCGATGAGCTGAGCCGCGACGAGTCGCTCCGCCTCGCCGGCGCCATCGTCGATCTCGGCATCCCCTTCGTCGCCTTCGGCGGCGGCGAGCCCCTCGGCGTCGCCCACTGCTGGGACGTCTTCGAGCGGCTCACGGCAGGTGGCGTCGCCCTCAAGCTCGAGACCGACGGCAGCCGCATCGACGCCGCCGCTGCCGACCGGATCGCGGCGCTCGCCGTCGATTGCGTGCAGATCTCGGTCGACGGTGCCAGCGCCGCGACGCACCAGCGCGCGCGTCCGGGGTCGAGCTTCGCGGCGGCGATCGGCGCGATCGAGCGCCTGGTGGCGCGCGGCCAACCGCCCCAGTTCGTCTTCGTCCCGACCCGGATCAATCTCGCCGAGATCGTTTCCGCGTTCGATCTCGCGGCCGCGCTCGGCTGCAGCGCCTTCGTCACCGGCCCGCTGATGCGCCTGGGACGCGCCGCTGCGGCGTGGGACACGCTCGCCTGCAGCGACGACGACTGGCAGCGCGCCGTCGCGGCGCTGCGCGAGCGGGCGGCAGCGCGCGCAGCCGGTCCGGCGCTGTCGATCTACCCGTGGGACATCGTCACCGAAATCGAGACGAGGCTCGAGAACCCGCAGGCGATGCTGCTGGTCGTTCCCAACGGCAAGGTCAAGCTCCTCAACGCGCTCCCGTTCGCCCCCGCCGATCTGCGCCGCGACTCGCTGCACGACGCCTGGCATGCCTATCGCGCCGCCTGGCGGACGACCGAGGTTCGCGACTTCGTGCAGCGCTGCCGGGGCGAACCGGCGCTGCTGCGCCACGCCAACGAGACCTGGGCCCTGCAGCCGGGCGTCTGACGAGACGCGCGCGACCGCGCCCCGGCGATCTCGCGCGCGGCCGGCTCAGGTGCCGGCGCGCTTGGCGACCGGTGAGTACATGTCGAGCAGCTGCAGCCGCGTGTTGCGCAGCCGCTCCGACACCACGCCCATGAGGCGCAGCATGAAGGCCAGGCCGAACTGGGGATCGGCATTGAAACTCGCGAGGAGCTGATCGCCTTCGAAGGCGAGCGCCGTGACGGGCTCGAGCGCGCGAGCCTGGAAGTGCTTGCCGGCGTGCGGCAGCAGCGCCGACCAGTCGAACACGTCGCCGGCGTACAGGGTCTGCACGCGCAGCACGTGGCCGGGCACCTCGAGCTCGAGCGCGACCATGCCCTTGCCGAGCAGGTAGAACACCGAGTAGTCGTCACCCTCGCGAAAGATCACCTGGTCCGGCGCGAACCGGACTTCCTTGGCGAGAGCGGCCAGGCGGGCCTGATCCCGCGGCGCGAAATCGGAAACGAAAGGGTGCCTTTCGAGGGCTTGCAACAGGCTATCGCTCATCGGTGTTCTCCTATGGGGGGGGCGCTTCGTCCGGACGCCGGTTCGCGATCGCTTCGCCCGAGCTCCGGTGCTCGAGCCGCGCCTTGAGGAAGCCGCTGGCCGCGTAGCGCGTGACGCGGCGGTAGAAGCGCTCGCTGACGCGATCGACCATGGCGGTGTAGGCGTCGACGAGCTCGGGACGGATGCTGAAGTGGTCGTAGTTGACGACGACGTCGACGCGCCGGGCGAGCGGCTCGACTCGGCCGGTCACGACGGTCTCGATCTCGTCGATGTCGCGGGCGCTGTCGACGCCGAGCCCCTCGAAATTGACGAACAGCACGTTGCTGCGACTGTCGTATTCGATGCGGTCGGCGAGAGGCAGCGCCAGCATGCGCTCGCGCAGATTCATCGAACCGTCCTCGAACAGGCTGCGCTCCATCAGCCGCAGCGACGGGCTGATCGCCGGGGTGAAGTCCATCAGGGCGAGGATCTGCCGGTCGAGGTCGATGCCGGGCGCGATCTCGATCAGCTCGAGCCCGCCGGCGGGGGCGAGGCGGAAGACGCAGCGCTCGGTGACGTAGAGAACGCGCTGGCCGTTCGCGCGCGCGCGCTCGCCGCTGAAGGTGCGGTGCTCGACCTCCTTGACGAACTTGCGGCAGGTTCCTTCGCTCAGGATCTCCACCTTGCCATCGGCGACGCGCACCTGCAGGTCGCCGGCGGTGAAGGTGCCGACGAACACCACCTCGCGCGCCGACTGGCTGATGTTGATGAAGCCGCCGGCGCCCGCCAGCCGGGTGCCGAAGCGGCTCACGTTGAGATTGCCCTCGGCGTCGGCCTGGGCCAGGCCGAGCACCGCGACATCGAGGCCGCCGCCGTCGTAGAAGTCGAACTGGCTCGGCTGGTCGATGATCGCCTGGGTGTTGACCGCGGCGCCGAAGTTCAGGCCGGTCGCCGGAATTCCGCCGATCACGCCGGGCTCGGCGGTCAGCGTCAGCAGGTCGATCATCTGTTCCTCGGCGGCGACTTCGGCGACCCCTTCGGGCATGCCGATGCCGAGGTTGACGACGGCATTGCGCTTCAGCTCGAGCGCGGCTCGGCGCGCGATCAGCTTGCGCGCTCCCATCGGCTGCGGCTCGAAATCCCTCGACGGTACGCGGATCTCGCCCGCGAATGCGGCGCTGTACTGGGTGACGAAGGTCTGCATGTGGTGCTCCGGCCGCTCCGCCACGACGACGCAGTCGACCAGCACGCCGGGCACCTTCACCTGGCGCGGATTGAGCGAGCCGCGCTCGGCGAGCCGCTCGACCTGGGCGATGACCACGCCGCCGCTGTTGTGCGCCGCCATGGCGATGGCGAGCGCTTCCAGCGTCAGCGCCTCGCGTTCCATCGTCAGGTTGCCGTCCGGGTCGGCCGTCGTCGCGCGAATGATGCCGACGTGGATGGGAAACGCCTTGTAGAACAGCACCTCCTCGCCGTCGATCTCCATCAGGCGCACGAGGTCGTCGCGCGTGACCGCGTTGACCTTGCCGCCGCCGTGGCGCGGATCGACGAAGGTGCCGAGGCCGATGCGGCTGAGCGTGCCCGGCTTGCCGGCGGCGATGTCGCGAAACAGGTGCGTGATCACGCCCTGCGGCAGGTTGTAGGCCTCGATCTCGCCGGCCACCGCCAGCGCCTGCAGCCGCGGCACGAGACCCCAGTGGCCGCCGACGACGCGCTTCACCAGCCCGCGATGGCCGAAGTGGTTGAGGCCGCGCTCCTTGCCGTCGCCCTGGCCGGCGGCATACACCAGGGTCAGCGCGCGCGGCGAGCCGGTGCCGGTCTCGGCCTCGGTGGCGAGGAAGCGCGCCTCGAGCGCCAGCGCGATGCCCTCGGCGAAGCCGATGCCGACGAAGCCGCCGGTCGCGACCGTGTCGCCGTCGTGGATCAGGCGCACCGCGTCGGCGGCGCCGACCACCTTGTTCCGGCGCGCCGCGCTGGGCGCCCGGGACTGGATCGAATTCAGGTGCATGGCTTCAGCGCGGCGTCGGCGATTCCTTGCTTCAACATCGAACGAGCTGGCGGTGCGCGCGGTCGCTCATTGGATCACCATCAGCGTGAACGGATAGACGTAGGCCTGCAGGCTCACGAAGATTCCGACCAGCGCAGCGAGCGCGATCGAGTGGAAGAAGACGAAGCGCAGGATGTCGCCCTCGTGGTTGATCCAGCCGGTCGCCGTCGACGCGACGACGATCGACTGGGCGTCGATCATCTTGCCCATCACGCCGCCGGCGCTGTTGGCCGCGCCCATCAGGTTCGGGCTGAGGCCGAGCTGCTCGGCGGCGACCCGTTGCATGCCTCCGAACAGGACGTTCGACGCGGTGTCGGAGCCGGTCAGCGCGACGCCGAGCCAGCCCATCAAGGTGCCGAAGAACGGGTAGAAGACGCCGGTGTTCGCGAACGCCAGGCCGAGCGTCGTGTCGAGCCCCGAATAGCGCGTCAAGGTGCCCAGCCCGAGCATGAGGACGATGGTGAGGAGCGAATAGCGCACCTTCCACAACGTGGCGCCGTATTGCTTAACGAGCTGCACCGGGTTGTACTTCATCAGCAGCCCGCCGATGAGGGCCGCGAGCAGGATCCCAGTGCCGGTGGCCGAGAGCAGGTTGAAGGTGTAGACCGCGCCTTCCTTGGTCGCCTTCGGCACGACCGGCGGCACCTTCTCGATCAGCTGGTGCAGTCCGTCGATCGGAAACGTCGGCGCGAACAGGCCGTTGAGCGCGTTCTTCACCGGCGGCAGCCCCCAGATGAAGACGAAGACGCTGAGCACGATCCACGGCATCCAGGCGCGGATGACGGCGTCGCGCGGATGCTGCGTGAAGGTCTTGGCCGGGGTGGCGCCTATCGCCGGGCCGGAACCGCCCGCCGGCGTCCCGTGCGCGACGCGATCCGAAATCCGCGCCTGCATGCCGAGCGGCACGCCGGCCGGTGCCAGCGGCGGCATCCCTGCGGCCGTGAGCCCGCCGGCGACGCCCGGCGCGCCGGCCAGCTTGGCCTCGCGGTGGCCGAGCGAGGTCGAGGTCCAGATCGACTTCGGCTGCCAGACCCTCAGGAAGAGGACGAGGCAAACCATCGAGCTGATCGCCGCGATCACGTCGACGAGCTCGGGGCCGATGTAGTTGGAAACGAGGTACTGCGGGATCGCGAAGCTCAGCCCCGAGACCAGGATCGCCGGCCAGATCTCCATCATCGCCTTGCGGCCGGCGAAAGCCCAGATGAGCCAGAACGGCACGATCAGCGAGAACAGCGGCAGGATGCGGCCGACCATTCCGGAGAGCGCCATCAGGTCGTAGCCGTGGACCTTGGCCATGGTGATGATCGGCGTGCCGAGGGCGCCATAGGCGACCGGGGCGGTGTTTGCGATGAGGGACAGGCCCGACGCGGCGAGCGGCGAGAAACCCAGGCCGATGAGGATCGCCGCGGTCACTGCGACGGGAGTGCCGAAGCCGGCCGCGCCTTCGAAGAAGGCGCCGTAGGAAAAGGCGATCAGCAGCAGCTGCAGGCGCCGGTCCTGCGTGATGTTCGCGATCGAGTCCTCCTGGATCTTGCAGGCGCCGCTCTTGTCGGCGAGCTGGTGCAGGAAGATGATGTTGAGGACGATCCAGCCGATCGGCAGC
>Ga0068869_100002029_pt1 | contig 12172 bp, 17 predicted proteins | sample KBSMisM52_FD_64676 | JGI IMG/M metagenome (GOLD analysis project Ga0068869, IMG submission 64676) | Miscanthus rhizosphere microbial communities from Kellogg Biological Station, Michigan, USA - KBS Miscanthus M5-2 | ecosystem: Host-associated > Plants > Roots > Rhizosphere > Soil ... | reverse complement strand
GTTGGACCGGCCGACGTGGCCGCGCTCGCTGTGCATATCATGACTAACACTGCCCTCACGGGCGCAACCTACGACATCGATGGCGGGCAGCAATTTGTGGCCGCCTAACTAAACAAGCCAGTATGGGCAGTAGCGATTCGAAGTAATTAAACTAGACACAGAATCCCGAAAGTCTCGGGAAACGAAAGGGGGCACGTATGTCCACGATCCACCTGCACCAGACAACCACCTCAACGCCCGAGCAGTACATCGCCGGGCTCACCGACTTCGGGCCTGGCCGCTCGAAGCTTTTTGGCAACAGCGCCGATGGGTACCTCAAAGTGCATGACCGCGGCGCCACGCAGGCCGACGTCACCGAAGGCTCGGGCGGCATCTGGGAGCGCCTGCACTACGACTGGTCCGATCCCAATCACGTCGTCCTCACCACCACCGACTCCAACCTCTGGGGAGGCGCGTCCGGGCACACCTACAACTTCAAACGTCGTCCCGACGGTTTGACCGACATCGACGTGGTGGTCGTACGCGACGGTAAGAACCTCAGGGGACGGCTATTGGGCTTCGTTGTCGGGACCATCGGCAAGAGCGTTTTGGAGAAGGCGTTCAAGAACTCCGTCAAGGCTATCGAAGCCAGGAACGGTACGGCAACTGAGAAGAGCGCGGCGTGACCCAGTCTCCGTATCGGCGCATTCACACTGCGGGTCGTCGCCTAGATAACACAGCATGATTAAGGAGGAAAAAATGGCAATTTTGAGTGCAATTAACAATGAACAAACCAACGCCAAAAGCCCCGTGAAAGTGGACATGAGGCTAGAAGTGGTCGTCATCCCAGTCTCGGATGTTGACCGCGCAAAGCAGTTCTACACCAAACTTGGTTGGCGCCTCGATGCCGAGTTCGCCTCCGGTGCCGACTTCCGGATCATGCAATTTACGCCGCCCGGTTCCGGATGCTCAGTCATCTTCGGCAAGGGCATCACTGCCGCAGCCCCAGGCTCCGCTCAAGGGCTGTACCTGGCTGTCTCCGACATTGAGAGCACCCGAAATGAGCTGTTGCGTCGCGGCGTCGAGGTCAGTGAGGCTTTCCACGGCGGCAACGAGCACACTGGCCAGGATGAGCCGTATCTATTCGGGAGCGTTCGAGTCAGCGGTCCGGACCCTGCACATTCCAGTTACCGTTCGTTCGCCTCCTTCCATGATCCGGACGGCAATGGCTGGCTGTTGCAGGAGCTGACGACCCGCCTGCCGGGTAGAGGGCTCAGCAATTTTGACGTCGCAACGCTGACGGAGCTGTTGCGAGAGACAGAGAAACATCATGGCGAGTACGAGCCAACCGCCCCCAAGCACCACTGGTCGAGTTGGTATGCCGCCTACATCGTCGCGCGCCAGGACGGGAAGACACCCGAAGAGGCGGCTAAAGAGGGCAAACTCCAAGTCGAGGGCGCACTAGCTGCATGAAGCACTTCGACGCAATCATCATTGGGACGGGCCAAGCAGGCCCGTCCCTGGCTGCACGGTTTTCGGCTGCGGGCAAGACAGTCGCTGTCATCGAGCGCCACAAGTTCGGCGGCACCTGCGTGAATACGGGATGCATCCCGACCAAGACGATGGTTGCCAGTGCCTACGCCGCCCATGTTGCTCGCCGCGGCGCCGAATATGGCTTCAGCGTGAATGTTGATGTGCGCGTCGATATGAAACGGATCAAAGCGCGGAAGGACGCCGTTTCCGGTCGCTCGAACAAAGGCGTAGAGGAATGGTTACGCGGACTGAAAAATTGTACGGTCATCCAGGGCCATGCCCGTTTTCAGTCATCTCATTCTGTTGTGGTCGACGATGAAGTTGTTGAAGCCGACAAAATTTACATCAACGTTGGCGGACGTGCTTCAGTTCCCGAAATGCCAGGGATTCACGATGTCCCATTTCTCAACAACTCTTCAATGATGGAGGTTGATTTCCTGCCGGAACACCTTGTCATCGTCGGCGGAAGTTATATCGGGCTGGAATTCGGACAGATGTATCGGCGCTTCGGGAGCGAAGTTACGATTGTGGAGATGGGACCACGCCTGATTGGGCGCGAAGACGAAGATGTTTCCCAAGCCGTGCGCGAAATATTTGAGGCCGAGGGGATAAAGCTTCGACTCAATGCGAAGTGTATTTCATTAGCTAAACACGATAGAGGTGTCGCCGTCCGTGTGGATTGCGAAGATGGTTCACCCGAAGTGTTCGGTACGCAGGTTCTTCTCGCAGTGGGGCGGGTTCCCAACACAAGCGACCTGGATCTCGATAAAGCGGGCGTTGCGACCGACAGCCGCGGTTACATCGCGGTTGACGATCAACTGCAAACCAACGTGCCGGGCATCTGGGCTTTAGGCGACTGCAACGGCCGCGGCGCCTTTACCCATACTTCATACAACGACTACGAAATCGTCGCCGACAATCTGTTCAACGCGGATCATCGGCGCGTGTCAGATCGCATACAGGCTTATGCGTTGTATATAGATCCGCCACTGGGCCGATGCGGAATGACAGATGCCGAAATACGCAAGTCTGGGCGCGCGGCGCTGGTTGCGAAATATCCCATGAGCCGCGTGACCCGGGCCTATGAAAAAGCCGAGACACAAGGCTTCATCAAAATCTGTGTTGATGCGAACACAAAACAAATTCTGGGAGCCGCGATCCTTGGCACCGGAGGCGATGAAATCATTCACGTCTTGCTGGACGTCATGTATGCGAAGGCGCCGTACACAGTCATCCAGCGCGCCATGCACATTCATCCGACGGTTGCGGAGTATCTCCCAACCATCCTGTCCAAACTCGAACCAATGAAATGATAGGAGGAGAGGAGCGTGGGTGCCACCAAAAACAGAAGTGTAGTTGAAATACAGCAAGACTCTGAACAATCCGGAGCTGAGAAACGATTAAAAGAACTTGGCATCAAGCTACCGACGCCGCCCGAACTGTTTGGCACCTATGCGGAAGCCGTGCAGGGGTCGAAGCTTTTTCGTTCACTTTCGGCTGATGCAATACACAGGCGAACCCAATGAACACGGACGAATCGTTTTCCAATTCGATCTACGACGACGAAGCGGACAATGCGGAACGCGAGCTACCGGCGTTCCTCGTTGCGGTAACAGCGTTGTGCGGCAAAGAGCAGGCTAGGCTTTCGAGAAAGGATAGGCTTGACGAGTCGGAATTAATGGATAGCCCGCCCCGATCTGAAGTCCGCAATTGGCACGCTGTCACCGTCGCGGCCTCGGCGCGACTGGCAAATCGGTTGAATGTCCCACCGCATGATCGCTCGCTAATCCCATCGACTGATACGAAGGTAGTCGATCGTGAAGGCAAAGACTACATTTTCACGGGCTACCCCACGAGGCAATTACTGCCCGCAAATGCTTTTTCTAACACCGAAAATTCATAGGAGGACACATGGCGACATTGAGAGTTGCAGCGAAACCAACAGTAGCACCAATGAAAGTCGCGCAGATTTCTAAACCCGGGGCAGAGTTTGAGATCGTCGAGCGAGAGATTCCCGAGGCCGGTGCCGGACACGTGCGCATCAAGGTGCAGGCGTGCGGTGTTTGTCACAGCGACGTGCTTACAAAAGAAGGCTTATTTCCCGGACTTCAATATCCCCGAGTGCCTGGCCACGAAATCGCAGGCGTCATTGACGAAGTAGGTGCTGGAGTTTCTGCATGGAAGAAAGGGCAGCGTGTCGGTGTTGGCTGGCACGGTGGCCACGACAATACCTGCCGTGAATGCCGCCGCGGAGATTTCCGCAATTGTCAGAACGTGAAAGTTGCCGGCATCAGCTATGACGGCGGATACCAGCAATACATGATCGCACCAATCGAAGCGCTGGTCGCGATACCCGATGGTCTAAACGACGTTGAGGCAGCTCCGCTATTGTGCGCCGGAATTACTACTTACAACGCATTGCGAAACAGCGGTGCGATGCCCGGCGATCTTGTTGCAGTACAGGGCATCGGTGGTCTAGGCCATCTCGGAGTTCAGTTCGCGAACAAGTTTGGTTATAAAACCGTGGCCATTGGACGCGGCCCGGACAACGCTGTGCTGGCAAAGAAGCTTGGAGCAAATTTATACATCGACAGTCAGGCAACCAATGCAGCCGAAGAGTTGCAAAAGCTCGGCGGGGCTAGGGTCATTATGGCCACGGCCCCGAGTTCGAAAGCCATGTCAGCACTGATCGACGGTCTGGGGCCGAACGGCAAACTGATTGTGGTTGGGGCTTCGTTCGATCCGATTGAGGTTATGCCAGCCCAGCTCATCTTTGGGAGCAAAACCATTCAAGGCTGGGCTGCGGGAACCCCGGCTGCTTCCGAAGACACCCTACACTTTGCCGAACTAACCGGGGTACGTCCCATGATCGAAACCTATCCGCTGGAAAGAGCGGGTGAAGCTTACGCACGCATGATGAGCGGCAAGGCAGAGTTCCGGGTTGTTTTGACCATGTGAAATTGGCGACGAGGGTGGTGGATCACATTAAATCAAAGGCTCACAAGATTGTGCGTGGAGGTTTCAGACGCGAGGCATTCAGCCGGTGGCGCTTACAGATAGCTTAGCCATGCCCAATCCCGATGCCGGCTTCGCAATTTCATAAACCACAGGCATGGCAGGTAGAGAATGGCCACAGCCAAGATCCACATGCCGTAAATGAAAGGCAAACCGTGCCCATAGTCGACCGGTTTCTGTGCCAGCTCTGAGATCACAGTTCCATGAAAAATCGGCTGGTGAGAGGCTAATGCGCTCAATCGAGCCATGACATTCAGAAGATAGATGTGCAGGACGTAGTAAAACAACGGCACTCGGCCAAATACGACTAGCACTCGACTCAATCCGCGCTCGGCTTTGGCTCGGTCCAGCAGCCCGAGCAGAATGAGTGCGGGACCAAGTGTCATGAGCAGGTAGTCGAGTGATGGTGGATACTTCAGCGTGTTGAAGAATGAGATCAACGTCAGAGAAAGCGTGGGTTGAACGCTCCACGGGCCAGCAGAACGTGCATACCCAGGTCCGGCAATACCATTTCCATATAGATTCAACCCGCGCAGCACGAAGAAGAGTGCAGTCGCAGTGATCCCAAGTGTCAGGATCCATTTGCGGCGATCAGGCCGGTGCAGCAGGTTTCCAAAAGCAAAACCAGCAGCCATGACACCAACCCATGGAATCAAAACGTACCTGACGGAAAAGAAAAAATCACTGGTGATCGGAATCCGCCCGGGCGAGTGCAGCAATATCCACAGCCAGTAGAACTTTCCGAACGAAGCCGGATTGATGTTATCGAGCAGATTATGGGTTGCAATCATGCCCAAACTCAGGACCGCGATCCAGCGCAAGGGAAGCCGCACGATCAGCGCCATCGCAACCATGCTCCAACCTAGAATCCAAATCACTCCACCGTGCGCCCAGGGGACAAAGCCCCAGGCGAAGTCGACGACGGTGAGTTCGAGCAGCACGAGCCATAAACCGCGAGTGAGGAAGAAGCGCGAGACTTGCTGGATTGACTTTCCGCGCCGCGTGGAGAGAAACGCGCCGGTACCAGCCAGAAAAGCAAACACAGGTGCGCAGTAGTGCGTGATGACGCGGGTAAAGAAAAGCGCGCCGTAGGTGTGAGCCAAATCCTCAGGAGGAAACCGCAGACCCGTCATGAAGTCTCGAGTGTGGTCCAAAGCCATGAGGACCATGACCAGTCCACGCAAGACATCCACGGAAACCAACCGCGGAGCCTGCATAGAGACAATCGAAGGTTTGGTCTCAAGTGTGGTTGCGACTGGGGAACTGACCGCCGTCACCATGCGCCACGTCTCAGGGCGCGAGTTGATATCTTATTCACGCTTACATCGTAGAGTGACGGCCTGCCGAGAATGTCTCCGAGATGTCAAATTGTCCCAATTCGACACAAGACGGACACAGCTCACAACCTGATGCGTCGCGTATGTCTTTGTTATTAAGCCAGCATTTGTGTACGTGGACAAAAAAATTACAAAAAGTTCACCGTCTCTTCTGAAACTAACTTGTCTATTCCGAATCGTATTGTTTTAAGGCCGAAAGTAGTCACCGGAATAAAACCCGGTCAGCCCAGTTCTCATTCTGTCGCAGCCCAGGAGAAGTCCCGGCATCGTTCCGGCTTTCAAATCTCAACGAAAAGGATTGGCATGTCTGTAAGAAAGATTGCACGCTCCATCCTGATTTTCATACTCCCCATACTTTTCGCCGGCTGTGGTGCCGTTAGCACCTCCGCACCCCTCCGGCCCCCACGCCGCGTTTTGCGTTCGTGGCAAACCTGTTTTCCAATAGCATTTCTACTTATGCCGTCGAGCCGCAAACCGGCCATCTGAACCTCAAAGGCACGGTGCCGAGCGGCGGTACCAATCCTCGCGTCATCGCGGTGGAGCCCTCCGGGCGCTTCGCTTACGTCGGCAATATTGTTTCCAATGACATCTCCGTATTCGCCATTGACTCCAATACCGGCAGCCTCACCATGGTGGGTTCGCCTGTTCCCGCCGGCAATGGTCCTCGGTTCATTGTTGTCGGCCCGACCGGAAATCTTCTTTATGCAGTGGAGCAGGACTCCAGTCAGGTTTCTGCATTCTCCATCAACCCGAACACGGGCACGCTGACCCTTGTCGGCACTCCTGCAACGACGGACGACTACCGGTCGCGCTCTGCTTCCATCCTTCGGGCCGATTCGCATACGTTGCCAACGCAAATTCCGGCGACATCACGGTCTATGCAGCGGATAACTTCGGAGGACTCGGGCTGCTCGGCGCAACTCCGGCTCGCGAGATTCCGGCCTCCATTACCATGCACCCATCTGGAAAGTTCGCCTACGTGACAAACTTTGGGTCGAATGAAATCACGATCTTTTCCATCAATGCGACAACGGGAGCCTTGACTCCGCTCACGCCACGCGTCGCCACCGACGATGGTCCAACCTCGGTCACCGTCGACCGTCAGGGCCGGTTCGCGTACGTGACCAATACAACTGCGGGTAGTGTCTTAGTCTTCGCCATTGATGCGGCGACCGGAAGTCTGACACGCGCATCAACCTCATCAGCCGGCACCAATCCCGTCGCCCTGACTTTGGACCCCTCCGGTCGGTTTGTGTATGTCGCGAACATGGGCTCAGACAACATCACGCCCTTTGCCGTCGATGCAACTACAGGAGCTTTGACACCGGCAGGCCCACCGGTAAATGCGGATATGGGTCCCGCATCCGTGGCACTCACTAAATAACTGCCGCGTGCTTGCAGCGTGGCCCACTCAAGCCTGTCTTGAATGGGGATGTTCATATCTCACAGAGATCGCGCCGATTGGCGAACTAGATTGTCCTTATCCCAGTGGGTGACGCGTTCACCACAGCGAGCAGATGATTTTGTCACGTTCTGCTGGGTGCCCGTCCTAATCTTCGCGCCTTTTGCGGAGACAGGGGGGACTTTGAACATCCGGAGCAATGGGAGTGGGACGGATTTCGACGAACCGGCTGTGAGGGATAGGTCGAGATCGAGCGGAATGGACGGCACGAGAATGCGAACCAGCGGCGGGAAGACTCTCCAGCTACAGCACTGTTCCACTCAAGGCAAAACCGGGCTTGAATGGGCCACCATCCGGCTCGATCAATTGAATTTCAAATGGGAATTAGATTCTGTGATGCCGATGGTCTCGGTTGCCAATCGACCTGTGAACGAAATCCGGAACGAGTTTTGGTCGGGCTTCATTCACTCGCAGAGAGCGGCCATTCAGAAACGTGCCGTCCAAAGACATGACTGCGGCCTGTGCGTCGCCGACTTCGCTCATTTCTATGAAGGCGAATCCGCGGGAGTGGCCGGTGTCCCGATCTAATACGATAGTGGAACTCTCCACGATTCCGTGTCGGGCGAACAAGCACCACAGTTGTCCTTCGGTAACAGTTTGATCGAGGTTTCCCACAAAAATATTGGTCATGGCTTAGGCCTATCGCTCTGTAAAGGACGCTGTGTTTCTACGGGTTGAATCGGAAGGGCGATCCGGATGAACCGCCCATCCAGCTCTTTTTCCGGATTTACAGCGGTTTAACGTTCTCGGCTTGAAAACCCTTGGGCCCCTTGACTACGTCAAATTGTACTTGCTGGCCTTCTTGCAGGCTGCGGAAGCCGCCCGCCTGAATGGCCGAAAAATGCACAAAAACATCTTCGCCGGACTGACGGCTAATAAAGCCGAAGCCTTTGGCATCGTTAAACCACTTTACTGTTCCTTGTTCCATGGTGTTCTTTTGTTCCTTAATTGTGTATTTACGCTGGAGGGATATCGGAGGAAACTGCGCAGGTTACTGGCTGTTGAGGCGAGGGCTGCTCACGACCGATTCGGTCAAACGTACTCATTGATGCTACGCGTGCAGTGGAACATTAGCAAGCAAATGCGACGAGAACGCGTAACTCTTTTGTTTTGTTCTTATCTTGCGATTTACGAAAACGCACAGCTAGCGCAATAAATTAGGGGATTCCGCAAATACAGAGTAGTATGGAAGTGGCAGTAAGAATGGAGCTGTCATGCCCCATGAATCCGTCGAAGTCCGCCCGGAGGTTTCCTCCGCCGGAGTTGATGAACGCGATCCTCAGAAAATCACTGATCTCATCGAGCAGCTTGACCGCGATCTTGTAGAAACAGAGAAGAACACTTCCAAGCGGCGGTAATCGTGGTTTCGCCTGGCAGCGTATACCCTCAACTCTTAACCTCGAAGACACAGCACAAACGCCTTCGCGATTGAGAAATCACCGGAAAGGCGTTCCTACGTGTGTCCTTTGACTTGCACGCGGAGTCGTTCTGTCGCCAGTCCATCGCCACACTTCGCTCATCTGCATCCAAATCTAATCAACGCTGCACCCTTCGAAGGAGTTGAACATGTCCGAAATTAGCGGCGACAAAGCCAGGTTTAACCGAAAGCTAAGGATCCAGCGTCATGTTCGGCGGCGGGAGATGTTCGGATCACTCGCGAAGCAGTCGGTGGCTGCTAAATCGAAGGAGAAATTGGCATGACCACATCTTCCTTTGCGTTTCCGCTTTCCACTCCACTGCCTCGTCCCACCAGAAAGAAGCGGGTGCTGCTTGTAGATACATCAACTGCTAAACGCGATTTACGTGCCGAGGCCATGCGCAAATTAGGCATGGATGTGGACTGTGCCTGCGACATTGATGAAGCGCGGTCGTGGTGGCGACCTGATCTCTACAACCTGGTGCTTGTCAACATGGAAAACAAATTTGGACAGCGAGACAAATTCTGCGATGACGTTCGCGGCGCAATTCCTGCGCAGCAGTTGGCGTTTCTGGTGGGCAAGCCGGCGTACCTGGCTGATTCACCCAATGCGGATGTGGAGTTGTCGCATGAACCAGAGATTGATTCGGCATTAGACAAGCAGCAAAAAAATGCTCCGCCAGTCAAGATGTCCGACGGCTCACCATTGCGCTGGGGAATCATGGCGGCCTCGCGGCGCATTTCCCAGGTACGATCGGCAGCGGTTGCCCGCACCACAGCTATGCGGAACCGCCCTACTCCACCGCGCGATCTCGAAGTGCGGGAGTCAAGGCGTGCCGATATTTCTGATCTTGCAACCGGACTACGGAAAGAAGGTTTGCTATGAAGAACGTTTACGTTGGAAATTTGCCACACAGCACCAGCGAGTCGGAATTGCGCAATCTCTTCCAGCCTCACGGGGACATCGAAAGAGTGAGCATGGTAACCGACCGCGACACAGGGCGCTCTCGTGGATTTGCCTTCGTCGAAATGACGAACAGCGAAGAAGCGGAAAAAGCCATCGCGACTTTGAATGGCTCTGATCTCGGAGGCCGCACTTTGATCGTCAACGAAGCAAAGCCGAAAACCGACCGGCCTCGCGGCGGAGGCGGGCAACGTTTTGGTGGAGGCGGACGCGACGGCTCTCGCGGGCAGTCACGCCAACGCCGGGAGCCGCGCTGGTAGTGTGCTCCCGCACCCAACCGAAACAGGAGAACTTGTGCCAAGCGCACGACCCACGTTTCACAAACACCAGGACAAACAAGCTGGACGACAGAAACAACCTAGCAAAGCAGCGCGCAGAAACGAGCTCAAACAGGCAGGCCAGATTCTCAACAACTGAAAAAGGAATAAATGACCACTATTAAATTTGTCGTGAAAGTAAATCGCACGGGCACCCGAATTCCCGCGTATGTGCACAGTATGACCGGTAATTCTATTCAAATGACCTCCAACCGCAAGCTGGCTTTGGTCATGGGTAAATTTGCTGCCGAAGACGCGATCAACTCCATTAAGAATTCCCGGTCCACCGCGGAATTGATGATGGTAAAGAGTAACGCCTAAAGACGCAAATTCGTTTCTCGGCGTTTGACTCCACCAGGCTGGCAACAGCATCTAACCAAGCGTGGCGATGAGTATCAAACCCGTATTGCAGACCTGGGCTCGTACCCTGGGAGGACGAGTTCCCTCGCTTTCGATTGAAATTACCAAAGAGTGCCCGCTACGATGTCCCGGGTGTTATGCCTACGAAGACAATCATTTGGGAACCAGCAATCTGCGCAGTTTGGCGGACTTTAAAAATAATGACCTGATTGAACGCGTCCTGAAGTTGGTGGATGAACACAAGCCGCTCCATCTTTCAATTGTCGGCGGAGATCCGCTGGTACGTTATCGTGAACTCGAAGTCCTCCTACCTCGGCTGGTCAAAAAAACTCATGTTCAGGTTGTGACCAGTGCATTCCGTCCTCTTCCATCATCCTGGGCGGCGTTGCCTAAGTTGCGGCTTGTGGTTTCAATTGATGGACTACAGCCCGAGCATGACGTACGCCGCAAGCCTGCAACTTATGAGCGCATCCTCCGTAACATTGAGGGCCATCACGTTGCAGTTCACTGTACGATCACCAGCGCAATGGTAAAGCGCACTGGCTATATTCCTGAGTTTGTGGATTTTTGGTCCGGCAATCCAGCGGTCGAGAAAATTTGGATGAGCATCTTCACGCCGCAACGCGAGGCGAATGATGTTGAATGTCTTACAGTTGCTGAGCGACAAAAAGTAGTGGAGACGTTGCTACAGATTCGCCAAGGACAAAATAAGCTCGACATGACCAAAAGAATGATCGAGGAGTTCTTGTCTCCGCCGTCATCACCCGAGCGATGCATTTTTGCCCGCACCACACACACTCTGTCGGCAGACTTCAAAACCCGCGTCGAACCCTGCCAGTTTGGCGGCAACCCCGATTGCTCACGATGCGGCTGCATTGCCTCTATGGGATTGGCTGCGGTCGGCCATCGCAAAGTTGTAGGTTCGATCACTGCCGGAGACATCTTTTGGGCCTCCGCTGCGATAGGAAGCAACGTTCGCCGGGCAAGAAATGCTCTACGGGAGATCGTTAATCGCTGATGGCACATGCGGATTGGGTGATGTGCAATGGAAACCCACCGAGAACAGCCTGAATCACCAGCTTCTTAAATCAGAGCCTGACGAAAGGCTAAGTTGGTTTACGAACGAGAATAGCGCTGGGGCTGTCACATTAAAGCTTTCGAAAACCTCAGGTCCCATGTCAAAGATCATCCTTACGAGCCGAAGGGTGGGGCATTTTGCCGCTGCTATACACTACCGTCAGACGCGACTAGGGTGGTGTATACTTCCGGCAAAATGCTCCCGCCCTCCAACGGCGACCTCGTTCCGGCCATTCGCTGTGGCATCCGAATAATGCATCCGCACAAGGTCGAGATGAGTACGGTTGCGCTATCCTGTTAAGCAGTACGATGAAGACTTTACATTGATGAAGACTTTACATTCAGGAGTCAACCTGAACAAAGGCACTCTATGGATACCTCTTCAATCCGGGTTTTGCTGGTTGATGATAACGAGCTTTGGCGTCGTTTCGCGTCAACGACCCTTCGAAAGCAGGCGGAACTTCAAGTCATCGGAGAGGCAACGGACGGGTTGCAAGCAGTTCAGCAAGCCCAAGAATTGCTACCAGACCTGATCCTCCTGGATATCGGTCTTCCAACCCTGAACGGGATAGAGGCCGCTCGCCGAATCCGAAAAGTTTCCCCCACATCCAAAATCCTCTTCCTGACCGAAAACCGCTCCACGGACATCGCGGAAGAGGCTTTGAGCACGGGCGCAGGTGGCTATGTCGTCAAGTCGGATGCTGTAAGCGA
>Ga0068869_100002022_pt1 | contig 12200 bp, 12 predicted proteins | sample KBSMisM52_FD_64676 | JGI IMG/M metagenome (GOLD analysis project Ga0068869, IMG submission 64676) | Miscanthus rhizosphere microbial communities from Kellogg Biological Station, Michigan, USA - KBS Miscanthus M5-2 | ecosystem: Host-associated > Plants > Roots > Rhizosphere > Soil ... | reverse complement strand
TGCTCGGCGCCTATTGCGTCTCGAAGGCGGCCGACCTCCAGATGGCACGCAACCTCGCCGTCGAGTACGGGCCGAGCAACGTGCGCGTCAACTGCATCGCGCCGGGCCTGATCAGGACCGATTTCGCGCGGGCGCTCTGGGAGGATCCGGAGGCGTTGAAGCATCGAACGTCGGTCACGCCGCTGCGACGCATCGGCGAGCCGGACGAGATCGCCGGCGCAGCGGTTTTCCTCGCCTCCAAGGCCGGTTCGTTCGTGACCGGACAGGCCATCGTCGTCGACGGCGGCGTGACGATCTGATCCGCGTAGCCGGGCGTGCGCTCGATGCCAAGCTGATACACCCCATACCGAGTCTCTCCCGCCGCCTGTAGGATCGGCCACACGCGGTCGCGCCAGGAGGAGGCGCCACGGCGTCGAACGTCGACTAAGAATCGGAGGGCGGATGTCCGTCGACTCACTCAGCTTCACGCTGCGGCTGGTCGAGACGCACGAGGACATGGCGAAGGTCTGCCTCCTTCGTGCCATGGGCTACGGCCATCACGCTCCCGCGCTGCGCGAGCACATGGCGCTGCCCGACGCCATCGACCAGTCGCCGTGGACGGGCGTGTTCCTGTGCGAGGACAAGGACTCGGGCACGCCGATCGGAACCATGCGCGTGCAGGACAACACGCGCGGCGGCGTGCAGGTCGAGATCGAGAAGTACCTGTCGCTGCCGGACTGGCTCACCGCAGGCGGCGGCCGGTGCGAGATGAGCCGCCTCGTGATCGCGGCGGGTGCCGATCCGCTCGTCAAGGCTGCGCTCTGGAAGGCCGGCTACCTGCGCTGCCTCGCGCTCGGCGTGAAATGGATGCTCGTCGGCGCCCGCAAGCCCGGGCTGATGAAGCAATACGAGTACCTCGGCGCGTTCGACCTCTACGACGACCAGCGCCTGGTGGCCCTCGGGCACGGCTGGAACCTGCCGCATCGCATCCTGGTCATGAACATCGCCGACGCGGCCGCCGACTGGTACGAGAAGCAGCATCGGATGCTGCGGTTCATGGTCGAGACCGACCACCCCGACATCCGCATCGGCTCAGTGAACGGTCCCGCTGCGGCCCACCCGCGGCGGCTGAGCCTCGTAGCTGCCGCCTAGGTCGTCGTTCTCGTCGCCGAGGCCGGGGATCCCCGGCCCGAGGTGCTCGACCAGGATGCGTCCCAGCTCGGCGTCGCTGAACGGCTTGCTCAGGAAGCCGTTCATGCCGGCCGCCTCGCACGTCGCCCGGTCGTCGCGGCTCGAGTTGGCGGTCATGGCGACGATGGGCACCTGCGACACGCGCGCGGCCTTTTCCTGGCGGCGGATCTCGGCGGTCGCGGCCAGGCCGTCGAGGTCGGGCATCTGGAGGTCCATGAGGACGAGGTGCGGTCGCTGCTTGTCCAGGGCCGCCGTCACCGCCTCGGCGCCGCCCGTCACCCGGACGACCTCGACGCCGTGGCTGCGCAGGAGCGCCTCGGCGATGAAGGCGTTGACGTCGTTGTCTTCGGCCATCAGCACGCGATAGCCGGCAAAGGACCGGCGCGGACGCTCTGCAGTCCGCACGTCCGACTCTTCGACGAGCGGCGCGTCGGCCGCGGGCAGCAAGGCCCGGAACTCGAACTTGGAGCCGACGCCGACCACGCTCTCGAGCGTCACGTCGCCGCCCATCGCCCGGGCGAGCTCGCGCGCGATCGTCAGCCCCAGTCCCGTTCCCGCCTCGGGCTGCGCGGCCGGGCCCGCGGCCTGGCGGAACGCCTCGAACACGGCCGCCTGATCGGCGGCCGGGATGCCCAGCCCCGTGTCGGCGACGGTGAACACCGTCTCGCCGGCCTCGCCCCGGCCGATGCTCAGCTTGATCCAGCCGCGCTTGGTGAACTTGACGGCGTTGCCGAGCAGGTTGTGCAGCACCTGACGAACGCGGGCCGGGTCGCCGGAGACCCAGCAGCGGGTGGGGATGCGCGCGTCGAGGACGAACGCGATCGCCGTCGCCGACGTCCGCTCCGTGTAGAGGTCGGCCAGCTGCCGGACCTCCTCGGCGAGATCGAACGTCGCGTGATGGAGCTCGAGGCGACCGGTCTCGATCCGCGACACGTCGAGCAGCGCGCTGATGAGGCCGAGCAGGTGCTCGCCCTGCGACTGGATGATGCCGAGGCGGTACGCCGAGTCGGCGTCGGCGTGATCGCGCCGCATCATTTGGGTGACGCCCAGGATGCCGTGCAGCGGCGTCCTGAGCTCGTGGCTCATCGTGCCGAGGAACATCGACTTGACCGCGCTCTGGCGGCGCAGCTGCTCGCTCGTCTCTTCGAGCCGCCTGGCCGTGTCGGACTGGATCTGCAGCGACTTGGAGAGCTGCTCGCGCGAGAGGAACTCGCGCGCCAGGCGCTTCTCGTTCGAATAGCCCGAGACCCACAGCTGGACGATCAGCAAGGCCAGCCCGGCCGACGCGAACACGCCGAAGCCATCGAACCGAAGCAGCAGGCCGGCCACGGACAGCACGAGGAGCGGTGTGACGAAGATCGCCGTCGCGAGCATGCGCACCTGGAGACCGAGGGTGGCGACCGTCGCCACCACCGCAAGACAGGCGACGAGCGCGGACGCTGCGTCCGCCGGGGCGCGCGCACTGCCCAGCCCCGCGAGCCCCCAGATGATCCCGTCCAGGGCCAGGCTCCAGTACAGGACGGACCCCCGTCTCTGGATCGCGGCGCGAGCGCGGGGATTCTTGTAGGCAAGCGCCAGCGCGAGACGCGGCGCGGCGCTGAGCACCTTCGCCGCGAACCACGCGCGGACCAGGAGCGTACCGAACACCGGCTCCAGGAAGACCGCGATGAGGCCGGCGAACGCCGTCGCCAGCACGGCGGCCACGGCCGAATGGCTCAGGATCCGGTCGAGTTGCTTCGCGCGAAAGCGAGCCGTCCCGTCATCGTCGAGGACAGTGGGCAAGTCGCCGATCGCGGCATTGGCAGCTTCCACTTGGCGGGCCACTCGCTCCCGGCCCTCGCAAACGCGGCGCGCTGCATCGGGGCATTCGGGAGCGAGGCAATCTACTCGCAGAGTCGGCTCGCGGAGATCGCATGCCGGGGGCGGTGCGGCCTTATTACCGCTTTCGCTCCTCGGCAGGGCGATCTCCGCCCGGTCGATCGCCGTCGCGCGGCGGCTGCCGGAGAATGTCGACGGACCTTTGGATGAACGACACCCTCGAGACCCTGAATGCGCTGGGCATCACCCTGCCCAGCCCGGCCTACCTGATCGGTGTCGTCCTCTTCAGCGTGGTCGGCATGGTGGCCTACTACCAAGGCAAGCGAGCGGGTCGCCAGCGCATGCGCTGGCTCGGCCTCGCCTTGATGCTCTATCCCTACGTGGTCTGGCAGACGTGGCTGCTCTATGTCGCCGGGGCCGGGCTCTCGATCGCGGCCTGGCTCGATCGGGGCTAACCGATGCTCGGCGCCTATTGCGTCTCGAAGGCGGCCGACCTCCAGATGGCACGCAACCTCGCCGTCGAGTACGGGCCGAGCAACGTGCGCGTCAACTGCATCGTGCCGGGCCTGACCAGGACCGGGCAGGCCATCGTGGTCGACGGCGGCGTGACGATCTGATCCGAGGAGGAGCCCCTTGAGAGACCTGCGCGACCTCATCGGCCGGAACATGCTGTTTCCGGCGCTGCGCCTGATGCGTGCACAGATGCGACAGGTTTCCGATCCGCTCAAGTTGCGCGAGGCGGCCGCGAAACTCGATGCATTGGGCCGCCCGGCGCCCGATGTGCGCGTTGAACCGGTGATCGCCGGCACGGCGCCCGCGAGTTGGATCAGCGTGAAGGGCGGGCGGCGCGACGGCGTGGTGCTGTACCTGCACGGCGGGGCCTTCATCGCCGAAACGCCGATGTTCCACGGCGCGCTGCTGGCGCGCATCTGCCGCGAGAGCCGGTGCCGCGGCTTGATGCCGAGCTATCGGCTCGCTCCGGAGCACCGCTATCCAGCGGCGCTGGACGACTGCATGGCCGCCTACCGCTGGCTGCTGGCGCAGGGACACGAGGCCGGGCGCATCGTCGTCGCGGGCGATTCCGCGGGCGGCAACCTCACGCTCGCGCTGTTGCTGCGCCTGCGCGACGAGGGCCTGCCGCTGCCGGCCGGCGCGGTGGCGCTCTCGCCGGTGACCGATCTCACCTTCAGCGGCGAGTCAATACAGCGCAACGACGGCGTCGACGACATGTTCAGCGCCGACGGGATGGACGGGCTGGTGCCCGTGTACCTGGCCGACCGCGCCCTGCGCACCCACCCGCATGTGTCGCCGGTGTTCGGCGACTTCGCCGGCCTGCCGCCGCTGCTGGTGATCGTCGGCAGCACCGAGCTCCTGCTCGACGATTCGGTGCGCGTGGCCCAGCGCTGGCCCCAGGCCACCCTGCTCGTCTGGGACGGCATGCCGCACGTCTTCGTCGGCTTCGACTTCCTGCCCGAGGCGCGCGAGGCCACGCAGCGCATCGGGCGTTTTGTCCGTGAGCGTCTGGCGCTCGAGGCCGAACCGGCTGCCGTCGCCAAGGACGAGGCCGACGTGGCACCCGGACGCGAAGCGGCATTCGCCGAGGGCGGGGAACCGCATCCGCCTCGGCGTCTCGGCGTCATGGCCCGGCGGTACCTGGCGATCGCGGTGATCAGCGGATCGATGTGGCTGGCCGTGATCCTGTGGGGCATGGGCCCGCTGCTGCTGTTGGCGCATCCGGTCGTGTGGGTTGCCGCGCTTTCTCTCGGAGCGATCTGGGCCGTCGCGGCACTGCTGTTCCTGCGCGCTTCTTTCGGAGCACGCATCGGGCCCAGGAAGCCCCGTTCGTGACCCGAGACGATCGATCGACCTGGCTTGCGGAGTCCAGAGCGCCGCGGCGCCTTTTGTAGGATGATGAAACCGGGAGCGAACATCGCCTGCGGCGTCTGCAGGTGAGGCCCAGCGTGGCCGCGCGCAAGCACGGCGGGAGTGCTGCCCCTGCGGCGGCAAGACCACCGTGCACAGCGGTCATCGAGCCCCGACCTATCTCGTGAACCGATCCTCGCTCCACCGCTCACTGCCCACCCCGTGGTGCACGAAGAAGAGCCCGTCAGGGTCGTACCTGTCCTTCACCGCCAGCAGCCGCGCATAGTTCGCCCCCCAGAACGCGCTCTGCCAGTCCGCCTCGAAGTAGTCGCTCTCCGAGACATACGAGCCCGGTGACGGGACAAGCCTCCTCAGCTCGGTCGCCGCCCGCGCGATGGCCTGCGCGTGCCGGTGCGCGGCCGCGACGTCGGGCTCGTGTCCGGCGACGCCCGGATACGCCGGTTGCTCCTCCGACCCCAGAATCGCGAGCGCGAACGCATCGAGCACCGCCGGATTCGTCGCCGTGTCGCGTGCCGCGGCCAGCGCGTCGGCCGGCGCGCCGGCGAGGCCCTTGTTCAGGTGCAGCGAGACGCGCCAGTGCCGGCTCGCCGCGAAGAGCGCATCGGCCAGCGCGGCGCGGCGCGCGGGCTGCAGCAGCGCCGCGGGGAGCCAGGTCGAGCTGTAGCCGTGCAGGAACTGGCCCGCCTGCCCCTGGTCGCCCGGCCAGAACACGTGGGTCGGCGGCGCGCCGGGCCGATCGTCTCTGCTGATGAAGCCGAGCGTGCGCTTGATGAAGGTCGGCGCCCAGAACTCGCGCGCTGACGTCGAGACGATCTTCAGGAGCGAGAACTCGGTCTTGAATTCGTCACCGGCGGCATCGACCGCGTCCATGAACGGCTGCCACACCGCCTGCGCCTGGCCGCGCGTCAGGCCCTGGAACACCATCGCGATGCCCAGGACGTCGCGAGGGAAGAAGCGGATCTGCTCGCCCCAGTGCGGGTCGACCAGGTGCTCGGCGCAGAAGTCGACGATCAGGCCGACGAGCCTGCGAAACGCCGCCGGCGACGCGGCCTTGATCGTCATGTTCACCGCGCCGAAATCTTCCGGCAGCGGATGCACGCGCAAGGTAAGCCGCGTCACGATGCCCAGGCTGCCGCCGCCTCCGCCCTTCAGCGCCCAGAACAGATCGGGGTGGCTGCAGGCATTGGCGACTCTCGTCTCGCCGTCGGCGGTGACGACTTCGGCTTCGAGCAGGCTCGCCGCCGCGAGGCCGTACTGTTTCGAGAAGCTGCCGAAGCCGCCGCTCTGGATCAGGCCGGCGACGCCGACGGTCATGCAGCCTCCGCCCTGCACGTAGCCGCCGGCCTTGGTCGTGACCGCGTCGTAGACCTGCGACCAGATCGCGCCCGCGCCGACCGAGACCGCGCGCACCGGCGCGGCGCGCTGCGCGCAGCCCTGCGCGACGAAGGCATCGTGGAGCGTGATCGCGTTCATCTTGCGCGTCCAGACCAGGAGCGAATCGGCCGCGTTCGACGTGCCCTGGTAGCTGTGGCCACCGCCCTTGACGACGAGGCGCAGCGCGTTCTGGCGCGCGAAGTTGACGGCGGCCACGACATCGGCGGTGTGGCGCGCGGCGACGGCGTAGACGCTCGGCGATGATTTCCACGCATCGACCCAGCCGAAGGTCTGCGTCAGGGCGACGTCGTCGCCGAGGGCGTACGGGTTCTTGGCGGTCTTGCCGAGGAGGTGCGTGCACGCGGCTCCGGTGGGCGCGGCGATGCATTCGTCGAACGGCGAGCGCACCTTGACGAGCGCGCCGCCGACCTGGTCGGCGAGCTGCTTCCAGCGTTCGGGCGACGGCCACGCGGGATCGCCGGGACGAACGCGCAAGGTCGGCGCGGCGGCGAGCGCGGAGCTGCCGAGGCCGACGAATGGAAGGCCCGCGGCGGCGAGGCGAAGGGAGCCCGCGAGCTCGAGCAGTCTTCGTCTGGTGAAGCGAGGGTGCGGCATCGGCGTCGGACTTGCGATCGTAGGGGAGCGCGTGCACGACAGGAAGACCTGCGACCGTTCGATTGCCAACTGCAGGAGCATGCGCAACACTGGCGCATTGCGGGCGACGACCTATGAGCGTGGCGAAGCGTGGCTGATGGCTCCGGCGCAGAGGCTCGGCCTTGACTGAGCCCGCTCGACTTCGCGAGAAGACGTCGTGGCGCGACGCGCTGCTGCGCGTGCTGAAGGCGTGGAACCGCCACCAGATCCCGAAGATCCTGGCCGCCGTCGTCGTGATCTGGATCGTCGGCGGCACGGCGCTCCACTTCGCGGAGATGGGCACGACCCCCGCTTACGAGACGTGGCGCGAGTCCCTCTGGAACGTTTGGGTCACCCTCTTCAGCGGCCTCGGCGAAGCGCCCAAGACCGTCGCCGGGCGGCTCATCGTTTCCGGCGTGCTTGTCGTCGGTGTCGCCCTGGCGGGCCTGTTCACCGCCAGCGTCGCATCCATCCTGATCGAACGCTCACTAAGGAGCCGCGAAGTGACCAATCTTGAAATGTCCGACCATCTGGTGCTGTGCAACTGGTCGCCGCGAGCGCTCGACTGGATACGGGAAGTGCACAGCGGCATCGTCAACGACACGCGGCCGGTCGTGATCGTCCACGACAACCCCGACGAAGTCGTGCTGCCCGACAAGCAGGACGAAGCCGCGTTCAACGACGTCTACATCGTCAAGGGCGACCCGGCCAACGAAGTGATCCTGCGCCGCGCCAAGGTTGCGCAAGCGCATTCCGTCGTCATCCTGTCGGACGACCGTCAGGGCGAGCACGCCGACGGCAAGACCATCGTGTGCTGCATCGCCGTCAAGAGCGTTTGCACGCAAGAGCGCCAGCCCAACATCGTGGCCGAATGCCAGGATCCGAAGTACCGGCAGCACATGCGCAAGTCGGGCGCCGACGAGATCATCTCGGCCGCCGACTTCGGATTGCGGCTGATGGCTCGCGCCGCGCTCTTCCACGGCATGACGCGCGTCTATCAGGAGCTGCTGTCGGTCAAGCGCGACGCCAACGAGATGTACCTGGTGCCGGTGCCGGCCCAGCTCGTCGGGATGGACTTCGTCGCAGCGGCAGCCGTGTTCCTGCCCGATCGCACGAACATGAAGGCCTGCCTTCTCATCGGGATCTATCGCGGCGAAGTCATGATGCTCAACCCGGTGGGCGGAGAAGCAGGGCCGTTGTGCGAGGGCGATGAGCTGATCTTGCTGAGCCAGAACCTGCCGGATCTCTCGCGGCTGCAGCCCCCATGATTCGAAGAAGCGCATGCGCGGAAGCGGCTGCCGCTCGTCCGCATGGCCGGGATCCGGTCACGTCGCGAGGCCTTCGTTACTCTTTTGCATCACAGCCCGGCGGGAGCGACTCGTAGAGTGGCTCCATGCTTACTCGTATCGCGCCTGTCGTCTCGGTGGCGCTGCTTGCATTCGGCCTCGCGGCTGAGCCCGCGTGCGCAGCGCCCAGCGACACCGTCATTCCGGCGCACCGGACCCGCAGCGGCGCCTGGGTGCCCGCCAGCGTTCCTCCCATGACGCCCGGGACGCGGCTCGCATCCGGGCAACGCAAGGGTTCCAAGGCTCATCCTGGCGCAGCGGATCCGATCGCGCCGACGGTCCTCATCCCGCTGTTTGCCGAAGCGCGGCCGGTGCGCCACTAGCTCCCGTCACTTCGCCGCGTCTCGCGCGCAGCGAAAGCCGATGTCGTCGGCACGGGTGTCCGGCGATGCGTGGAAGCGCTTCGTCGAGCGCAGTCGCTCCGCGGGCTCCTGCCATCCTCCGCCGCGAATCCCCTTCCCCGGCGCGCTCTCGGGGCCCTTGGGGTTGCGCACATCGCCGGTCGCGAAGCTCTCCGAATACCAGTCGGCCACCCACTCGCTGGCGTTGCCCGCGAGGTCCTGGACTCCTTCGCTGCTCTGCCCGGCGGCGTGGCTTCCTACGGCTGCGAGCCCGCCCTGGTACGGGCCCGATGCGCTGGTCGCGAACCGGGCACGGTCGGGACTCGGGGGCTCGTTGCCCCAGGGATAGGCCCGCGCGTCGGTGCCGCGCGCCGCGCGCTCCCATTCCGATTCTGTCGGCAGGCGCTTGCCGGCCCAGCGGCAGTACGCGTCGGCCTCGCGCCAATCGACGCCGACGACCGGCAGCTCGCGCGCCGCAGCCGCCTTGGCGTCGTCCCACCCGTCGGGCTCGCTGACCGCGCCGGTCGCCGCGAGGAACTCGGCGAAGCGCGCCGTCGTGACCTCGAAGCGATCGAGATAGAAGGCGTCGACGTAGACGCTTCGCTGCGGCGAGTCTGCATCGTCGCCCATCGTGAAGGTCGCTGCCGGGATGAGCACGGCGGGCGCGCCGTCCTTGCCGGCGGCGACCGTCTTCTGCCGATCGGTCGCGAAGAACCACGCCGCGATCGCCACGGCGACGACCACGACAGCCGCCGCGATCAACGCCGCTCGCTTCGGACGTTGCCGTGCCGTCGCGAGGCGATGCACGGCATCGACCACGGCGGCCGCGAGGTTGCCGGTCGGCTCAAGGACGGTGACGGCCTTGAGGTAGGCAGGAACGTGATCGAAGGCGACCGGCTCGACGGCGACCGGCAGCACGCGCCCGGAAGGATTGGCCCACTTCTTCTGCGCCAGGCCGAGCTCGGTGAGCGCGTAGCTGCCCGGCCGGATCGAGGCGGGACTCAGCATGAAGACGAACAGCTCGGCGCTCTCGACCGCGTCGATGATCCTCTGGTCGTATTCGGTTCCCGCGGGCAGGTCGTCGCGGTCGAAGAACACGTCGTGGCCCTGGGCGAGCAGCGCGAAGTTCACCGGCTCGACCAGGGCCCGGTTCTGCGAGGAGTAGCTCAGGAATATCTTCATCGGGCGGCGGCCGTCGACCTCGGGCATGCTACGGCCATCGCCGCAGCAGCCGCGTCGCGGCGCCCTTCCCTTGTATGGAGCCCCGGATGGTGCTGGACGACGAAGCCCTGATGAGACGAGCGCTGGCACTGGCGCAGAAGAGCCGTGACGAGGGCGGCTGCCCGATCGGCGCCGTGCTCGCCGATGGCGAGAGCGGCGCCGTTCTCGGCGAAGGTCACAACGGCCTGGTCCAGGAAGACAATCCGATCGTCCACGGCGAGATGGCGGCGCTCCGCAACGCGGGGCGCACGAAGGATCGCCACCACGCGACGATGTACACGACGCTGCAGCCGTGCTTCATGTGCGCCGGCACGCTGGTGCAGTTCGGCGTGCCGCGCGTGGTCATCGGCGATGCCGTGAATGCGGCGAGCGCCGAGACGATCGAGTTCCTGCGCGCGCACGGCGTCGACGTGACCGTCCTCGATCCGGCCACCAGCGCTGCGGCGCAGGGGTGCATCGCGCTGGCGGCGAAGTTCCGCGTCGAACGCCCCGAGCTCTGGCTCGAAGACTGGGGCGGCGAGCCCGATCCGGCGCTGCGGAGCCAGGCCTCCGCCATCAGCGAGCCAGGCCCTTCAGCGCCTTGATCCGCTTCCACAGCAGCGCCTTCGGGACCGTCGTCATCTGCAGCGCCTCGATGCAGCGGTCGAGGCGTTGCGGGCGGGCGCGCAGCGCCTCGATCGCCTTGTCGAGGTCGACGGCGACGCTCTTGCCGTAGGCCGTCTTCGCCTTGGCGAGCGCAGCGCGGAACAAGGCCGCGTCGGGCTGCATCATCGCCAGGTCGATCAGGTCGCGGCTCATCACCGAGTCGTCGCCCCAGCGGTCGGAGTTGGCGAGCAGCTTGCTCGCTGCCATGTCGAGCGGCGTGAGGGCGGCGACGCCGCAAATGTTGTCCGCCGCGCCCGGCACCTGCAGCGCGATGCGCCCCTCGCTCACGATTTCGAACTTGATGTCGATGCCTCCGCTGCGCAGCATCGTGCGGATGCCGTACTGGTCGGCCCGCACGTCGCGCGCGGCTTCGAGCAGCGCGCCCGGCCGCGCGATCGACTGCACGCCGCCCAGCCCGGTGAGCCGTTCGCGCAGCGCTCGATAGCCTCTTGTCTCGGAAACGAGGAAGTCGATGTCGACCGACTCGCGGTATTCGCCGTAGCGCAAGGCCATCGCCGTGCCGCCGCCGAACCAGCAGGCGTTGGCGGCGAGCAGGTCGGCGTCGAGCGCGCCGAGCAGCGCCGCGATGCGCCGGTGGTGCGGCCGCTCAAACAAGGAGTCGCCCTCCGCCGAGATGCTGCGCCAGCGCGTTGACGAGGGCCCGCTCGGCCGGATCGAGCGCGGCGGTGTCGACGTGGCGCCAGTTGCGCTCGTAGAGGCCGAGCGCATCCTCCGGCGTCACCGTCGAGACGCCGTGCAACTGCCAGGCGAGCTTCTTCAGCTGGGGGTAATCGGCGAGGCGGATGCGTGCCGGGAACGGCGCCTTGCCTCGCTTTGCACCGGCGCCGCGCCGGCGTTCGCGCGCCTCGACCAGCTCGAGCTCGAGGCCGACGGCCGTCGCCGCGCTGATGTACGCCCCCATCGTCACCGAGGGCTCGCCGCGCTCGATGCGGTGGAGCGTGACGCGCGACATCCCAGCCGCCTCGGCGGCATCGACGGCGCTGACCTTGAGCGCCTTGCGCCGCTCGCGGATGCGCTCACCGAGCGCGGTCAGCTTGGCGGCGACGTTGGCCGGAGCGAGGGGTGCGCGTGCAGGCATTTGTATCCCATTCTAGACAAAGTCGTGACTTTGTCAATAATGGGATACACAAGCCGGTGTCAGAGGTCCGGCTGGTAGCGCTTGACCATCTCCTCGCGCGTCTCGGCCGCGACGTGGATGCCGGTCTGGTCGCTGATCATCTTGCCGGCGGTCGGCAGCGCCGCGCGGTCGACCTTCGCGTCGGGCTCCCAGAGACGCGAGCGCAGGAACGCCTTGGCGCAGTGAAGGTACGCGGCCTCGACCACGACGCGGACGACGATCTTCGGCGCCCGGACTTCCGACGTGCACGCGGCGATGTCGTCCTCGGCGCGCGAGAGCACGGCCGTGCCGTTGACGCGCAAGGTCTCGTCGAAGCCGGGGATCAGGAACAGCAGCCCCGCCTTCGCCGTGGCCACGATGTTCTCGAACGAGTCGAGTCGGTTGTTGCCGGGCGAGTCGGGGATCAGCAGCTCGCCAGCATCGTTCACCTTGACGAAGCCCGGCTCCCCGCCGCGCGGTGAAGCGTCGGTGTCGTAGCCGCGGCCGCAGGTCGCAAGGATCAGGAACGGCGACAGCTCGATGAACCGTCGACAGTGGACGTCGAGCGAGGCGATCTGCTTGCGGACTGCGCGTTCCTGCGGGGCGGCGTAGAGCTGGCGAAGGGCGGCGAGCGATTCGACGGTCATGGTG
>Ga0068869_100002021_pt1 | contig 12203 bp, 9 predicted proteins | sample KBSMisM52_FD_64676 | JGI IMG/M metagenome (GOLD analysis project Ga0068869, IMG submission 64676) | Miscanthus rhizosphere microbial communities from Kellogg Biological Station, Michigan, USA - KBS Miscanthus M5-2 | ecosystem: Host-associated > Plants > Roots > Rhizosphere > Soil ... | reverse complement strand
GGACGCCCACCATCTCTTCGCACTTCTTCGTGTCCTTCGTGTCTTTGTGGTGAGATTTAATCTGAAGCAGCAAAAGACCATGCCCGACTTTCGCAGCCACGCGTTCCTGCTCGATCACATCCGCCACACGATGGCGTTCTACCATCCGCGTGCCATCGATCCTCGCGGCGGTTTCTTCCATTTTTTTAGGGACGACGGCACAGTTTACGATACGAATACGCGCCACCTCGTCAGCAGCACGCGCTTTGTCTTCAACTACGCGATGGCCTGGCGCCGATTCGGCGATCCCGCTTACCGGAAAGCGCTGGAACACGGGCTGACTTATCTGCGCGAACGCCATCGCAGCCCCTCGACGGGCGGCTACGCCTGGCTGCTCAACGCCGACGGCATTGTGGACGCAACCAATCATTGTTACGGTCTTGCCTTCGTCTTGCTGGCCTACGCGCATGCAGCGCTTGCGGGTATTGAGTCCGCCCGTGCGTGGATCGGCGAAACCTTCGACCTGATGGAGCGCGAATTCTGGTCCCCGGCTTCCGGCCTGTATGCCGATGAGGCTGCCCCGGACTGGTCATCGGTCTCCTCCTATCGCGGCCAGAACGCCAACATGCACGCCTGCGAAGCGTTGCTTGCGGCCTTCGAAGCCACGGGCCAGGCACGTTATCTCGATCGCGCGGCGAAGCTGGCCCACAACATCACGGTGCGGCAGGCCGCGCTCGCCGGCGGGTTGATCTGGGAACATTACCAGGCCGACTGGTCTATAGACTGGAATTACAACAAGGACGACAAGAGCAACATTTTCCGCCCATGGGGCTATCAGCCCGGACATCTCGCCGAATGGGCCAAGCTTTTGCTGATATTGCAGCGGAACACAAACCGGCTGCCGAAGCCCGAAGCGTCGCAATGGCTGGGTGCGCGTGCCATCGAATTGTTCGACGCCGCGATGGAACACGCATGGGACGACGAGTTCGGCGGCATCGTCTATGGTTTCGCGCCGGACGGCAGCATTTGCGATGCAGACAAATACTTCTGGGTACAAGCCGAGTCGCTTGCGGCGGCCGCGCTGATGGCAAAACACACCGGCAACGAAAAATACTGGCAGTGGTACGAACGCATCTGGGACTACAGTTGGAAACATTTCGTCGACCATGAGTACGGCGCGTGGTTCCGCATTCTGTCGCGCGATAACCGCAAATACAGCGACGAAAAATCCCCGGCGGGCAAGACCGACTATCACACCATGGGCGCATGTTACGAAGTGCTCAATGTGCTGAAGGGTGAAGGGTGACGGGTGAAGGGTGAAGGGGTATGAGACCCATTCCCTATTTCCCCATTCCCCATTCCCCATTCCTCATCGCCACCCCTGATACGCGGCACTCAAATGGGTTTTTTCCCGCTGGCGCCGCGAACCAGGAAGACGGCGGTGACCAGCAATAGCGAGGCAACGCCGAGCAATAACGTGTTCATGCCGTTGTGAATATCGGCGACCAGGCTGACCAGCAGCGGCCCGACTATTTGTCCCAGACCAAACGCGGCCGTCATCGCCGCCATCAGGCGCGGAGCATTGTCCGGTGCGAGAGTCCGCGCTTCCTGCATACCGGTCATCGTCGCGACCAGGAATGTCCCGCCCACGCACAGGGCCGAGATCACGATACCGGTCATGCCGGGCAGTAGCACAGGCATCGCCACGCCGACCGCCATGACCACATGCGACATCGCCCAGATAATCCGGTTCGGCAAATGGGCCGACAACCAGCCCGCCATCAGCGTGGAGATGAACGCCGCGCTGCCAAATATTGGCCAGGCCCAGCCGAAGACCGCCGGGTCGGGAATGATCTGTTTCGCCATCGCCGGCAAGAAGGTGCCGGGAATGATGTAGCCGAAGCCGAGGATCCCGTAGCAGATCACCACGCGCATATGCTTGCCCAGTCGCAGCGATCCCGCGCCAGCGACCGTTGCCGGCGCGGATGATTGCGTTGCACCCTGGTAGCCTGGCCAGCACGCAGCCGCGAGAATCAGCGCGAGGACACCCACCGCCACCCAGGCCTGGTCAGCGGACCAGGACAGATGCAGGAACAACAGGCAGAAGCCGCCGGTCAGCGCGGTGCCAAAACCCACCCCGCCGAACACCAGCCCGCTAAGCCGCTGTCTTCCGATCAGCGCCAATCTTTGCAGGACATACGCCGAGCCGAACACAAAAATCCACGCACTGACGATGCCTGCAAGTCCACGCAGCAGCAGCCAGGCGACGGGATCATGAAGCAGTCCCATGGCGGCGGTTAGCAACACGATGCCGATCACGGACGCGCGCACAATCGTCGAAATCCTTATGCGGATCCAGATCGCGGTCAGCGCGCCGATGAAATAACCGACATAGTTCGCCGAAGCCAGCAGGCCCGCGATGCGCAACGTCAATCCATGGTCTTTCTGCATCATCGGCAGGATCGGCGTGAACGCAAACCGCCCGACGCCGATAGCGATGGCGAGCACCAGCGTGCCGGTTAGCGCGATTCGCAGGGCGCCGCCGCGGCTCGCTTCGGCTTTCGGAAACGTGGTCACGCTCGCATCTTAGCGCGAGCGGCCGTTTTGAAGGCGGCGATTGCCAGGTTGCGGCCGCAGGCCTTGAACTATAAGATCGAACGCAATCCGCCATCACATTGGCACAGTGCAGTAACCGGAGGAGCTTCATGCATGACCTGGTGATCAGCAACGGCACCATCGTCGACGGCACGGGCGCGCCGCGCCGCGTCGCCGATATCGCGATCGACGGCCAACTCATTTCGGCCATCGGCGACGACGTCGGTCGCGGACGCCGCGAAATCGATGCCGGCGGATTGCTGGTGACGCCCGGTTTCGTCGACATTCATACGCACTACGACGGCCAGGCCACCTGGGATCCGTACCTTACGCCTTCCTCCTGGCATGGCGTCACCACGGTGGTATTCGGCAACTGCGGGGTGGGCTTCGCGCCGGTGCGCAAGGGAGCCGCGCCTTATCTCATTAACCTGATGGAAGGCGTCGAAGACATTCCCGGCACAGTGCTTTCGGAAGGCGTGAAATTCAACTGGGAATCCTTTCCCGACTATCTCGACGCGCTCGCGGCGGCACCGAAAGTCATCGACGTCGGCGCGCAGGTCCCGCATGCGGCCCTGCGCTTTTATGTAATGGGCGAGCGCGGCGCCGATCATGCTGCCCTGCCCTCCGACGAGGAAATCAGCGAGATGGGGCAGATACTCGAGCAGGCGCTGCGCGCCGGGGCGCTCGGATTTACCACTTCGCGAACCACCAAGCATCGCGCCCGCGACGGCCGGCTCACGCCGAGCCTGTCGGCCGGCGAGGCTGAACTTTTCGGACTGGCTGCCGCGATGAAACGCGCCGGTCGCGGCGTCATCGAAGTCAATTCCGATTTCGGCCCCGGCGAATTTGAAATTCTGTGCGCGGCCGCGCAAGTGGCGAATCGGCCTTTGTCAGTGCTGCTGCTGCAAGTCAACAACGCACCCGAGCTCTGGCGCGAAACCCGCGCGCAGATCCATGCGGCACGCGATGCCGGTATCAATGTAAATGGGCAGGTCGGATGCCGTCCTATCGGCGTGATGATGGGACTGGAAACGACCATCCATCCGTTCTCCTCGCATCCTGCGTGGCTCGCTCTGAATGCCTTGACGCCCTCCCAACGCGTCGAAACGTTGCAGCGGGAGCCCGAACTGCGGCGCAAACTGGTCGATCAGCGGCCCGCTGACGAACACACCAGGCGCATCGCCGATGCGTTGCAGCGGATTTATGTCGTCGATGACACTTACGACTACGAGCCGCCTCCCTCCCTCAGCATCGGCGCCCGGGCAATCGCAGCGGGAACAAGTCCGTGGTCGCTCGCGCTCGACGCGATGATGGCGCGCGAAGGCAAGCAGTTGCTGGTGGAAACATTTGAAAACTACACGGACGGCAATCTGGACAACATACGCGAAATGCTGGAGGACGACGCAACGGTGATGGGCATCGCCGATGGCGGCGCTCACGTCTGCACCGTCTGCGACGCGAGTTCCCCTACTTTCCTGCTGACTCACTGGGCTCGTGACCGCAAACGCGGGCCTCATCTGCCGCTCGAATTCCTGGTGCGCAAGCAGACCCGGGACTGCGCCGTGGCATACGGGCTCAGGGACCGCGGTGTCCTCTCTCCCGGTTACCGCGCGGACCTCAACATCATCGATTTCGACAAATTGGGGATGCGCATGCACGAAGTGGTCTACGACCTGCCGGCAGGCGGTCGCCGATTGATGCAGCGAGCCGACGGCTACCGGCATACTTTCGTGGCAGGAATCGAGACGCTGTGCGGCGATCAGCACACCGGCGCCATGCCGGGACAACTGCTGCGTTAGACGCACATGGGGAAGGTCTTCCGTGTCGAGTATCCGATCCGCTTTTCGCATTGCGATCCCGCCGGTCAAGTCTACTTTCCGCGCTTTTTCGACCTGCTGCACGACGCACTGGAAGACTGGTTCAATGTCGGATTGAAAGAGCGCTTTGCGGATTTCCTGATGACACAGCGCCTCGGCACGCCCACCGTCGCCACTCAGTGCGACTTTCTGAGCCCGGCGCGATTTGGCGACACGTTCGCCGTCGAACTGACGATTGCGCGGCTCGGCAACAGTTCCATCGAACTGGAATTCAATGCCAGCATCGAAGGTCGGGCCTGCCTCAAGTGCCGCCATACGATCTGCATTTTCTCCACGCAAACCATGAAGGCCGTATCGATTCCGGAAGCGCTGCGCTCGCGCATGCAGGAATACGTCGTTGCACCAAAGTAGTTGCACCAAAGTAACGTTTCGCGCGCTCATATGACGGGGAACTTTCTCGTTTTTGTCCTGCCTCACGCGGAATACGATCCTGCGGGGAGAACACAATGTCCGGAGAAATCCTCAAAGTTATCGCGCTGACGCTGTTCGTAGCGCTCATGCTGGCTTGCGCGCCGTCATTCTCTGCCGACAGCGCCGATCAAAAGACCACCGGCAAGGACGTCGGCAAAAAGATCGACGAAACGGCGCAGACCATCAAGAACTATTCCGCCGAGCAGCGCGACGAGGCGTTGAAAAGCGCGAAAAGCCTTTTGGCGGACGCCGATGCGCACATCGACCAGCTGGAAAGCGACATGAACAAGAACTGGGACAAGATGAGTGCTTCCGCGCGCAAGCACGCGCAGGAAACGATGAGGACGCTGCGCAGGCAACGCCAGGATCTGTCGCAAAGCTACGGCGAGCTGAAGCGCAGTTCCTCGAACGCGTGGGACGAAGTCAAAAGCGGCTTCTCGAAAAGCTACGATGCGTTGCGCGATTCTTTTTCCAAAGCGGCGAAGGAATTTTAGATCGTCCTAAAACCGCAGAGCGGAATTGCGAAAGCCCGGGCGACCGGGCTTTTTGTTCGTCCTGCCATTCCGAGGCTGACGTAGGTGATGAGCGATGAGCGACGTGTAATGGGTAACCGCCTCACGCCTTACTTATCACTCATCGCCCATCACTCATACGCATCATGAAATGTCCTTCAGCACCGCCCAGCCACTGGTTTATGCTAATATACGTGCATATGCACGTTAATGGATCATGTTCATGAAACCCGGTGCGACGACCGGCCTGCCCAAATCCGGAGCCGAAATTGCTTGGCCGATTGCCTGCACTGGCGCAAGGTTGCGGCGGCTCACGCGCCGCGTCACCTCGCACTACGAGAACCATTTGCGCGCCAGCGGCCTCAAGCTCTCGCAGTATTCGCTGCTGGCGCAGTTGTCCGATGTCCCGCAATCGCTGACGGCGCTGGCAAAACGCATGGAAATCGACCGCACCACGCTGACGCGCAGCCTGCAGCCGCTGCTCGACCAGGGCATGGTCGGCGAATCTTCTGGCAGCGATGCGCGGCAGCGATTGTTCGTCCTCAGCGCGAGCGGAATGCGCATGCGAACGGCGGCACGCAAACAGTGGCGGCAGGCCCAGCTCGCTCTCGAAGAACATCTCGGCCGTGATTTCGTCGCCAATCTCCATACCCAGCTCGAGCAGGCCCTTTCGCGCCTGAAGCCCGCCCTTCCAGAGGATAACTGACCATGCCGTCCCGCAAGGAATCCCGCTCGTACTGGCTCATCGTACTGCTTGCCGCCGCGTTACTGATGGTCACCATGGGCTCGCGGCAGTCGCAGGGTTTGTTCCTGTCACCGCTCAATACGTCGACCGGGCTCGGCATCGCCACGATCAGCCTGGCCATGGCAATCGGCCAGTTCGTATGGGGCGCGGTGCAGCCGATCGCCGGCGCAATCGCCGACCGCTACGGCCCGGGTCGCGTGCTGGCCGGTGGCATCCTGCTGCTGGCATTGGGCTCGGCGATCACGCCTTTCATGACGACTTCGGCCGGTCTGATTTTTTCACTCGGCATCCTGGTGGCGGCGGGCGCCGGCGCGGGGAGTTTCTCCGTGCTCATCGGCTCGGCGGCGCGCCACATGCCCTCGGACAAGCGCGGCATGGCGGCCGGCATCATCAATGCCGGCGGTTCATTCGGGCAATTTGTTTTCGCACCGATTACGCAAAAGCTCATCAGTTCGCTCGGCTGGATGGGGGCGATGTGGTCGGTGGCCTTGATCGCGCTTGCCGCATTGCCGATTACCCGTTCTCTGCGTGGAAAACCCGCCACCGCCGAAGAGCAGGCGCGGTCTCTGGCCGCCAATCCGGCGGACAAAGGCATGAGGGTTGCGCTGCGCGAGGCTATGAAGGATCGCAGCTACCTTCTGCTGCACGCCGGGTTTTTTACCTGCGGATTCCATATCGCTTTCCTGGTCACGCATCTGCCCGGGGAAGTCCAGTTGTGCGGCCTCTCGGCGCAAGTGGCAAGCTGGTCGCTTGGCATCATCGGGCTGGCCAACATCGTGGGCAGCTTGCTCGCCGGCTGGGGAACGCAAAGAGTTCGCAGCAAATACATCCTGTTCTGGATGTACGGCTCGCGCACATTGCTGATCCTCGTCTATCTCGCCGCGCCCAAGACGGCGATGACCTTTTATCTGTTTGCAGCCGGTCTCGGACTGACTTGGCTGGCTACGGTGCCGCCGACGGCGACGATCGTCGGCAAGCTGTTCGGCACGCGTTATCTGGCCACTCTGTTCGGACTGACGCTGCTGTCGCATCAGATCGGGGCTTTTCTCGGCGCATGGCTGGGCGGTCTGGCCGTCGTCAATCTCGGCAATTACACGGTCATGTGGTATCTCGACGCCGGCCTTGCGGCTTTGGCGGCCCTGGTCAACCTGCCAATCCGCGAAGCGCCGATTGTACCGAAGCTGCAACCCGCCTGAATTCCTCATCAGCCGCGTCGAATCGCGTAACATCGCTGTTAGCCGCTGCGACAGCGAGCGCAATCCGGATTTTTCATGGCTGAAGAAGGAACCTGGGCTTTTCCGAAGGGCATGCAACCGCAACAGGAGGCGTTGCGGTTCGACCTCAACACGGCACTGGACGCCGTCGTGCAATTGCGCTCCGAAATCCCGGAGGATGCATTCACGGCATCCATCCTCGGTACGGAACGCGCCGGCAACGGCATCGTCATCCGCGACGACGGCCTCGTCCTCACCATCGGTTATCTCATCACGGAAGCCCGCAGCGTATGGCTGACCACCAATGGCGGGATGGCAGTACCCGGCTATCCGCTGGCGTACGACCAGGTCACAGGCTTCGGACTGGTGCAACCGCTGGGTCGCCTTGATTTGAACGCGCTGCCACGAGGCAGCGCAAGATCCTGCACGCTCGGAGACGACGTCATCATCATCGGCCATGGTGGCCCGGCACACACCCTGAAAGCAAAAATCGTCGGCCGCCGTGAATTTGCCGGGTATTGGGAATACGTGCTCGACGATGCACTGTTCACCGCGCCGGCGCACCCGCAATGGGGCGGTGCTGCCGTGGTCGGAATGGACGGCCGGCTGATTGGTATCGGATCGCTGCTTGTGGAAGAACCGATGGAAGGCAAGCAAGTGCAAGGCAATATGATCGTACCGATCGACTTGCTCGAACCGATCCTCGATGACATGACAACTCTGGGCCGGGCCAATCGGCCGCCGCGCCCGTGGCTCGGCGTGTACGCAACCGAAGCGAGCGGCCAGATCATCATCGGTGGTCTGGCCGATGCCGGTCCGGCGCAGCGCGCCGGCATCCGCCAGGGCGACCTGGTGCTCGAAGTGGCGGGACAGCGTGTCTCGTCGCTCGCGGATTTGTTCCGCAAGATCTGGGAGCTGGGCGCCGCAGGAGTCGAGATTCCGCTGACGCTGGCGCGCGAAGGCGCTCTAGTCAACGTGCGCCTGCAATCGGTCGATCGAAACGACTTCCTGAAAAAACCCATGCTCCACTGAAGGCGGCACAACACAACTCTCACCGCGGAGGATTCTTCACGATACCCCCTTGAGGGGTACGCGGAGGACGCAGAGGAAAGGCAAGGAAGAATTGGATAAGAGGTCTCGGAATTGCGTCAAAGTGTGCGATGGTGATATCAGGTACTAGATAGCGGCCAACCGATCACAGTCACTGAATATTTCCTCCGTATTTCTCTGCGTCCTCCGCGTTATTCTTCAAGCGCTTTGAGTTTGCGCCGACTCAACCGAAGCCGAAGCGCGCAGGAAGCCACAGCGAAAACGCCGGTACGAACACCAGCACCAGCAACGCCACGAACAACACCGCAAGATATTTGGCCATTGGCCTGACTACGTCCTTCAACTCGGTCCCCGTGATCGAGCACGTCGCGAACAAACCCAGGCCGACTGGCGGCGAGAACAGCCCGAAGCCCATCGCCACCACCATGACCGTGCCGAAGTGCAGGGGCGACACGCCAAGTTGCAGCGCGATCGGCGTCAGCAGCGGACCGAAAATGATCAATGCTGGCGCGCCCTCGAGAATCGCGCCGAAAGCAATCATCAACAAGGTCGAAGCAAGCACGAACCCGTCCGCGCCGAACCGGTGGCCAAGATCCATCATGAAGCCCGAAAGTTGTTGCGGGATCTGCTGGATGGTCAGCGCAAAGGACACACTCGATGCGGCGGCAACGATGAACAGGATGCTGCCGGCCATCGATGCCGAGCGTACGAACAGACGCAGCACATTGCCCGCGGTCAATTCACGGAACGCCAGTCCGCCCACGATCAGCGCGTAGGCGACCGCAAAAGCGGAAACCTCTGTCGAGGTAGCAACCCCGGACGTCACTCCTTTTCCGATCATCGCGATCATGACCAGCCCGACCAGCGCGCCTGCGATCAGCGGCACCAGGGCCCTGCGCTTCTCGAATGCTGAGTCGGGGTCGATACGCGAGCCGAATGCATAGGCGACCAGCGCGAGGGACAGCGCCATGAATGCCGCCGGCACCAGCCCCGCAATGAACAGACCGCCGATGGAAATATTGGCGACGAAACCCATGATGATCATGTTGATGCAGGGAGGGATGGTTTCCGCCATCACCGCCGATGCGGCAAGCAAGCCGGCCGCGTCGTTGGGATCCTGGCGCGTACGGCGCACCGCGGGCATGATGATCCCGCCGACGGCCGCGACATCGGCCAGCTTCGATCCGGACACGCCGGAGAAAAAGGCGGTTGCGGTAATGATGATCAGGTTCAGTCCACCGCGCACTCGCCCCATCATGCGCAACAGCAATTCGATCAGCCGCGACGACATGCCGTTCGCCTCCATCAGGAGGCCTGCCAGCACGAAGAAAGGGATCGCCAGCAACACGAAGTGGTCCATGCCCGACAACACCTGCTGCGAATACACCAGCATCGGCAGCGACGGGTCCGCCAGAAAGTAAAGCAGCGCCGAAAACGCCAGCGCGAATGCGATCGGCAGGCCGGCGACGATGCTGAGTACGAAACCGCCGGCAAGCAACATCAGGGGCGTAATCGCCTGTGCCGGCAGCGCGGCGTTCCATGCCCAGACAGCCGCGGCCAGCGCTGTCGCCACGGCCAGCGTGCCCCAGACCGTTTTCACCGGCCCATCGAGGGCACCAGCCATGCCGAACAGCAACATCAGGCCGCCGCCGATCACGACCGGGGCGATGTAGATCCATTGCGGGAGACCGATCGGCGTCGTCTGTCCCCGCGAGTCGGCAAACAGCGCGCAGGATGAAAGCAACAAGGCGAGCGACACCACCACGATGACCCAATGGCAAAGCTGGATGAGCACCGGACGCCATGACGCGGGAAACAGATTGCGGAAGCTGTCGATGCCGACGTGTTGCACCCGCGCCAGCGTGGTCGCCGCCCCGAGGAAAACCTGCATGCCCATCAAGGCACGTGCGATTTCTTCCGCCCAATCGACCGGGTCGTGCAGAAAATAGCGCCACACCACCGAACACAGGACCACCAGTACGTCAGCAGCGAGCACGAGCGCAGCGAAAGTTTCCGTCGCTACCAGCAGGCCATTGAGGGCACGGTGCACAGCGCGCGGGCGGCCAAACTGCGAGACGTAGGCGATGTCGTCTTTCATGCTTCGCGCGTCTCGCGCTACTCGTGCTAACGCGCGGCCGCGATTTCCTGGAACAAGGGTCTCGTGGCCGGGTATTGGTCTGCAAATGCGGGCCACAGCTGTCCTGCCATTTGCTTGCGCAATGCGTCGCGCTCGGTTTTCGCCATGGGATGGAAACCCAAACCCAATTTCTTCAGTTCCTCGAAGGCAGCGCGCCCCTTCTCTCCCGCCTGTGCGCGCTGGTACAGGCTCGCTTCCTGCGCCGCCCGCAGCAACGCCGGTCGGACCTCCGCGGGAATCTTGTCGAGTCCCCGCTTGCCGATCACGGCGACCATCGGCGGGAACAAATGCTCAGTGAGGAAACAATGCCGGGTGACCTCGTAGAGCTTGGTGGCCAGCACAGTCGAGGCATCGTGTTCGAATCCCTCGACGACACCCGTTTGCACGGCCGTATAGAGTTCGTTGAACGGAATCGGCGTCGGCACTGCGCCCATCAGTTTGAACGTATCGATGAACGCGCTGGTCGGCAGAACGCGCAGCTTGACGCCTTTTAGTTCGGCGAGCGAGGTCACGGGCGCTTTGGTATAGACGCTTCGCGCCGCAAAATGCGATCCCCATCCCATGACCGTGCAGCCGGTGCGTTTACGCAGGATCTCGGCGAGGCTCGCGCCGACGCCGGCATCCAGGGCCTTGGCCATATGGGAATAGCTGTCGAAAACATAGCCCAGATCCAGCATGCCGAATTCCGGCGTGACTGTGGCCCAGATCGAGGAACCGGTAAGCATGACGTCGATCGAGCCGACCTTGACCTGTTGCACCACGTCGGCTTCCTTGCCCAGCTGGCTGTTTGGGAAAAAATCGGTCGCAATCCGGGAACCCGCCGCCGATTTCAGGTTGGAAGCGAAGCGCTGATACCAGATGTAGTGCGCCGAATTCTGGTCCGCAGTCAGTGACGAGGAAATGCGCAACGCGATGCTGCTTTGCGCACGCGCCGTCAAGGGAAGGCCTGTTGACAGCATTGCCGAGGTTGCGGAAGCAGCAACCAGGAATCGGCGACGCGAAGCGGAAGCGGTCATTTCTTTTCTCCGAAAGGATTCATGGCTTGCACCAGTGTACCCGTGCAGCCTTAGCCCGGACATTTCACCAGGCCACCCCCGTTGCTTGCAGGTGCGTCTGTGCAACCAGTCCTCAAGCGTTGAACGCTGCGGCGCGCTGTCCCTTGCTTCTGCCGAGCAGCATCAGGGCAATGGCCATATTGACGACATTCCATGCGATGCCGTTGAGAAAGGCCGCTCGGTACGAACCGGTCAGATCGAAGATCACGCCGGAAGTCCAGCCGCCGAACGCCATACCCACCAGCGTCGCGGTAATGATTATGCCGATGCGTGCGCCCGCTTCCTTTGGAGAGAAATATTCGCGGATGATGATGGCGTAGGACGGCACAATGCCGCCCTGAAACAGGCCGAACAATGCCGAGATTACGAAAAGCGAAGCGAGACCATCGAATGGCAGAAACAGAAACAGAGCGAAACACTGCATGCTCGAACCGATCAGCAGGGTGCGCAATCCGCCAATGCGGTCGGAAATCCAGCCGAATGCAAGCCGGCTGATGATGCCGCATCCGAGCAGTACCGACAGCATCTGCGCCCCTCGTGCCGCGCCGTATCCGAGATCGCCGCAATAGGCGACGAGGTGCACCTGCGGCATGGACATCGCCACGCAACAGCATACTCCGGCGACGAT
>Ga0068869_100002016_pt1 | contig 12211 bp, 11 predicted proteins | sample KBSMisM52_FD_64676 | JGI IMG/M metagenome (GOLD analysis project Ga0068869, IMG submission 64676) | Miscanthus rhizosphere microbial communities from Kellogg Biological Station, Michigan, USA - KBS Miscanthus M5-2 | ecosystem: Host-associated > Plants > Roots > Rhizosphere > Soil ... | reverse complement strand
GCGAACCTCATGCGGGGGCACCGCATCCATTCTCTGGTCGTCACGCGGAACCGGAAGCTGGCCGGAATCGTGACCACCTCCGATCTGCTCGAGATCATCGGCAAGGGAGCGGGTCATATGGAACGACCGGTCCTTCGCGACCGCGGACAGCATCGCCGCAAGGTTTCGGCCGCGCCGATCTGATTGCATCGCAACGTCGTTGGATCGCGGAGGAACGCCTCAGGCGTTCCTCCGTTCGTTTATATGGCAGGGCGCGTGCAGCTGAGCTTCCTATCGTTGAGAAAGAAGGTCCTATGAGCGCCCTCAAGGTTGTGGCCATCCTGCTGATCGTGGCCGGTATCGCCGGACTTGTGTACGGCAAGTTCACTTACACCAAAGCAACGCACGAAGCGAAGCTCGGCCCCATCGAGCTGGCGGTGAAGGAGAAGAAGACCGTCAACGTCCCGATGTGGACGGGGATCGCGGCGATCGTCGCCGGGGTGCTGCTGCTGGCTGTGCCGAGGAAGACTTAGACGGAAGGCTCCGCGGCTTCGCGAACGACGGCTCGTCGCCACCCGGCGGGGTTCGTAAGTGCCACACTCCCTCACCGCGCGATGAGGATCAGATCCCGCGACTCCGCCGGATCGAATGGCGCTTTCTGATACGAACCGAACACTTCGATCGATGCCAATCCGGAGGCGCGGAAGGCGCTCTCGATCTGCGATCGTCGCCATCCGCGGATCTCGACGCGGCGCGTGGTAACCAGCTCGATCGGCGGCTCGCGATCGGCGCGTTGACGGAGAGTCGTCGGCATGAAGATCACGCGGCCGTCGGGTTGGAGCTCCATCGTTCGCAGGAAGATGATCGTCGCGTCCTTGTCGTCCGGATCGGGTAGGAACGTGACGGGCAGGGCACGCTCCTTCTTCGCCTCGATGCGATCGTAGTTGATGATCTGCAGCAGAAACGGCGCATCGGGAAGGAGAACGCGGCGCAGGCCGGTGGCGAGCCTGGCGAGGTCGTCTTCGCCGGTCAGGTGCGGGAGAACGTTGCCGACGCATAGCGCCGCGCCAAACTGGCCCTCGACCACCGAGGCGATCTCGCGCATGTCGCCGGAGAGAAATTGGACGCGGGCCTCCTCCGCGGCGCGGCTCTTCTCGAGCATGGCCGGCGACGAATCGACGCCGGTAACGTCAAATCCCTTCGCCGCCAGGAAGCGCGCGTGCTCGCCGGTGCCGGAGCCGAGGTCGAGGATGCGTTTCGATGGAGCGCCGCGCAGCAGCTCCTCGAAGAGCGGCCACTCGCGCTTCAGCCGCTCGTCCCAGGCGATCAGCCGGCTGTAGTCGAAACCCGCGTAGCGGTCATCGCTCATGTTTCATTCACCTCGGCGCGTAGGTTACGGATCGCGATGTGACGATGCTCTTGCCGAGCGCAGTGGCGCGGTCCTCCTGTTCGTTGCGCGAGGCGTAGAGGCGATCGCCGAGGGCGGCGAACTTCCACTGTTCTTTTCGCACGTTGCCGGCTTTCAAGAAAAGGATGGACGCCGAGTAACTCGAATCGCGCTCGGCGGCGATGGGGATGCCGTTGGCGTCGGTCCAGACGCGAAGCTCGACCTGCGGCTCGTTCACGAAACGGCCGCGGGTAATGGCCAGCGTGGGCTTGACCTTGATGCGCAGCAGCGTTGCCGGACGGCCGTCGCGCGTCGACGCCTTCTGCTCGAGCAGCGTCGCGCCGTTGAGGCTGTCGAGGAGCATGGCCGCGGCATCGAGAGCGTCGATGACATCAAAAACCGTGAGCGCCACCATCGCCGTGCGGGTGGGCGTGAGGGTCTCGGGATCGCGTTTCTTCTTCTCCGCCTCCGCTTCCGCCGCGGCCAGCGCTATTGGCGGGACGTGAATGTTGAGGCCACCGGGACCGTCCTCCACTTCGAATGTCGTCGCGGCGGAGCGCAACGCACTCTGCGCGTCGCCGCTGACCTGGACCGTCGCCGCGAACGGAGCCTTCGCCGGATACCGCCGCAGAACCTCGCGAAGGTCGGCCAGCGGATCACCAACCGCCGCCGATGCCGCCAGCGACCCGGCGAGCAGCAGCGGAAGGACGCGCGAGGTGATCATGGTGCTGCCATTCTAGATGGCCGTATCCTTCTCATCGACCATGAAGACAACCTGCGCTTTGATCACCCTACTCTGCGTAGCTATCTCGACCCACGCACAATTCACCTCGCCGCTGGCGACCGGCGTACGCCTCGATCCTGCCGGCCACGCAATCGACCTCGGGAGCATGCCGCTGGCGATGGCGCTTGCGCCGGGTGGCGGAAAGGCCGCTGTGGTGTTGAGCGGCTGGCGCGAGCAGGGCTTGCAGATCGTCGATCTGAAAACGAATTCGGTCACGCAAACGCTCAAACAGGAGGCGGCGTTTTACGGCGTCGCCTTCTCGCCGGACGGCGCGCACCTGTACGTCTCCGGCGGGAACGATGATTCGATCTTCTGCTACACGTGGAAGGACGGCGCCGCCGCGTTGGAGCGGAAGATCGTCCTCGGCAAACAGAAAGAGGACAAGACCGGCTCGCGGTATCCCGCCGGCCTGGCCGTGTCGAAGAACGGGCGCTATCTCTACGTCGCCGAGAATGTCGGCGACGCCATTGCCGTCGTCGATCTGACGACGTCCGACATCGAGCGGCTGCCGACCGATCATTACCCGTACGCGGTCGAAGTGGCCTCGGACGGCAACGTCTACGTTTCAAACTGGGGCGACGACACCATCTCCATCTTTCACGCGCGCACGAATGGGACGCTGTTCGCGAAAGGCCGCCTGCGCGTGGGACGTCATCCATCCGCGCTCGTATCGAACAAGTCGGGCTCGCGACTCTTCGTGGCGCTGGCGGGAAGTGATCGCATCGCCGTCGTCGATACACATTCGCGCAAGATCGTCCGGATGCTGAGCGACCGCGCGCCGGCTGGACCATCCGAGGGGAGCACGCCGAACGCGCTGGCGGTGGATGATGCGAAGCTCTACGTCGCGGAGGGCGACAACAACGCCGTCGCCGTCTTCGACCTGGCCACTGGGAAACTGACGGGGCGCATCCCTACCGATTGGTATCCGACGGCCGTCGTCCGCACCGGCAGCGAGCTGCTCGTGCTGAACGGCAAAGGCCACGGCAGTCACGCCAATCCCGACGGACCGACGCCGGGATTGGGGATCCAGCGGCCGCTCGGTTACGACCTCGGGCAGCTCAATGGCACGTTGCGCATCATTGCGAACACCAACTCGCTGGCCGGCTACTCGCGTCGCGTCGCCGCCGCGAACAACTGGACCGAGGGGCGGCCGCCGCGGCGCTATCCGCCGTTCAAGCACGTGGTCTACATCATCAAAGAGAACCGGACCTACGATCAGATCTTCGGCGATCTGAAAGAAGGCGACGGCGATCCGAGCCTGGTCTTCTTCGACAGGACTTCGACGCCGAACCACCGCGCGCTGGCGCTGCGCTTCGGACTCTTCGATCGCTTCTTCACCAACGCCGAGGTCAGCTCGCAGGGGCACATCTGGTCGACCGCCGCGTACGTCACCGACTACGGCGAGAAGACCGTGCCGTCGGTGTACTCCGACCGCCGCGCCAGCGTCGACGGAGAGGAGATCGACGAGCCGGAGAACGGTTTTCTCTGGACCATGGCGAAGAAAGCGGGCGTGTCGTTCCGCGACTACGGCGAGATGGTGGCGCCGCAGGCCTGGCCCAAAACGCAGGCCGACCTCGGCGGCGACATCAGCCCGCTCTATCCGCCGTACAACGTCGAGATCCCTGACCAGAAACGGGCCGACGCATGGATCGAAGAGCATCGCCGCTTCGCCGCCGACGGCAACATGCCCGCGCTGGAGGTGATGCACCTTCCCTCCGATCACACCGCGGGAGGCAATCCGAAGTACCACACGCCTCGCGCCTACATGGCCGACAACGATCTCGCCCTCGGGCGCATCATCGAGGCGCTGTCGAAATCGCCGTACTGGCGTGACACGGTCGTCTTCGTGCTCGAAGACGACTCGCAGGCCGGTCCCGATCACGTCGATTCGCACCGCGGACCGTTGCTGGTGATCTCGGCCTACAACCGACCCGGAACGATTCACCGCTTCGCGAACACGACCGACGTCATTGCCGCCATCGAAGACATCCTCGGGCTCGATCGGTTGTCGAAGTACGACTACTTCAGCCGCTCGCTCGCCGATGTCTTCGGAACAAAGGCCGATCTCACGCCGTACGCGGCGATCACGCCGGAAGCGAACAGGGAGGAGATGAATCCGGCCAAGACCGCCGCGGCGCGACTGTCCGAGGGGATGGACTTCAGCGGGCCGGACCGCATCGATGACGCGCGGTTCAACGCCCTGCTCTGGCTGATGATCAAAGGCGACCGGCCCATGCCGGTCGCCCAATCAAAAGCGTCGTTGCACCTGCTGCAGATCAGTAAGTGATCAGCGCAGTGGGCGCAGGTCGATGATCACCCGCAGGATGTCGCCGAGGACTCGCAGGTTGCCGCTGACGCGGGCACCGTAGCGGTAACGCCTGTAGTAGCCGTCCTCGTATCCGCGGCGGAATCCTTCGCGGAAGTAGTAGCCGTACTCGTCGCGGTCGACATAGAGACCGGTGTAACCGTAGTCGGCGTCTTCGTAGGCGTATGAGTTTCGATAGTCGAAGCGCCAGTGATCGGCGCGATCCGCCCGGCCGGCCTCAACGCCCTGCTCATAGCCGAAGTTGACCGCGTCCTGCAGAAGCTGTGCGGCGTAGCGATTGACCTGGTAGTACCGGCCGCCGCGCGAGTAACGGAAGCTCGGCGCGGTGTAGAAATAGGGATCGCGGTTGTAGTCGTACGCACGCTGCATCGCAATCTGCTGCTGACGGATGCGCTCGAGATACTGCTGCTGATAGCGATACTGCGCCGTACGTCTCTGCTGTTGAAGTAACCGTGCGCGTTGCTGGAGAACACCCTGCTGCGCCTGGAGGCGCTGGTCTTGCTGCGATCTCCGCAGGCGTTCCTGTTCGATGAGGTCGCGCTGGCGGTCCGGCGGCAGACGCCGCTGATCAAACGACGGTGCAGGAACCGGCTGCGGCGCGGGTTGGAAGACAGGCTGCGGCTGCGGCCTGTTTTGCCACTGCGGAACCGGTGCGGGCTGTGGTTCGGGCTGGATCACGGGCTGCGGTTGCGGCCGGCGTTGCCGGACAGGTTGCTGTTGGGGAACCGGTTGCGGCTGTGGCGCGGGCTGAATCACCGGCTGCGGCACGGGCCGAGGTTGACGCTGCGGCTGGGGCTGAGGAACGGGTTGAGGCACCGGCACCGGCTGCGGCGCGGGTTGAACCACCGGCTGCGGCTGCTGCACCGCTCTCCCTCGTCCCCTCCCCTGTTGCTGCTGGTTTTTCTCGTCCTTCTTCTGCTCTTTCTTTTCCTGCTTCTCTTCCTTTTTCTTTTCCTTCTCGTCTTTTTGCTCGACCTGCGTCATGTCCTGCGCGTACGCCTGTGTAATCGGGACCAGCAGCAGGGCCGCGGACAGTCCAATTGCGGAGGCGATGGTTCTGGGGATGCTTCTCATGGGGGACTCCTTCTGATCAATGAATGATCGTTCGTGCAGTGTTCCTCTGCAGGTTACGCGCCGCGCACACCGCAAACGTTTAGACGAGCTGCATTGCCAGCGCGCCGCTCACGATTTCCCTCATGCGCTCGATCGTAGAGAGGTCTTTCACGGCGATGCGGATGGCATTGCGCACGCCCATCGTCGACGTGTCGCGGATGAAGAGACCTTGCTGGCGGCACCTGGCAACGACATCCGCAGCGGACGGTCCGTCCTCCGGAAGATGACAGAGAAGGAAATTCGCGGTCGACGGCATGACGTCGAGGCCGAGTTTGGTGAGGTCATCACATATTCGTGTGCGCAGCGCGTGTGTCTGCCGGTATCGCTCGATGTAGTAGTCGGGATCACCCAGCGCGGCGACGGCGGCCACCTGGCCGATCAAACTGACCGCCCACGGCGGCGTGATCGATCGCAACTTCTCCAGCAGGTGCGGGCTGGCGCAGAGGTAAGCGCAGCGGGCGCCGCTCAGCGCGTACACCTTCGACATCGACTTGCAGATGATGACGTTCTCGCGCGTGACGGCGAATTGCTCCAGCGACTGATCGGCGCCGGCGTAGTCGACATAGGTCTCATCAATCCACACCAGCGTCGTCGCCGGCACGTCGCGGAGAAAGTCCTCCAGCGCGTCGCGCCGCACGTGCGCGCCAGTGGGACTGTTCGGATTCACCAGGACGATGAGGTCATAGCCGGGACGTTGTAGCCGCTGCGGATCGAGCCGGTAGTGATCTTCGCGCGCCAGCGCGACGCGATCGACGCGGCAGCGGATCACTTTCTCCAGCACGTGCGCGTATTCGCCATACGTCGGATCCGGAAGGAGCACGCGCGAGCGCGACGAGAGCCATTCGCGAAGGGCGAGGTAGATCAGGCTCGACGATCCCGCGCCGGGGAGGATGCAGTCGGGATCGACGCCGCGCGTGCGCGCGATCGTCCGGATCATCCCTTCGCATCCGACCGGCGGCGAGGTGCGCAGGAGCCACGGCAGGTACTCGTTCAGCGCGCTGATCACGCGCGGCGAGGGCGGAAACCAGGCGTCGAGGACGTCGGCGTTGATCACCGCGGAGCTGCGATCGAGATGCTCGAAACCGTCGCCGATCGCATCGAAGAATGCGCCGCCGTGAAAGCACTCTGCCGGCTTGTGAAACGGGATGGACAGATCCCACGCCGCTTCCTGCTCGATGCGCGCCAGTAGTGCGGGATCGATGCGCTCGCGAATGGCCGGCACTAGGCCGCTCATGGGGACGAAGGCGACGGCGCCTGACCGGAACTCGGCGCCGAAGGCATGCAGGCCGGCTTTGACGTAGATCTCGCGGACCTCGCGCCGCCCGATGACGATGATGCGCGTGCCTCCGTGCGCTTCCACCCAGCGAAGCGCGCCGTACATCAGCAGCGCCGCCACGATGCCACCGCGATGTTCCGGCATCACCGTGAGGATACGGATCTCGTACGTCCGCGCGTCGAGCGGGAACGGGATCTCGTCGCGGCGCAGATACTTGTCGATCGAATAGACGCCGTTCCGCGGAGGAGTGATGCTGACGAATCCGGCGATGGTGTCGTCGATCGTGGCCACGACGTAGACGTTGTCGCGGTCCAGCGAATCAGAGAGCCGTTCGTCCGCATTCTCCGGATGCTGGCGCAGCTCGCGCGCGTAGACCTCATGGCGCAGGTTGTAGATCACGGAGCGATCCTCGTCCGTGGCCATACGGCATCTTGTCCGCGGTCCCATACCGATCGGTATGGGACTATAATTCCGGCCGTGATCCAGAGTCAATACCGCCCGGTATGGTGAACCGCACGATTCAGGACTGGGAGGATGCCGCGCTCGCGGCAATCGCCAAGGATGGCCTGGCGTCGCTGGCCATCCCGAAGCTCGCCCGCTCCCTCAACGTGACCAAGGGGAGTTTCTACTGGCACTTCGCCAGCCTGCAGGAGCTGATCGAGAAGTCGCTGAACCGTTGGGAGGAACGAGACCGGACCACGCTCGATGAGCTGCGGGAGATCGCCGATCCCCGCGCGCGCCTGGCGGCGCTGTTCGCGCAGGCGATGGAACAGCGCGAAGCGCACGGGTTGTACGTCGCGCTCTCGTCATCGACTGTTCCGCATGCGGCACCTGTCATCCGGCGCATCTCCAATCGCCGGCTGAAGTTCCTCATCGAGTCGTACACCGCGGCCGGGTTGAAACGGACCGAAGCCAGATCGCGGGCGTTGCTTGCGTACGCGGCCTACATCGGAGCGCTGCACCTGCGCCTGTCGAAGAAGAAAGACATCGACGCGTATGTCGCGCACGCGCTGAAGACGTTGATTCCGGCGAGGCCTCTACGACGGCGGCGCGGTTAGCGTGCGGATCACTCTGGCGATCCTGGCGCGCACTTTCGCGTAGTCGATCTCGGCCCAGGCCTCGAGCAGCGGCTTGAATTCCGGCCGGCCGGAGGCCTCGAGCTTGTCGAGGAAGAGAAAGATCATCTGACGATTGCGATCCTTGAGCTCCGAGAAGTCGTACGGCGGGCCGTGGTCCAGACGTGCCTCGAACATCCCCACCAACTCCTCGGCTCTCTTCTCGACCTCAATCGCCCATCCTCGCTCCGTGAAGACCACCACCGGCAGCCGGCCGTTGTAGATGATGCGCAGATAGTCGTTCTCGATCATCCAGTCGATTCGCCGCAGGATCTCATCGATCGGCAGCTCCCGATAGAAACCGTACGAGGGACAGAGGTCGAGGCCATGTTCAAAAATGACCTTCTCGCGCGAGCCCTTGAGAACCCTCGATAGCTGCGTCCGTCCTCCGGCTCCGATCATCTCGTCCGCGGCTCGAAGGATCGCGGCGATCTCAGGGCCGGCCAGATTCTTCACGCCGGTGGAGTCGAGCTGATAGCGAACACGCTGGCGATCGCGTTTGCCCATGGCGGGATCTTAACAATTGCACTGTCGCGCCACATCGGCCGAGCCCCGTTTCCAACTCTGTTTGTCGCAACGCATCCATGCCGCGTCAGCGGCATGAAGAAGGTAGCCAGGGGTGCGAGCGCTTTTTGCGAGCACCCCTGGTCTCGATCTCGAACTGATCTCGTGCCGCGTCAGCGGTACTGGAAAATGCTCGACTGACCTCCAGTGCCGCTGACGCGGCACAAATTGATGGGATCCTTTTCCAGGGTTGCTCGCAAAAAGCGCTCGCAACCCTGGCTACCTTCTGTTGCCGCTAACGCGGTAGAGACTCGCCGGCATCGTCATCACCAACAAGATTGGCCTGACTTGCTTTGGTCTGGGGCTGGGCGCCGCCGCGCGCTGACGACAACGCGGCGGAGCCGCAGTGAACCGATGCCCGGCGACGGCCGTAGGACAAGGAAACAGGAGAGATCCCCATGCGCCGTCGCCTCATCGCGTCCGCCCTTTTCTCGCTTGCCGCCTTCTTCGCACTTGCCGCGGGGCGGCATCGTGCCGCGAATCCGCCGGTGGCGGGACCGCCGGAGCCGATCGTCTCGCTTGATTTGCGGCGGTCGATGGTGGTCACGGATGTGGCGTTGCTGGAAGGGTTCACCTTTCAGCGATTCCTCGACCAGATCGTCGCGCGCAGCGGCGTGCAAGGCCTCACGTCGGCGCAGCTTTACCGGCAGTGGTTCGATACCCAGAATCCGAAGCCGGGGCTGGCCGATCCGGCCGGCCCGCATTGCGACGACTTCCTGACCAACGGCAGTTTCTCCTTCAACGGATTCCCGCGGCGCTGCCCGACATCCGAGGGGCTGCTGGCGGCGACGCCGTTCACGGCTGGGGAGTTCTTCCCGATCGCGCTGGTCAATCGCTTCGACGCCACGCCGGCCGACGGATCGAATTGCGGGCAATACCGGATCATCTTCGCCAAGCACATGGCGCCCGGATTGCGGCTGCACATCATCCTCGAGCCGGTGTTGCGCAATCCCAATCCCGCGGCGGGGCTGGCCGGATGCCGCCCGATAGCGCAGTTCTGGGCTGACCTGACCAAGATCGATTCCATCGCCGAGCGCCGCGCCAGACTGGAGCGGTTCTACTTCGACGGCATCGCCGGCGTTGCGCCGGTCATCGATCCCGATCACTTCGGCGTGACCGGCGGCGGAATCCGCACGACCCAGATCTCCATGGTCGGCGCCGCGCCGCGGATGTATCAGTTCCACGTGACCAAAGACTGCGGCAACGGTAACGATTGCACCCTGCGCATGACGCCGGACGTCCTGCCGAACATGGTCTTCGGCGACCTGTTCGACGCCACGAACAACAGCGCGCAGGCGACGGCGCTTCGCAACCTGTTCGTGGCGCAGGTGCCGAACCTGGCCGTCCGCGACGCCAACGAATTCTTCATGGAGATTCCGCGCGACTACCTGATGGCGGAGAGCGACCCGTATGACTCCCCCAAAGAATTCGAATACGTCACGCCGTTCAATCGCACCAAGGTCATCGCCCCTGCGTTCAAGAACAGCATCCAGGCGAAGCTGACGTCGATCGGCAGCGCGTTGACGCCGGAGCAGATCGTCCGGCGCGCCGAAACGCAAAGCTGCGTCGGCTGTCACTTCTTCGGCGGAGACGTCGGCGAAGGGGTGAGCTTCCCGAAGTCCATCGACGGCATCCAGCACGTGACCGAAGACACGCTGGAACCGGGAGAAGGCGGGCAGCGCTACCTGATCTCCGCGGGGATGCGCGACGGCTTCATCCCGCACCGCATGCAGATCCTGATCGACTATCTCAATACCGGCAAGGCGCCGGTACGGTCGCAGTAATCAGCAGTCGCTGCGTTTACGCCCCCCTCATCCGGCTTCGCCACCTTCTCCCCCCGCAAAAAACCGCGGGGGGAGAAGGACTCTCGACGAAAAGGGCGTGGCAAAAGATTCAAGGCAGACTGTGAATGCGAACCTAGCCGTTCGGATCGAGACCGGCTCCTCGGTCGCCAAACGCCGAGGTGCATGGGCCGCCGTTCGGGTCGATCGTGCAGCGATGATCGATCGTGCTTGCGGCCCGGCGGCCATTCGGATCGATTCCAATGCCGTCGTCGCCGGCCGCGGCCAGTGAAAGGGAGTACGCCAGTGCCAGGATTGCGGTGATTCGTACGATGAACATGGGTTGCCTCCTTGGTATCGATACGGACAGATCCCTCGAAGGCTTCGATGACGTGAGTAACGTCACGCCTCGGTCACCCATCGGACACGGTCACTCGTATTCGACCGAATCGACGCGCTGATCGAGCAGATGCACCACGCAGCGGCGCTCCTCATACACCCAGGCCTCGGCACCAGGACCGCGGCTGTCCGCTTCCGTGACGACGCGTGACGGTTTACCGATGCGTTGGATGATGGCGTCGGCCGGAGTGCGCTCATCGATCCGGCCGCAGGACATGACCGCGGAAGTGCGGCGCGGTCCATTCACGCGCTCCCGTCCCAGCACGCCAAACGCGGCCAGGATGACGCTCAGTGCGAGAGTCGAGCCGGCGAGCCACGATTCGCGGGTTGAGGTCTTCGAAATCATGTAGCCGATGAGCGTCCCGAGCCAGAACAGCAAGGCCACGCTGAACGCGGCGGCGAATCCGATGGGAAGCGTGATCACGGATTCCCTCTCTTCGGGCGAAGAACGACCGGCGGAGCGCTTTCGTCGTAGCGGACCACCTGTCCGCCGGTGAAGAGCACCGGCTGCGTGCTTCCCCACTTGCGGGCGTTGGCGTCGAGTGCCTGCACCGAGGCGCCGGTCACGGAGAGAACGGCAGCGTCGGTGTCCGCGCCGCCGGCGAAGGCGTCGAGCATTTTGCCGATGGCCGCTTTTCCGTAGCGCGACTCGATGAATCGTAGCGTGGCCTCGCCGATGCTGTAGGTCTCCGAAATGACTTCCGGATCGGGCGACCCGTTCGCCAGCGGATCGAGGAGAGCGACGGAGAGCATGCGCTTCTCCTCGTACCAGCGAAAGGCGTTCGTGGTCTCCTCGTGCATCTCGACGTGCGAGGCCAGCGCTTCGTGGAACCAGCGCGGCGCGAGATTGCGCGACCAGTCGGCGATGAAGGCGTGCGCCAGCTCGTGCGTGGCGATGGCAACGATGTCCGGCGGGTATTCGCGCAGGCCGGCCAGCGGCAGGAAGACTTTGTTCGTGTAGAGGCCGGCGATGTAGTCGCTTCCCGAATATTCGCGGAAGTCATCCCACGAAAGGATGTTCACCGTGATGCGGCGATCGCTGGCTTTGGAGAACCAGGTCGCATGCAGCCGCACGTATTCGGCTTCGAGAATCTTCGCCAGCGGCTCCATGGCCGCGGCGTCGATGCCGACGTTCGGATAGTGAATGTCCAGATGCGCGGTAGTGAGCTGCGCGTAGCTGTGGGCCAGCTTCTTCTCCAGCAGCAGTTGCGTGACGCGCTGTTCCATCCCGGGGAGGTTGGCCCGGGCCCGGGCGCGGTCGAGCATCTTCACCGCGCCGTCGTACTCCTCGACCGCGGCGAGCATCTCGGCGACGAGCCGCATGGTCTGTCCGTCGCGCTTGTTTTTCAGGGAAGGATTGGCGAGGAGATCGATGACCAGGCGCCTGAGGTCATCGGCCCGTCCGAGCTTGGTGAGGGCCTCGCCGCGAAGCACGGAAAGCTCGATGGGAACGCGCTCATCGCGCGGCGGCAGCGCGGCGGTGAGCG
>Ga0068869_100002011_pt1 | contig 12219 bp, 11 predicted proteins | sample KBSMisM52_FD_64676 | JGI IMG/M metagenome (GOLD analysis project Ga0068869, IMG submission 64676) | Miscanthus rhizosphere microbial communities from Kellogg Biological Station, Michigan, USA - KBS Miscanthus M5-2 | ecosystem: Host-associated > Plants > Roots > Rhizosphere > Soil ... | reverse complement strand
TCGCGCTGACCTACGACAAGGAGACCGGCGAGGAGAACTGCATCGGCTGCCGGCTCTGCGAGTACATCTGCCCGCCGCAGGTCATCAAGGTGGAGATGCTGAAGGCGGAGAAGCGGAATTTCGCCAAGGTCTTCACGCTCGAGCTGTACGCGTGCGAGTTCTGCGAGCTGTGCGTCCAGGTATGCCCGACCGACGCGATCATCATGATGAAGTCGTTCGACATGTCGACCTCCGACCGGCGCGAGCTCCTCCTCGACAAGGACCGGCTGCACCAGATCGGGCTCCAGTTCGAGCCGTCGTGGGCGACCGGCAATCTGCTCCGCGACATGCAGACGCCGCCGAAGGCGCCCAGGGCGGACGCGGCCGAGCCCTCCGCCAAGGCGGCCGGCCCCGGACCCAAACCCGGAGGCGCGGCCGAGTGAGCATCGAGCCGATCGCGTTCTGGGGCCTGGCGGTGGTGCTGCTGGCCTCGTCCCTGGCGGTGGTGCTGACCCGGAACCTCTTCCACTCGGTGCTCTACCTGGCCCTCTCGCTGACCGCCACCGCCGGCGTGTTCCTGTCGCTCGACGCCGAGTTCCTGGCCGCGGTCCAGCTCCTGCTCTACGCGGGCGGCGTGGTCACCATCGCGGTCTTCGCGATCGTGGTGACCGAGCGGCTGGTCGGCGACCGCATCACCCAGACGAGCCGCCAGATCTTGACCGGGTTCATCCTGTCGGGCGCCCTGCTGATCGGCCTCCTCGCGATCTTCCGCCGCAGCCCGCTCACGGTGCCGCGTCCCGCGGTGACCGGCGACCTCACGCGCGCGATCGGCCAGAGCCTGCTCACGAGCTACGTGCTGCCGTTCGAGCTGCTGGGCGTGCTCTTCCTCGCCGCCCTCGTCGGGGCGCTCTACTTCGCGCGGCCGGACGATTAGATGACGCTCCAGGCCTATCTCACGCTGGCCGCGATGCTCTTCTGCATCGGTCTCTTCGGCGTCATGACCCGGCGCAACACCATCGGCATCCTGCTCGGCATCGAGCTGATGCTGAACGCGGTGAACATCAACCTGGTGGCCTTCGCCCGCTTCCTCGGCGACGTCTCCGGGATGGTCTTCACCGTCTTCACCATCTGCATCACGGTGGCGGAAGTGGCGCTGGGCCTGGCCCTGGTGATCCTGATCTTCCGGATCCGCCGCACCGCGGTGGCGGACCACCTCGACCTGCTGAAGGGATAGCGCCGACCCATGGCCGCCTCCGGCTTCCTCGCGCTCTGGGCCTGGCTGGCGCCCGGCCTCGCCTTCCTGATCCTGAGCCTGGCGTTCCCTTTCCGCCGCTCCGGGAAACCGGCCGCGTGGCTGTCGATCGTGGTCTCGCTCGGCTCCCTGGTCGGTGCGGTGACGGCGTGGCGCGCGACGGTGCCGGAGGTGGCGCGCCGGATGCTCTGGGACTGGATCCCGGTGGAGGACGGCGTGCTCACCGCGGTCGGCGTGCTCGTCGACGCCGACGCCACCCTCATGCTGATCCTGGTCGCGCTCGTATCCTTCCTGGTCCAGGTCTACTCGCTCGGCTATCTCGCCGACGAGCCGCCCGCCTCGCTCGGCCGCTACTACACCTACCAGTCGCTGTTCGCGTTCTCGATGATGGGGATCGTGCTCGCCCCCAACTTCATCCAGCTCTTCATCTGCTGGGAGCTGGTGGGGCTCTGCTCCTATCTCCTGATCGGCTACTGGTATCCGCGACCCGAGGCGGCGCGCGCGGCGGTCAAGGCCTTCTGGATCACCAAGGCCGGTGACGTGTTCTTCCTGATCGGCATCGTGATGCTCTGGAGCCGCACCGGCACCTTCGATTTCTCCGAGCTCTTCGAGCTGGCCCAGGGCGGCGGGGAGGCGCTGGCCGGCCTCGGGCTGGTCACCTTCTTCATCTACCTCGGGGCCGCCGGCAAGTCGGCCCAGTTCCCGTTCCACGTCTGGCTGCCCGACGCGATGGAGGGCCCCACCCCGGTCTCGGCCCTCATCCACGCCGCCACCATGGTGACCGCGGGGGTGTACCTGCTCTTCCGCACGTCGTTCCTCTTCCAGCAGACACCCGAGGTGCTGGCCGCGGTCGGCTGGATCGGCGCCTTCACCGCGCTGCTCGCGGCCACGCTGGCGTGCGTGCAGGCCGACATCAAGCGCGTGCTCGCCTATTCCACCGTGTCGCAGCTCGGCTACATGATGACCGCCATCGGGGCCGGGTTCGCGGGCGCGGGGTTCCTGCACCTGCTCACCCACGGGGTATTCAAGGCGCTGCTCTTCCTGGCCGCCGGCGCGGTGATCCACGCGGTCGGCACCAACGACATCCACGCGATGGGCGGCCTCGCCCGCCGCATGCCGCAGACCTTCATCGTGTTCCTGGTCGGCACCCTCTCGCTCGCGGGCATCCCGTTCTTCGCGGGCTTCTTCTCCAAGGAGGAGATCCTGGGCGCGGCCTGGGCGGGCGGGCTCACCGTGCCCTTCGGCATGCTGGTGCTCGCCGCGTTCCTCACTGCGTTCTACATGTTCCGCGTGATATTCATCGCTTTCCTCGGCGGCCCCGCGCCCGCGCATGCGCGCCACGACGGGCACGGCGAGGCGCACGCTCACGACGCGCCCGCGATCATGGCCCTGCCGCTCTGGATCCTGGCTGGGCTGGCCATGGGCCTCGGCATCTGGTTCTCGATCTCGCATCCCGAGGGCGGCTTCGCCCCGCCGGGCTGGCTCACCCCGCTCGCGGTCGGGGTCGCGGTGGCCGGCATCGCGTTTGCCTGGCTGGTCTACGGCCTGCGCGCGATCAGCGGCGAGCGGATCTTCGAGCGCCTCTCGTGGATTGGCGAGGCTGCGGTCGAGCGCTTCTGGCTGGACGACCTGTTCGCGCTGGTCTATCGCCGGGTCATCCTGGGGGTCTCCCGGACCGTCGGCTGGGTGGACCGCTACATCGTGGACGGCGTCCTGAACGTGCTCAGCGCGTGGACCCTCACCGCGGGCGACCGGCTGCGCCGCATCCAGACCGGCCAGGCCCAGGACTACGTCTACGGGATCGCGCTCGGCGTGCTGCTCCTCATGGTCTGGATGCGCTGGCCGCGATGACCCTGGCCTCGTTCCCCGTGCTCTCGATCATCACGTGGGCCCCCTTCGTGGGCGCCCTCCTGATCATGTTCCTGGCCCGGCGCAACGCCCTCCTCGTCCGCTGGCTGGCGGTGGTGTCCACGAGCGTTTCCCTCGTGCTGTCGGTCGCGGTCTACGTGGCCTACGACCGCGAGGCCGCGGGCTTCCAGTTCTACGAGGACTTCCCGCTGGTGCCCGCGCTCGGCATCAACTACCAGCTCGGCGTGGACGGCATGAGCCTGCTGATGATCCTGCTCACCTCGATCATCATCTTCGCGGGGGCCTGGGCCTCCTGGACCGTGAAGGTGCGGAGTCAGGAGTTCTACGCGTTGCTCCTGCTCCTGGTGACCGGCGTCTACGGCGTTTTCGTCTCGCTCGATCTGTTCGTGCTCTTCCTGTTCTACGAGATCGCGGTGCTCCCGATGTACCTCCTGATCGGCATCTGGGGCTCGAGCGGCGAGGTGCGCCCGCAGGGCGTCTTCGGCTGGGCCTTCGGCCGCACCGGGGTGGGCACCAAGGAGTACGCCGCGATGAAGCTGACCCTGTACCTACTCTTCGGGTCGGCGTTCATCCTGGTGGGCATCCTCGCCCTGTACGTGGCGGGCGATTCGTCCTCGTTCTCGTTCCTCGAGATGGAGCTGACCCAGTTCGACCCGAAGCTGCAGTCCTGGGTCTTCCTCGCCTTCTACGTCGGCTTCGGCATCCTGGCCGGCATCTGGCCGCTCCACACGTGGTCGCCGGACGGCCACGCCTCCGCGCCGACCGCGGTCTCCATGCTGCACGCAGGGGTTCTGATGAAGCTCGGGGCCTACGGCGTGGTGCGCCTGGGCATGGGGCTCCTGCCCGACGGGACGCTGCAGTGGTCGTGGCTGGTGGGCACCATCGCCTGCGTCAACATCGTCTACGGCGCCTTCTCGGCCATGGCCCAGACCGATCTCAAGTACGTGATCGCGTATTCCTCGGTCTCCCACATGGGCGTGGTGATGCTGGGGATGGCCACCCTCACCGAGGTGGGGCTCAACGGCTCGGTCTTCCAGATGTTCGCCCACGGGGTCATGACCGGGCTCTTCTTCGCCCTGGTCGGCCTCGTGTACGAGAAGTCTCACTCGCGGGAGATCTTCAAGATGAGCGGGTTCGGCCGGATGATGCCGGGCATCGCCACCGCCTTCACCATCGCCGGCCTGTCATCGCTGGGCCTGCCCGCGACCGCGGGCTTCGTGGCCGAGCTGCTGACGTTCCTGGGCGCCTGGCAGTCCTCGTACCCCTGGTGGCTCTTCCCGGGCGTGCTCGGCGCCTACCTCACGTCCGTCTACGTGCTGCGGGTGACCAAGCAGATCTTCTGGGGCCCGCCGTCCACCGATCCGCACTTCCTGAACCTGCCGGACGCGCGGGGACCGGAGTGGGCGGCCCTCTGGATCCTGGTCATCACGATCGTGCTCTTCGGGATCTGGCCGTCGCTGGCCCTGGCCCCGGTGGACACCGCCACCATGCCGCTCCTCAACCGGCTCTGGGTGCTCCAGTGATGGGGATCACCGTGGGCGGCCCGCTGGGGCTCGAGCTCGGCCTGGCCGTCCTGATGCTGCTCGTCTTCGTCGTGGGCGTCTTCATGCCCTCCGAGGACAAGCGCCGGGTGGGCGTGCTCAGCGCGATCGGCCTCGTGGTCCTGTTCGGCCTCGCCTGGCGGGCGGAGGGGGGCACCGAGATGTTCCGGGGCGCCCTGGTGCAGGACGAGCTGGCGCTCTTCGCCAAGCGCCTGTTCCTTCTGGCCACCCTGATCGGGGTGCTTGCCTCGCTGCCACTGCGCGCGCCCGCCTTCGCCCGGCGGGCCACCGAGTACTACCTGGCGATCCTGGCCTCGCTGCTGGGCATGCTGATCCTGGCTTCGGCCCGCGACCTGATCCTGCTGTTCGTGGCCTTCGAGCTGATGTCCATCCCCCTCTACTACCTGGCCGGGTTCCTCAAGCGCGAGCCGGAGGCGGTGGAGGCGGCGCTGAAGTTCTTCCTGGTGGGCACGGTTTCCTCGGCGGTGCTGGCCTACGGCCTGTCCTTCATCTACGGAGTGGCGGGTACCACCGACGCGCGCGGCATCGCGGCGGCCATGTCGACGGGCCACCCGATGATGCTGCTCGGCATGCTGCTGGCGCTGGGCGGCCTCGGGTTCAAGATCGCCGCCTTCCCGTTCCACATGTGGGTCCCCGATACGTACGAGGCCGCCAGCACGCCCTTCGTGGCGTGGCTCTCGGTAGCGCCCAAGGCGGCGGGCTTCGTGGTGATCTTCCGGCTCTACCTGGAAGGCATGGGCGACCGTGTGCTGTTCTGGGTGCCCGCAGCTGCCGGTCTCGCGACCGTCACCATCATCGGCGGCAACCTGATGGCCATCCCCCAGCAGAACGTCAAGCGGCTGTTGGCCTATTCCGGTGTCGCGCACATCGGCTACATGCTGATCGGGTTCGCCGCCGTCTCGGCTAACGGCGTTGCCATGATGCTCTTCTACCTCGTCGCGTATCTATTTGGAAACATGGGTGCTTTCCTGATAGTCGAGGCGGTGGCTCAGGCCGAGGGCTCGGAGGGGATCGCGGCGTATCGCGGCCTCGCCCAGCGCTCGCCAATCCTCGCCCTGTGCATGCTGCTCTTCCTCCTTTCGCTTGGGGGCATTCCGTTCGTAGCCGGTTTCTGGGCGAAGCTCTACGTCTTCTGGGCGGCGGCGGAGCAGGGGCTTTACTGGTTAGTCCTGGTCGGTGCGGTGATGACGGTCGTGGCCCTGTTCTACTACCTCCTAATCGCCAAGAGCATGTACATCGACGCCCCCGAGCGCCGTGACCCGATCCCGGTCGCGCCGCTCCTCTCCTTCTGCATCTTCCTCTGCGCCCTCGGGGTCGTGCTCACCGGGCTCTATCCCAAGCCTTTGGTCGTCGCCGCTCTGCGCGCCGCTGGCCCGCTCTTCTAACCTTCAACAGACCTGTTGGAGAGTTAGGCCCAGAGCCCAAGGCGCGCCGCCGTTCCCGTCCTGTCGAGGCCTCAGGGGTGAGCAACCCCTAACTGGACGACCGTCTCCCCTTTTGGGGAAAGGGCAGTAATGGGCGGACGATTACGGCCGAGCCCCTCCGCGTGAGCCGGCACGACCGCCGCCGTTCCGCTGGCCATCCTCCTTCCCGCCGGGATCGGTGCCGGCTGCTCCGCGAGGCGCCTGGTTGATTAAACCCCCTACGAGGCCATCCTAGTGAAATTACTCGGATATACTACGTGGGCGATGCCAGCCCTCCCGTTAGGTAAACTTCCGCCCCAACTCCTTCAGCGCCTGCTGAGCGCGCACGTCTCGAACGACCCGCGTGTCGTGGTCGGCCCGCAGATCGGTGAGGATGCGGCGGTGCTCGACATCGGCGATCGCTATCTGGTCGCGACCGCAGATCCCATCACCTTCGCGACGGACGAGCTCGGCTGGTACGCGCTCCATGTCAACGCCAACGACTTGGCGGTGCGTGGCGCCCGCCCGCTCTGGTTTCTCGCGACCGTGCTGCTGCCCGAGGGTAGCGCGACCGAGGACGGCATCGAGCGCCTCTTCGCCGAGCTGCGTGAGGGCTGCGCGGAGCTCGGCGTGGCGCTCGTCGGCGGCCACACCGAGGTGACCGCGGGCGTGCCGCGTCCGATCGTCTCCGGCTGCATGCTGGGCGAGGTGGAGAAGGACCGCCTGGTGACCACCGGTGGCGCGCGCCCGGGCGACGTGCTGCTGCTCACCAAGGGCGTGCCGCTCGAGGGCGCGTCGATCATCGCGCGCGAGTGCGCGGCCGAGGCCGAACGGCGAGGGGTGCCGGCCGATGTGGTGAAGCGCGCGCGTGATTTCCTGCGTAACCCCGGGATCAGCGTGCTGCCGGAGGCCCGCGCGGCCTGCAGCGCCGCGCGTGTCCACGCCATGCACGACCCGACCGAGGGCGGCGTGGCGACCGCTTGCTGGGAGCTGGCACAGGCCGCCGACGTGGGGCTCCACGTGGACCGCGAGCGCGTCCCGGTGCTGCGCGAGGGCCGCGTGCTCTGCGAGGCCTTCGGTCTCGACCCGCTGGGCACCATCGCCTCGGGCTCGCTGCTTCTCGCGGTGGATCCGGCGGACGCCGCGGGCGTGACCGCGGCCTGCCGCGCCGTGGGCGTGGACTGCGCCCAGATCGGTCGCGTCACGGAAGCCTCGCAGGGCGTGAGCCTCGCCACCGCGGGCCACGCGCGCCCCATGCCCACGTTTCCCCAGGATCAGATCACCCGCATCTTCTCGGAGAGCTAGGATGCCCCAGATCGGTTACGCGCATCGTCAGGCCCCCATGGGCCGCCGCGGCATGGTGGCCGCGTGTCACCCGCTCGCCTCGCTGGCTGGCGTGGACGTGCTGAGGTCGGGGGGCAACGTGGTGGACGCCGCCATCGCGACCAACGCGGTGCTCGCGGTCACCCAGCCCAACTTCTGCGGCGTGGGCGGCGACATCTTCTGCCTCTACTACGAGGCGGCGACCAGGCGTGTGCACTTCCTGGGCGGTGCGGGCCGCTCCGGCGGCCGCGCCACGCTGGACGAGCTGGGCCGGCGGGGCCTCACCGCGGTGCCCAGCGTCGGGCCGGGCTCGGTGTCGGTCCCCGGCGCGACGCGCGGCTGGCGGATGCTGCTCGATCGCTTCGGCACCCGTCCGCTGCCCTCGCTGCTCGAGCCGGCGATCCACTATGCGGGCGAGGGCTTCCCGCTCTCCGACGTGGTCGCGCAGGCCATTCGCGAGAAGGCGCCCGCCGCCGACGATCCGGAGTGGCAGCGTGTCTTCGTGCCCGGCGGCAAACTCCCGCAGACCGGCGACTGCTTCCGCCAGCCCGACCTCGCGCGCACCCTCACCGAGCTGGGCGGGGAGCCCGAGCTTTTCTACAAGGGCCGCGTGGCGCGCTCCATCGCGGAGCGCATGGCCGCCGAGGGCTTCCTGACCGCGGAGGACCTGGCCGCGCACGAAGGCGAGTGGGGCGACCCGATCTCGTCCACCTACCGCGGCTACACGATCTACGAGACGCCGCCGCCCACCCAGGGCCTGGCCGCGCTGCTGACTCTCAACCTGCTCGAGGGCTTCGATCTGACACGCTACGAGGTCCACTCGCCCGAGCACCTGCACCTGCTGATCGAGCTGACCAAGCTGGCCTACGCCGATCGCAATCGCTGGATCGCCGATCCGGCGCACGCGCGGGTGCCGGTAGAGGCGCTGCTGAGCAAGGAGTACGCGGAGAAGCGGCGGCGGGCTTTCGACCCGGTCCGCGCGCAGGATCACAGGTGGGGCGCGCTCGACGGCGACACCACCGGCTTCGTGGTCGCCGACGGGCGCGGCAACATCATGAGCGTCATCCAGAGCCTCTACAAGTCGTTCGGCTCGGTCGTGGTCGCGCCGGGGACCGGCGTGGTGCTGCAGAACCGCGGCGCCTACTTCAATACCGACCCCGCACATCCCAACTGCTTCGCCCCCGGCAAGCGGCCGTTCCACACCCTGATCGCCTGCGTGGTGACGAGGGGCGACGAGCCGGTGCTGGGCTACTCGAACATGGGCGGCGACGGCCAGGCGATGTTCCATACCCAGTCGCTCACCAACGCGCTCGACTACGGCATGGAGATCCAGGAAGCCATCGAGCGGCCGCGCTTCGTGGCGGGGCCGATCGATCTGGGCGACGTCGCGGATCAAGTGCGGATCGAGAGCCGGGTCCCCGCGGCCACCCGCGAGGCGCTCGGGCGCCTGGGCCACAACGTCACGCCGGTCTCCGACTTCTTCATGCGCATGGGCCACGCCCACGGCATCACCCTGACCAACGGCACCCTGCGCGGCGGCGCGGATCCCCGCGGCGACGGCGCCGCGATCGGCTTCTGATGGTCTCGCGGCGCGTGCGCTCGCTCCTGGCCGGACTCGCGGCCGCGGGACTCCTGATGGGGCCGGCGAACGGGCGCGCCGAGGAGTGGGGCGGCATCGAGCCCGGCCTCACCACCATCGACCAGGTGCGCGCGCGGTACGGCGCGCCGAGCAAGGAGACGCGCGCGAAGGTGGAGGGCCACGACACCATCCAGTGGGTCTTCGAGGACGCGCGCGCCCCGGGCGGCATCCAGAGCCTGACGGTGGACTACGGTCTGCTGACGCCCCAGGGTTACAAGCAGACGGTCGTGCGCGCCTTCCGCATCGTGCCCAAGCCCAAGATCTTCGGCAAGAACACCGTCGCGCAGGCCTGGGGCCCGCCCGACGCCATCGGCAAGCAGAACGAGCAGGAGACCTTCTTCTACAAGTCGGGCCTCGTCGTCATCTTCACCAAGGAAGGGGACGACACCGTGCTGATGACGTTCACGCCGCCGCAGCCCGACGCTCCTGCTCCCGCCGCGCCCCGGCGCTAGATGATCGATCAGCTCATGGCGCTGGACCCCGGCGGCCGGGGCATCGCCGCGTTCTTCGTGCGCGGCGGTGCCACCGCGGCGGCCCGGGCGCTCCACCGGAGCCGCCGCGTGCTGCTGACCACGGGCTTCATGGTCGGCCCCGGCCTGCCCGAGACCGACGGGCCGCCCGGTGCCGCCTGCCTCGGCCGCGCGCTGCGCGCGCTCGGGGCGGAGGTCACCTACGTCACCGACGCGGTGGCGCTGCCGCCTCTCCAGGCCTCGCTGAAGATCCTGGGCGAGCCCGCGGCGGTGCTGACCTTCCACGTGCCGCACGCGGCCGGCGGCGGCGCCGAGCCCGGCGCCGCGCGCGCGGCCGCCCGCCGGCTGCTGGCCGAGCACAAGCCCACGCATCTCGTTGCCATCGAGCGGCCGGGCCGGGCCCGCGACGGGCACTACCGGAGCGCGCGCGGCCAGTCGCTCACCGAATGGAACGGGCCGCTGGACGAGCTGTTCCTGGCCGCGCCCGCGCGCACCGTCACGGTGGGCATCGGCGACGGCGGCAACGAGATCGGCATGGGCACGGTGCACGCCCGGGTGGTCCGCGCCGGGGCCGTGTTCCGCGCCATCGCCTCCGTGGTGAAGGTGCGACACCTGGTGGTCGCCGGCGTGTCCAACTGGGGTGCGTACGGCGTCGTCACCGAGCTGGCCCGCCTGGCCGGCCGGCCGCTGCTGCACACCGCCGAGGAGGAAGAGGCGATGGTGCGCGCCTGCGTGGACGCGGGCGCGGTAGACGGCCTCACCCGGCGGGCCGAGCCCACCGTGGACGGCTTGCCTTTGCCGGCCCATATCGGCATGCTTGAGTTGTTGCGCACGATGGAATCACCCCGCGGAACCGGAGGCCCGACGAAATGACCAGTGCGTCGTCCAAGGTGGTCGAGACCTATCGCGCCATGCATCCCAAGTCGGCCGCGCTCTACGAGCGCGCGCGGGCCATCATCCCCGGCGGCGTCACCCACGACGGGCGGCACATGAAGCCGTTCCCGGTCTACGTGGAGCGCGCGCTCGGCTCGCACAAGTGGGACGTGGACGGCCACGACTACGTGGACTACTGGATGGGTCACGGCGCGCTCTTCCTGGGTCACTGCCACCCGAAGGTGGTGAAGGCCATCCAGGACCAGGCCTCGAAGGGCACCCACTTCGGCGCCAGCCACGAGCTCGAGGTGCGCTGGGCCGAGCTGATCACCAAGCTGATCCCCTCGGCCGAGATGGTGCGCTTCGCCATGTCGGGCACCGAGGCCACGCACCTGGCCCTGCGCATCGCGCGCGCCTTCACCGGGCGCAACAAGGTGGTGAAGTTCCAGGGCCACTTCCACGGCTGGCACGACGGCGTGGTCGCCGCGGTGAACCCGCCCTACGACGTGCCGATGTCGGCCGGGGTGCCCGAATCGGTGCTCGACCAGCTCCTCGTGTGCCCGCCCAACGACATCAAGTCGGTGGATACGATGCTGGAGCGCGGCGATGTCGCGGCGGTGATCCTGGAGCCGGCGGGCGGCCAGTCCGGCACCACCCCCACCATCCCGGGGTATCTCCAGGAGCTGCGCAGCCTCACCACGCGGCACAAGGTGGTGCTGATCTTCGACGAGGTGATCACCGGTTTTCGCTACGCGCCCGGTGGCGCCCAGGCCTACTTCGGCGTGACCCCGGACATGACCACGCTGGCCAAGATCGTGGCCGGCGGCATGCCCGGCGCCGCGGTGGTGGGCAAGAAGGAGCTGCTCTCGATGATGGCCCACCGCGGCGAGCCGGTCTTCGACCGGAGCCAGCGCGTGGCCCAGAACGGCACGTTCAACTCCAACCCGGTGTGCGCCGCCGCCGCCATCGCCACGCTCGAGCTGGTGGCCGACGGCGCGCTGCACGCGCGCGCGAACAAGGCGGGCGACGAGCTGCGCTCGGGCCTATCTGACGCGATGAAGCGCGCGGGCGTCCCCGGCACCTGCTTCGGCGAGGCGTCCATCTTCCACGTCTCGTTCGAGGGCAAGCCCGGCCTCGCCGGCTTCGATCGCCCGCGCCGCGGCGATCTCTACCACCTGCTGCGCTGCGCCCTGCTCAACAACGGCGTGGACTGCGCCAGCCACCACGGCTGGATCTCCGCGGTGCACACCGACGCCGACATCGAGCGCACCATCGCGGCCCACGAGAAGGCCTTCCGCGAGATGGCGGCCGACGGCGTGTTCAAGGGCATGTAGTGGACGAGGCCCAGCGCCGCGCCAAGCTCCAGGAGATCTACGAGCTGGCGCAGGGCTCCGAGGAGTTCGATGGCGGCATCACCTGGGAGCCCGAGACCGAGGCCCTCGTGGTCGGCAACTGGGCCTTCTTCGCCATCGACGAGATCGGGGACCTGGCGCTCTCATTTCACCTCGACTCACATCCGGTCGCGGTGGCCAAGCTGACGCGCTTCCTGGTCACGCACGAGGTGCCCTTCGTGCTCCACGAGGCTTTCACGGTGGACGACGACGACCGCATCGTCTTCGAGTCCGACACCGGCGCCGAGTTCGACGAGCGCGGCAAGCCCCAGGCCTGACTCTCACCCTCTCCCCTCAGGAGAGAGGGGAGGGTGAGGGGCGGTTTTGGCAGTCTCCGTAGACCTTTCCACCCCCTTCTGCTATTCTCGAAAACTCGTGGTGGGCTGGTAGCTCAGTTGGTAGAGCACAGGACTGAAAATCCTGGTGTCGGCGGTTCAATCCCGTCCCAGCCCACCATT
>Ga0068869_100001994_pt1 | contig 12265 bp, 13 predicted proteins | sample KBSMisM52_FD_64676 | JGI IMG/M metagenome (GOLD analysis project Ga0068869, IMG submission 64676) | Miscanthus rhizosphere microbial communities from Kellogg Biological Station, Michigan, USA - KBS Miscanthus M5-2 | ecosystem: Host-associated > Plants > Roots > Rhizosphere > Soil ... | reverse complement strand
ATGTCGATCGCCGACCACGTCGTCGCCCTCAACTTCGGCCGCAAGCTCGCCGAGGGAACACCGGCCCAGGTCCAGGCCGACCCGGATGTCATCAAGGCGTATCTGGGGAGCAAGGACCAATGACTGCGATGCTCAACGTCAAGGATTTGCGGGCTTATTACGGCCAGGTCCAGGCCCTTCATGGCCTCTCCTTTGCCCTCAACGAAGGCAGCCTGACCACGCTGTTAGGCGCCAACGGCGCCGGCAAGACCACCACCTTAAGAGCGATCTGCAACATGGTGCGCTCCACCGGTGCGATCGAATTCGAAGGCAAGCCGCTCACTGGCCGCTCGACCGAAAACGTCGTCCGTCTCGGCATTGCGCATGTGCCGCAGGGCCGCGGCACCTTCACCACAATGACGGTGGAAGAGAATCTGCAACTCGGCGCCATCACCCGCAACGACAAGGCGGGCGTGATCTCCGACATCGAGCGGATGTACGAACATTTCCCGGTGCTGAAGCAGCGCTACACCCAGCAGGCCGGCACGCTTTCCGGCGGCGAGCAGCAGATGCTCGCGGTCGCGCGTGCGCTGATGCTGCGCCCGCGGCTGATGCTGCTGGACGAACCGTCATTCGGCCTGGCGCCGCTGATCGTGCGCGACCTGTTCAAGATCCTCGGCAAGATCAACCGCGAGGACAAGGTCACCATTCTGGTGGTGGAGCAGAACGCGCAGCTGGCGCTGGAACTCGCCGACCAGGCCTATGTGATCGAAACCGGGCGGATCGTGATGTCAGGCAACGCCAAAGAGATCGCGAACAACGAAGACATCCGTAAATCCTATCTCGGTTATTGAGGAGCGGGCCATGGAGCTGTTTACCAACCAAGTCCTGGCCGGCATCGCTACAGGCGCGATCTACGCCTGCATGGCGCTCGCGGTCGTGATGATCTACCAGGCGATCGACCATCTGAATTTCGCCCAGGGCGAAATGGCGATGTTCTCGACCTTCATTTCCTGGCAGTTGATGCAGTGGGGCATACCTTACTGGTGGGCCTTCCTGGCCACGCTGATCATCTCCTTTATCGGCGGCATCGCCATCGAGCGCCTGCTGTTCAAGCCGCTTGCCAAGGCCCCGATCCTGACCAACGTCGCCGGCTTTGTCGCCCTGTTCGCCATCGTCAACTCGGTCGCCGGCCTGATCTGGGACTTCACCATCAAGCAGTACCCGACGCCGTTCGGATCCTCGCCCTTCCTCGGCAGCCAGCTGATCTCGACCCACCAGGCGGGCATGATCGGCGTCACCGTGCTGCTGTTGATCCTGCTGTTCCTGTTCTTCCAGTACACACGGATGGGTCTGGCGATGCGCGCCGCCGCCTCGCTGCCTGAATCGGCCCGCCTCGTCGGCATCAACACGTCGTGGATGATCGCGCTCGGCTGGGGCATGGCGTCTGCGATCGGCGCGATCGCCGGCATCCTGATCGCACCTGTCGTATTCCTCGAGCCGAACATGATGGGCGGCGTGCTGATCTACGGATTTGCCGCGGCTGTCCTCGGCGGCCTGTCTTCGCCGCTCGGCGCTGTGATCGGCGGCTTCCTGGTCGGCGTGTTTGAAAATCTCGCCGGGACCTACATTCCCGGCGTCGGTAACGAATTGAAACTGCCGATCGCGCTTGCGCTGATCATCACCGTCCTGGTCGTCAAACCCGCTGGACTGTTTGGCCGGCCCATCGTGAAGCGAGTTTGATCATGAGCGCTGCTGAGGAAGTCGTCACAGAAGCACCGGCCGTCGAAGCCGTTCCGAGGCGAGCCATGACGCTTGGTCTGGGCACCTCGCTAGTGGTACTGGCCGCACTGATCATCGGACCGATGTTCGTCAAGAACTTCATCATCTTCCAGATGACGATGCTCCTGATCTACGCGCTTGCGGTGCTCGCACTGAACATCCTGACCGGCGGAAGCGGTCAGTTCTCGCTGGGCCAGAGCGCGTTCTACGCGGTCGGCGCCTATACTTCGGCGATCCTGATGGAGCATGGTAACATGAACTATGCGCTGACGCTGCCGATCGCAGGCGTCATCTGCTTCGGGTTCGGCTTCGTGTTCGGCCAGCCGGCGCTGCGTCTTTCCGGGGTCTATCTCGCTTTGGCGACGTTTGCGCTGGCGGCGGCGATTCCGCAGTTCCTGAAACTCGGCGTCTTCGAGCGCTGGACCGGCGGCGTGCAGGGTCTGGTCGTCACCAAGCCCGATGCGCCGTTCGGCTTGCCGATGTCACAGGACATTTGGTTTTACTATTTCACGCTGGCAATCAGCATCGGAATCTATATCGCCTCGATCAATCTCCTCAGATCCCGCTCCGGGCGCGCTTTCATGGCGATCCGCGACAACGAGATCGCTGCTTCCGCCATGGGCGTCGACGTCGCGCTTTACAAGACGCTGGCGTTCGGCGTCTCGGCCGGCATCACCGGTGTTGCCGGCGGCCTCGGCGCCATCGCTGTGCAGTTCGTGGCACCCGATGGCTACACCTTTACGCTCGCGATCTCGCTGTTCCTTGGCATGGTCGTCGGCGGGGTCGGCTGGCTGCCGGGTTCGATCGTCGGAAGCGCCTTCATCATCTTCGTGCCCAATATCGCCGAAAGCATTTCGAAGGGCCTCTCCGGCGCCGTGTTCGGCGTATTGCTGTTCCTGGTCATCTTCCTCGTGCCGCATGGCGCGAGGGACGTTCTAAAGCTCGTGGCGTGGCGGAGAAACTGAAAGGCGTAGCGAACTGGTGCGGCTCTTAGCGCTTCGCTTCGGTTCGAAGCGTTAGGGTCGTCCGCTTATGAATGCGGAACATCGAAGGCAGTCGAGGAGAGATAATCACGAGGGCTTTCGTTCAACGCGACGCAGCTTGACCAGAGTGTGATCGGATGGGCGAACCAAACTGCAATTCCGAGCGTCACCTCGGGGCGGTCGGCCCAGTCAGGTAGCGCGCCGCGAGGCGTGCCAAATCGGCTCGAGGATGCCGCCGGAAAACTGGTTGATTAAGTAGGAAAAAGATGTAATCAAGTAGGAAAGGACTGATCGCGGTCATGCGGCGTGGTTGAACCGCCCCCGCTGTCTTCCGAACTCGTGAAGCAGACCGGCATCGTCCGGTCCCTGCGCTTTCGCCGGAGGAAATTGTAATGCTGTCTGTGAACGAAGCGGTGCAGGCGAGGAGATCGACGAGGGCGTTTCTGAATAAGCCCGTTAGTGCGGATCTCTTGCGAAGCATACTGGGAGCTGCGGCTAGGTCGCCCTCCGGAGGGAATCTGCAGCCATGGAACGTCCACGTGATGGTCGGTGACGACCTGGCCGAACTGAAGAGGAAAACTCGCGAAAGCCTGAAGGGGGCACGAGAGGATGGAGAGTTCAAGGTCTATCCGGACTTGCTGCCGGACACGTTCAATGCTCGGCGCAAGAAAAACGGTGAGGACCTTTACGCATCGATAGAGGTGCCACGCGAAGACAAGGCAGGCCGTCTGCAGCAGTTTGCCCGCAATTACGATTTTTTCGGCGCCCCCGTGGGCATGATCTTCGCGATCGACCGTTGTTTTGACAAGCCGCAGTGGGTGCACCTTGGCATGTTCATTCAGACCGTGATGCTGCTGGCGCAAGAGGCTGGGCTCGGCACGTGCGCGCAGGAGGCCTGGTCGGTCTGGCCCAAAACCGTGTCCGCGCATTTGGGACTGCCTGCAAATCTCGTCGTCTACTGCGGTATGTCGCTGGGCTACGCGGACGAGGCCCATCCCATCAACAAGTTCACGACTGATCGCATGCCTTTGGACGAATTCGCAACTTTTCGCGGATTTTGACCGGCTCTGAGCCGTCGATCGGCCGGCGCATCTGTGGCCGGCCCGAGACGCAATCAAGCAACAAAGCGCTATTGGGAGGACTCTAAAATGAACGCCTTGAGGTGGCTTAGCTTCGCTTGCATGTTTGGGCTGCTAGGGAACGAAGCGCTTGCTCAGTCGCCCAGCAAATATGACCCGGGCGCTTCGGACACCGAGATCAAGATCGGCCAGACCTATCCGTATAGCGGTCCGCTCTCTTCGGTCGGCGAGATAGGCATCACTCAATCGGCCTACGTCACCATGATTAACGACCGAGGCGGCATCAACGGAAGGAAAGTGACGTTCATCTCGCTCGACGACAATTACAATCCCGCCAAATCGATCGAACAGGTGCGAAAGCTTGTTGAGCAGGATGAAGTGCTTGCGATATTCAACCCGTTCGGAACTCCGACAGCCACCGCTACTCAAAAATACCTCAACGCCAAAAAGGTGCCGCAGCTATTTGCGGGCACTGGTAGTGCGCGGTTCAACGATCCAGCTTTCCCATGGAGCAGTTCGGTCCTTCCCGGCTACGTCACGGAAGGGGCCATATTGGGCAAATATGTCGCCGAAAAAATTAAAACCGCAAAAGTCGCGATTCTGTATCAGAATGATGATTACGGTAAGGATTATGCAAAGGGATTCAAGGAGGCGGTTGCGTCGTCTCCCGGCATCCAGATCGTGAAAGAGGCGGCCTACGAGGTCGCAGAGCCGACGATCGACTCTCAGATTACTCAACTCGCGGCGTCGGAAGCCGATGTCCTGCTGAACGCCAGCTCGGGCAGGGCGGCAGTCCAATCGATCCGCACGATCTCGAACCTGAAATGGAAACCGCTTCACCTTTTGAACGGCAGATGGGCCGATATCGATGCGGTGTTCAAGCCGGTCGGAATGGAAAAGGCGGTCGGCATTATCTCGACTCAGTACGTCAAGTCACTCTACGATTCGACGTGGGACGCAGATCCCACCGTAATCGAATACAAGGAGTTCATGAAGAAGTATCGTCCTGGCGCAAATCCGGCTTCCGCGCTGAATGTGCAGGGCTATCTGTTCGCTCAACTTCTGCATCATATCCTGCGCGAGGCTGGCAACAACCTGACCCGGGACAACATCAATTTCGTCGCCTCGAATCTTCGACATCTGGACTTCGGCCTCCTGCTTCCGGGCGTGAAGATAAATACATCACCTACCCAAAAGCATCTAATCGTAGATCAGATACTGACGCGCTTCGACGGGGAACGGTTCATGCCGATCGAATGAACGGCGTGGCGCCCGACGCTCCGGCTGCGAGCTGGATGTCGGTTCTCACGCTGCGCGACTTCGGCCGTCTCCCGGCCGGACCAAGGGCTCGCCTTGGCGAGTCCTTTCGACTTGGCCCGGTATGAATGCATACCGGGCCTTTTTTCCTCAATCGCTCGAAAGCGCTAGTCCACATACGAAGGATCATACAGATGGCAGCCGCCCTCGAAACGAAATACGTCTTCACCATCACCGCCCATGTCGGCGAGGCAACCTCGGCCGGCGACATCGGTGGCGGCGTCCGCCGGATCGTTCCCATATTAGGCGGCGAGGTGAGGGGTGAGATCAATGGCAAGTTCTGCGCTGCCGGCGCCGACTTCCAGATCATCCGGCCCAACGAGCTGATGGACATAGAAGCCAGATACGCCCTTGAGACAGACGATGGCGCCGTGGTTTATGTGGAAAACAGAGGCATCCGCTTCGGTCCTGTTGAGTTGTTGCAAAAGCTGAATCGCGGCGAACCGGTCGATCCCAGGCTGATATACTGTCGTACTGTTCCGAAGTTCGAGACCGGGCATGAAAAATATCGCTGGCTGATGCAGCACATCTTCATCGCCTCCGTTGCCCGCCACGGCGACCGCGTGGTGATTGACGTGCATCAGGTGCTGTGAGTTTTCCACGGCACCGCCTGCGAAAAGCGGCGATTCTCTCATCGCCGATGCGGGATGTTCATCCGGGGCGTTTAGAGTCAAGCGTCTCAACCAAGACCTGGATCTGCGATTTTTCTCATCCAGCCGTGCTCGGAAGCTCCCCGCGATTATCGTGACCACGATCTCGTTGCGCCGTCGCTTAAAAATACCCTACAAGTATCTCCGGGCCTTCGGGGCGCGAGAGGAAAACGGTTGTGGGATCCAGCAGCAAGAAACAGAAGGTGCGTCCGTCCGCTGCCCGGCCCAACAAGCAATCAAAACGGGCGGTGGCGAAGCATGAAGCGGAACCTGACGCGATAACTCTCAGTTCTCGGGACAGTCTGCTACAGACGGCAGTCGAGTTGTTCGCGAAAAAAGGCTTCGACGGCGTGTCGACCGGAGATATAGCGGCCGCTGCAGGGTTTTCACAGGCCATCATACACTACCATTTCGGGTCTAAAGATCAGTTGTGGAAGGACGCCATGACTTATCTGATGCACGACCTCGATAAGCGATTTCCGTTGGATCTTCAGGAATTGCGCGACCTCAAGCCGATAGATCAGCTCCGCGTCGTCGTGCGGAGGTTCATCGCCATGTCGGCATATAAGACCGAGGTTTCGAGCATTCTGGTGCTGGAATCGATCGCGGACAGCGAGAGGCTGGAGTGGCTTGTGCGCAGGCATTTCCAAAAAAGGATCGATGTGCTCGAGAATATCGTGAAGGCTGCGGTAGCCACGGGTGTCGCGAAGGAGTTGCCTCCCTTCCTGGTTACTCAGGGAATGCTTCTTTCATCCTCGTTCATCTTCTGCCTGGCCCCACTGATAAGGCTCGCGCACGGGGTGGACATGAAGGACCCGAAGGACGCGGGTGCGATCCCGGACGCTCTTCTCGACTTCTTCCTCGGTGGCTTGTTGCGGCATTAGTAACTTCCTCCCTACTTTCACATTGACGATTGCTACTGTTTGACCTAATAGGAATATTGACTGAGTACATAGCGATTGCGAGAAAGCCACACGGATGGGCAAGATCAATCTTGTTGATAAAGTCCTGCTGGTGACTGGAGGAGGGCGCGGCATCGGCCGGGAAATCGCGCTCTTCGCCGCGAAGGAAGGTGCTCGGGTCGTGGTCAATGACCTGGGCAGCGCACCCGGCGGCTCGGGCAGTGACGCGTCCGTCGCCGAGGAAGTCGTTGCCGAAATCAAGCAGGCCGGCGGGACGGCCGTGGCAAGCACCGACAGCATCGCAAGCGAAACTTCAGCCAAGCAAATCATTGCAGCCGCACTCGACAACTTCGGTCGCATCGACGCCGTCATCAACAATGCCGGAATCCTGCGTGATCGCATGTTCTACAACATGACCGAAGAGGAATGGACCTCGGTGATACAGGTCCATCTGTTCGGTTACTTCTACGTTTCGCGCGCGGCCGCGCCGTACTTCAAGGCGCAGGCGTCCGGATCATATGTTCACTTCACCTCTCCTGCGGGACTGATCGGGGCGGTCGGTCAGGCGAATTATGCCGCCGCAAAGATGGGGGTCGTGGGCATGTCGACCGGGATTGCATTCGACATGGCCAAATACAACGTCAGATCGAACTGTATCGCTCCTTCAGCATGGAGCCGTCTGCTCGCCGGCGTCCCGATCCGGTCCAAGGAGGAAGAGGAGCGGGCCGCCATGTTCCAGAGGAAGATGGGGCCGGAAAAGATCGCTCCGCTCTGTGCCTTCCTGGCGAGCGATGCTGCCAAGTCCGTCAGCGGTCAGGTCTTCAAGGTACGCGGCAACGAGATTTTTCTGATGAGCCAGCCCCGGCCTATCCGATCGGTTCATCGGGACGGGGGGTGGGGCATGCAAAGCCTCGCCGATATCATGTTGCCAGCGCTTTCACCGTCATTCTTCCCGCTGACGTCACATCTCGACGTCTTCAGTTGGGATCCGATCTGAGGCCGTCACCATGACGTTCGATCATAACCGCCTCATGAACTGGCCTTTTAAGGACGTCGTTCGCCAGTACGACGACAAGGATACGATCCTTTACGCGCTCAGCGTCGGGGTTGGTGCGGATCCGATCGATCCGCGTCAACTTCGCTTCGTGTACGAGCAGGACCTTCAAGCGCTTCCGACGATGCCCATCGTTCTGGGCATGACGGATATGGATTTTCTGACGGACCCGGCGATCGGCATCGACCTGCCCAAAATGCTGCACGGCGAATCCGGCCTGACAATTCATGCTCCTCTTGCGCCGGTCGGCACGATCATCAGCCGAATGCGCTTCGTGGACCTCGTCGATAAAGGGGCGGGTAAAGGGTCGCTGCTGTTTTTCGAGCGCAGCATCCGGGACGCCGGCAGCGGCAATCCGTTGGCTACCGAGCGAGGCTGTTTCGTCCTGCGCGGTAATGGCGGATTCTCCGCCGAGGCGAGAAAGACCCTAGCCCCGCGTGCAATTCCGGATCGTGCTCCCGACGAAGTCTGTACGCTGCCGACCTTGCCGCAATCCGGACTGCTGTATCGGCTGACCGGAGATCGCAATCCGTTACATGTCGATCCCGCCATTGCAAAAAGTGCTGGATTTGATCGGCCCATTTTACACGGGTCGTGCGCTTACGGAATCGCAGGGCATGCCTTGCTAAAAGTGTTGTGTAACTATGATGCAAAACGCTTCCGGCGAATGGACGTTCGTTTCACGGCACCCGTCTTGCCGGGCGACACCATTCAGACGGAAGTCTGGTTGGAGCCGCAGGGGGCGGCCCTTTTCCGCTGCAAGGTGGTCGAACGCAACCGCGTGGTGATCGACAACGGCTTCGCCGAGTACGAGACGGCGACCCCGATCTGTTCAAGCCGCTCAGCCAGTCACTAAGGAGCATCCAGATGGACAAGGGAACACGCTACGTTCCGACCGCGACGCCCGAGACGAAGCACTTTTGGGACGGTACCCGTCAAGGTCGTCTTTTGGTTCAACAGTGCCGTCAATGCGAGCATACCTATTTTCCGCCGCGACCGTTTTGCTGCAAATGCGGAAGCCGCGATGTCGCTCCGATAGAGTGCAGCGGGCGCGCGCATCTTTACAGCTACGTGATCAACCATCGCGCAGCCCCCGGCTTTGAAGCGCCGTATTCGATTGCGGTCGTCGAACTGGAAGAAGGGCCCCGGATGATGACGAATATCGTCAATGTCCCGCAGACCCCGGAAGCACTCGTCTTGGACATGCCGTTGCGCGTGACGTTCAAGGAATTGACCGGCGAGATCACGCTCCCGCTTTTTGAACCGGAGGGAGTTGCATCTTGAGCAAGGCGCAGGCTGCCATTGTCGGAGCGGCGGAAACCACCAGGATCGGCGTCGTGCCGGACATGTCGCAATTGCAGCTTCACGCTGACGCAGCACTGAATGCGCTCGCGGATGCGGGCATTACTGCTCGGCAAATCGACGGCATTGCCACGGCGGGCGAGGATCCTGTCCTGTTGGCGCACTATCTGGGCGTCAAGCCGACATGGATCGACGGCACGGCTGTCGGCGGATGCTCGTTCATGATGCACGTTCGCCATGCCATCGCTGCGATCCGTCAGGGGTTGTGCAGCACGGTGCTCGTGACGCATGGAGAAAGTGGAAAATCGAGGTTGCCGGCACCTTATTTTCCTTGGCCTCCCCAACCGATGAGTCTGTTCGGTCAGTTCGAGGCGCCATTCGGGATCGCCGGAGCGCCGACAATGTTCACCATGCCGGTGCTGCGATATTTGAAGACCTACGGGATCACGCTGGAAAAGCTGGCGATGGTGCCCGTCATTCAGCGGCAATGGGCAGCGTTGAATCCGAAGGCCACTTTCAAAGATCCGATCACCGTCAGCGACGTACTCGGCGCTCGCATGGTCGCGTATCCGTTCACGCTGTTGATGTGCTGCCCGCAGACGGATGGGGGAGGCGCCTTAATCATCACGGCGGCGGAACGAGCCGCCGACTTCCCCACCAAGCCGGTCTATGTGCTGGGAGCGGGCGAAGCGAGCGAGACGACGATGATCAGCCAAATGGAAGACTTCAATTCCTCGGCCGCTTTCAGAAACTCGGGCGCGGCGGCTTTCCGGGACGCCGGCATCAGCCATAGCGACGTCGATCATCTGATGATTTACGACGCCTTTGCTCACCTGCCGCTGTACGGGCTGGAGGATCTGGGCTTCTGCGGACGCGGGGAAGCCGCGGACATGATTGCGGGGGGGCATACTGCCCCCGGTGGATCGCTGCCCGTCAATACGAATGGCGGCGGGTTGAGCTATATGCATTCCGGCATGTACGGAATGTATGCGTTGCAGGAGAGCGTCCGCCAGGTCCGCGGAATTGCGCCCGCTCAGGTTCCGAACGCGAAGATTTCCATCGCGCATGGCGTCGGCGGAATGTTCAGCGTAAGCAGCACCATCGTGCTCGGCAACGTCGTTCCCTAGCAAGGTGATCTTAAGCCGCTCTGTAAGCGAAGGACCAGATTGGACTGCTTCAGGCGGAGAACGGCCATAGAGCAGAACGCCCCATCCATTCGCATGCGGCCAGTCGGGCGACGCACTCCTGTATGTCTTGTGCGAACTGGATTTCGATATCACAACATAAAGTCAAAGAGGAAAATGGGCAGTCTCCGCGGCAAAGTGTTCATCGTCATCGGTGTCGACCAGGGTTTCGGTCGCGATTTGGCGCTGTTCGTTGCGAAGCAGGGGGCGAAGGTCATTGTGAATCCCTGCGCGTCGAACGGAGCGGCATCTCCGCTCGCGAACGATATTGCGTTCGAGATCGCCGAATTGGGTGCAGAAGCAGCCGTCGTCGCCGAATCGGTTTGCACGAGCGTCGGGGCAGGGAGGGTAGTAGAGGCGGCATTGGATTCGTTCGGGCGAGTAGACGTGCTGGTGAACAACGCCTCACTTCTGGTTGATCAGACCTACGCCGACGTACAGGAGGATGAAAGGGGCCCGGAAGTCGATTCCCCTCAATTCTGCTTCGACCACGTCGTGCGCGCTATCGCTCCGCTCTTCAAGGCGCGACAGGCGGGCGCGTTCGTACACTCGGTTGCTCCCTCTGGAGTATCGTCGCGGCGTACCAATTACAGCGCCGCGAAAGAGCACGCGGCCCGGCTTTCCAGGACTATCGCGCGCGAGATGGCGGCCCACGGTGTTCGTTCCAACTGCGTCTTACTTTCGAGACCAGCTCGACCTTGGGGACCGCGTGAGTCCAATATCGTGTCGTTTTCACGGCCGACTGACTTGAAACGCCTGGCGCGTTTGGCGGGCTTCTTGGCGAGCGAAGCCGCAGAGAGCATCACTGCCCAGGTATTCGAGGTATGCGGCCCGAAAATCTCGGTCCTCGGCACACCCGGTCAGCCGATTTCTGATCGTGGGTCCGCCGAAAGTAGGGATCCGAAAGGTCGCGACCGGCCTTCATTTTTGGACGCCAACTTCACGACTACCGAAAGTTACTTCGAAGCGGTCGCTGCATGGTTCAATGAAATCAGCAGATCGTGGCCGGCCGCCAGGTCGGCGATGTCTTCGGCCCAAAGCCCTGAATTTGGATAAGAAGTCAGCGACGCAGCGGGCTGTGCGCCGTCTACCCTGCGCTGAAGATCCTTGTGGAGCATGACCAAAATGGGACCGTTGAGCGGAATCCGCATTGTTGAGATTGCGGGAATTGGCCCGGCGCCAATGTGCACGATGTTGTTGGCCGACCTCGGTGCCTCCGTGCTCCGCATCGAGCGCGACGAAAGTCCCGATCTCGTTGATAGTTTACCTCGCTGCTGCAACGTGATCCTGCGCGGGCGTCCGTCGCTGCAACTCGACCTTAAGAATAGCGATGCTCGCGATTTCGTGCTCAGCGTCGCCGGCAAAGCCGATGTCTTGATCGAAGGCTTCCGTCCCGGCGTCGCCGAGCGGCTAGGTGTCGGACCGGAACCCACCATGGCGCTCAATCCGAAACTGGTTTACGGCCGCATGACGGGTTGGGGACAAGACGGGCCGCTGGCCATGCGCGCCGGCCATGATATCACCTACCTGGCGTTGAGCGGCGCATTGAACGCGATCGGTCGCAAGGATCAGCCCCCAACCGTGCCGCTCAATCTGGTGAGCGACTTTGCCGGCGGGGCGCTGTATTTGGCGCTGGGCATCCTTTCCGCGTTAGTGGAGCGTCAGCATTCAGGTCTCGGACAGGTGGTTGATGCCGCGATGATCGATGGCACTGCGTCGCTGATGGCTGCCATCTATGGCATGGCGGCGGCGGGCAACCTGACGTCCGAGCGTGGGACCAATCTGCTCGATTCCGGAGCCTACTTCTACGATGTGTATGAATGCGCAGATGGCAAGTGGTTGGCAATTGGTGCTCTCGAGCAGCGCTTCCACGACGAATTGCTGCGACAGATTGGCATTGATCCGGGTTCGTCAGATACACGAGCGAACCGTGAGGGCTGGCCGCGTATGCGGGAGTTGCTGAAGGATCGACTTCGTACGCGAACCCGAGACGAATGGCAGGCGCAACTCGAGCCGCTCGACGTTTGCGCCGC
>Ga0068869_100001980_pt1 | contig 12297 bp, 9 predicted proteins | sample KBSMisM52_FD_64676 | JGI IMG/M metagenome (GOLD analysis project Ga0068869, IMG submission 64676) | Miscanthus rhizosphere microbial communities from Kellogg Biological Station, Michigan, USA - KBS Miscanthus M5-2 | ecosystem: Host-associated > Plants > Roots > Rhizosphere > Soil ... | reverse complement strand
GAGGCGATGCGGCTCGGGGCCGAGGACTACCTCGTGAAGCCCTTCGAGGCGGCCGAGCTCCTGCTGGTGATCCGCCGGGCCATCGAGTTCCAGGAGCTGAAGTCGGCGAACCGCCGGACCATTCGGCGCAACCAGGAGCGCTTCACCTTCGGCAACATCGTCGCCGCCAGCGCGGGCATGCAGGCGGTGTTCGACCTGCTGCGCTCGGTGGTGGATCTGGACACCACCGTGCTCATCCACGGGGAGACCGGGGTCGGCAAGGAGCTGCTCGCGCGCTCCATCCACTTCTCGGGGGCCCGGCGGGACCGGCCGTTCGTGGCCGTGAACTGCGCGGCGATCCCCGCGGAGCTGTTCGAGTCCGAGCTGTTCGGCTCCCGACGAGGCGCGTTCACCGGGGCGACCGAGCACCGGCGCGGCCACTTTCAGATGGCCAACGGGGGCACTCTGCTCCTCGACGAGATCGGGGAGATGCCGCTCCATCTCCAGAGCAAGCTCCTGCGCGCGCTCGAGGAGAAGAAGGTGACCTCGGTGGGCGCCGATCGCTCGGTGGACGTGGACGTGCGCTTCATCGCCACGACCAACAAGGACCTCCAGGTGGAGGTCGAGCACGGGACCTTCCGGCGCGACCTCTTCTACCGGCTCTCGGTCATGCCGGTGCGGGTGCCCGCCCTGCGCGAGCGCCCGGAGGACATCCCGCTCCTAGCCCGCCACTTCGTGGACCAGGCGGCTCGCCGCATCAAGCGGACGGTGCGCGACATCTCACCCGAGAGCCTGGGGGCCCTGATGCGGTATCCGTGGCCCGGTAACGTGCGCGAGCTCGAGAACGTCATCGAGCGCGCGGCCATCGTATCCACCGGCGACGTCCTCGGGGACCTGGAGCGCTTTCTCGCGCCGACCGGAGCCCACGCACCGGTGGATCTGTCGCTGCCGTTCAGGGACGCCAAGGCCCGGGTAGTCGAGGACTTCGAGCGGGCCTACATCGAGGGGCTGCTCAAGAGCCACGCGGGGAAGCTCACCGCCGCGGCCAAGCACGCGGACATGGATCCCAAGAACTTCTCGGACAAGATGCAGCGCTACGGCCTGCGCCGCTCCGCGCCGGCGGACCCGCCGCAGAGCTAGAAGAACAGCAGCGTCACGATCGCGAAGAGCGGCAGCAGCACCGCGCCACTGTAGGCCATGTAGCCAAAAAAGCTCGGCATCCGGACGCCCGCCGCTTCCGCGATCGCCTTGACCATGAAGTTGGGGGCGTTGCCGATATAGGTGTTGGCCCCCATCGCCACCGCGCCCACGCTGATCGCGGCCAGGATCACGTGGGGCACCCCCACCACCTGCGCGGGCAGTCCGAGGCTCTGGGCCAGGGCGAGGAACGCGAGATAGGTCGGCGCGTTGTCGAGAAACGAGGAGAGTGTGCCGGCGGTCCAGAAGAATTGCCAGGGCTCCCGCACCCCGAGCTCTCCGCCGCGCATGTGCAGGAGCTCGAGCGCGGGGATCATGGTGAGGAAGATCCCCAGGAAGAGCACGGCCACCTCCACCATCGGCGCCGCGGTGAACTGGTTCGCCCGGCGGATCGCCTTCGGCGTTCGCCACAGGGAGATCCCGGCCAGGGCCAGGATGGCGAGCTCGCGCACCGGGGCGTGCAGGAGGGCTACCGCGGCCACTACGCCCGCGAGCCAGAGCCCGTTGAGGGCGCCCCGGATCCGGAGGGGCTCGATCTGCGTCCGATCGCGCCGGAGCGCGGCCCGCGTCTCGTGCGCGTGATGCCGTGTGTCCCAGACGTAGTAGAGCAGCAGGAGCGATGCGGTCATGGTGAGCCACGGCGGCCACAGGCGCAGCGTCCAGGCGAACGGGACGCCCTGGAGATAGCCGAGGAAGAGGGGAGGGTCCCCCAGCGGGGTGAGCATGCCCCCGATGTTGGAGACCAGAAAGATGAAGAACACGACGGTATGCGTGACCCGCGCCCGTTCCCGGTTCGTCTGCAGCAGTGGCCGGATCAGCAGCATCGAGGCACCGGTGGTGCCGACGAGGGAGGCGAGCAGGCTGCCGGTGGCCAGGAAGGCGGTGTTGACGAGCGGCGTGGCCTCCAGATCGCCGGTCAGGAGGACGCCGCCCGCGATCACGTAGAGCCCGGCGAGCAGAACGATGAACGAGACGTAATCGGTCGCCATGTGCACGAGCGCGCCCGGCTGCCGGGCCAGGTAGAGCACCAGCACGGGCGCCCCCAGCGCGGCGGACACCGCCAGCTTGCTCCGGTCGGATTCCCACCAGTGTGGCAGCCACAGCGGGAAGAGGGCGATCGCGAGGAGCATCGCGACGAAGGGCAGCACGGTGTAGAGCGGCAGCGCGGTCGGCACGCGGGGATCTTACTCCCTTGAAGTTGCCGCGCGGATGGTTTAGAAGAGGAGCGGCGCGCCGAGGCGCCGATCCTCACCCGAGAACGAGGTCCCCACATGGCCAGCGAGACCAAGGGCAGCAGCGCCGTCGAAGCTCTCCTGAAAGAGAAGCGGAAGTTTCCTCCTCCGAAGGAGTTCGTCAAGCGCGCCAACGTCAAGAGTGCGGCGGTGTACAAGGAGGCGGCCAAGAATCCGGCCCGCTTCTGGGAGCGCTTCGCCAAGGAGCTCGACTGGTTCAAGCCCTGGAAGACGGTGGTGCAGTGGAAGGCCCCCAACGCCAAGTGGTTCGTGGGCGGCAAGCTGAACGTGGCCTACAACTGCCTCGATCGCCACGTGGCCACCGCGCGGAAGACCAAGGCCGCGATCGTCTGGGAAGGCGAGCCGGGCGACTCGCGGGTGCTCACCTACTGGGACCTCTATCGCGAGGTCAACCGGTTCGCGGCCGCGCTCAAGCGCCGCGGGGTCAAGAAGGGCGACCGCGTCACCATCTACATGCCGATGGTGCCGGAGCTGCCGATCGCGATGCTGGCGTGCGCGCGCATCGGGGCCCCGCATAGCGTGATCTTCGGCGGGTTCGCCCCCGAGGCGGTGCGGGACCGGATCCACGACGCGGAGTCCACCGTGCTCATCACCGCCGACGGCGGCTTCCGGCGCGGCGGCATCGTGCCGCTCAAGAAGAACGTGGACGAGGCGCTCCGGGAGTGCCCCGACGTGAGCACCGTGATCGTGCTCAAGCGCACCGGCCAGGAGATCACCATGCAGGCGGGCCGCGACATCTGGTGGGACGACGTCGTCAAGGACGCGCCCAACTACTGCGCGCCCGAGAAGATGGACTCCGAGGACATGCTGTACCTGCTCTACACCTCGGGCTCCACCGGCAAGCCGAAGGGCATCGTCCACACCACCGGCGGCTATCTCACCGGAGTCTACGCGACCACCAAGTGGATTTTCGACCTGCACGACACCGACGTGTACTGGTGCACCGCCGACATCGGCTGGGTCACCGGCCACTCCTACATCGTCTACGGGCCGCTCGCCAACGGCACCACCACCGTGATGTACGAGGGCACGCCGGACTACCCCGACAAGGATCGCTTCTGGCGGATCGTCGAGAAGTACGGGGTCACCATCTGCTATACCGCGCCCACCGCGATCCGCACCTTCATGCGCTGGGGCGAGGAGTTCCCCAAGCGCTGCGACCTCTCGAGCCTGCGCCTGCTCGGATCGGTCGGGGAGCCGATCAACCCGGAGGCCTGGGTCTGGTACTGGAAGGTCATCGGGGGCGGCCGCTGCCCGGTGGTGGACACGTGGTGGCAGACCGAGACGGGCCACATCCTGATCACCCCTCTGCCCGGCATCACCACGCTCAAGCCCGGCTCGGCCACCCGGCCGTTCCCCGGCATCGAGGCCGACGTGGTCAACGACCGGGGCGAGTCCGCCAAGGCGGGCTACCTCGTGCTCAAAAAGCCGTGGCCGGGCATGCTCCGCGGCATCTATCGCGACCCGCAGCGCTTCGTGGCCCAGTATTGGAGCAAGTACCCGGGCATCTACTTCACGGGCGACGGCGCCAAGATCGACGAGGACGGATACTTCTGGCTGCTCGGCCGGGTAGACGACGTCATGAACATCTCCGGCCACCGCGTGTCCACCATGGAGGTGGAGTCGGCGCTGGTGGATCATCCGCACGTGGCCGAGGCCGCGGTGATCGGGCGGCCCCACGAGATCAAGGGCCAGGCCATCGCGGCCTTCGTGACCATCAAGGACGGCACCAAGCCCTCCAAGGAGCTGATGGAGGAGATCAAGGGGCATGTGACCAAGAAGATCGGCGCTCTGGCGAGGCCCGACGATCTGATCTTCGCGGCGGACCTGCCGAAGACCCGCTCCGGCAAGATCATGCGGCGCCTGCTGCGTGACATCGCCGAGGGCAAGGCCCTGGGGGACACGACCACGCTGGCCGACCCGGCGGTCGTGGCCACTCTCAAGGAGAAGTACGGCGAGGAGGAATAGAGGGCATCAGGGTCTTCCTGCCAAGGAACCTTGGCTTCGGTACCCGTAACCGTCCGCGGCTGGATCGACGAGGTGCCGTCGAATCAGCCGCTTACGGGATTTCCCTCCGTGGCACCCTTCGTGCTCTCTCTGTCCCGATGCTGCACCGGCGACGGGCCGAAAGCTAGATCAAACCCAACGAAGGGGGAAACCGCATGGCCGGTAAGAATCAGGTCCCGAAGGACTTCCGCCGCGTGGTGATCGCCGCCGCGGTCGGGAACATCATCGAATGGTACGACTTCTACATCTTCGGCAGCCTGGCCGCGATCCTGTCGGTGAAGTTCTTCGACAAGACCCACCCGGTGGCGGCGCTACTGAGCACTATCGCGCTGTTCACGGCCGGCTTCCTGATTCGCCCCCTGGGCGCCTTCCTGTTCGGATGGCTGGGTGACCGGGTCGGCCGCAAGTACACCTTCATCGTGACGCTGACCGGGATGGGGCTGGCGACCGCCGCCATCGGCCTGATCCCCACCTTCGCCTCCATCGGCCTCGCCGCGGCCTTCATCCTGTTCGGCTTGCGAATGATCCAGGGGCTGTGCCTAGGCGGGGAATACGGGGGCGCGATCACATACGTGGCCGAGCACGTGTCGGACGAGCGCCGGGGCTACTACACCGGCTGGCTCCAGACGTCACCCACGCTCGGCATCGTGGTGTCCCTCGGCGTAATCGTCGGCACCCGGACCTACCTGGGTGAGGCCGTCTTCAGCGATTGGGGCTGGCGGATCCCGTTCCTCATCTCCTTCCTCCTGGTGATGATGGCCATCTACATCCGGCTCCAGCTCGGAGAGACGCCGATCTTCCAGGAGATGAAGGCCAAGGGCGGGATGGTACGGAACCCGTGGCGAGAGGCGTTCCTGAGCGCCAACATCAAGTACATCCTGGTCGCCATCGTGGTGCTGATCGGGCAGGGCGTCGTGTGGTACAGCGGGCAGTTCTGGGCCCTCTACTTCCTGCAGACGGTGAAGAAGCTCGACGTGCTGACCTCCAGCTACCTCGTCGGCGCGGCACTGCTCATCGCGACGCCGACCCTGATTCTCTTCGGGTGGCTGTCCGATGTCATTGGCCGGAAGCCGGTGATTCTGGGGGGAATGTTCCTGGCATCCGTGACCTACTACCCACTCTACGCGTGGCTGGGCCAGGTCACGAATCCCGGCGCTGTAAACTACCCGGTCGCCATCTTCATCATCTTCATCCTGGTGTCCTACGTGGGCATGGTGTACGGCCCGGTCGGGGCGTTCCTGGCTGAGTATTTCCCGAGCCGAATTCGCTACACGTCCGTCTCCGTGCCCTACCACATCGGCAACGGCTGGGGTGGAGGTCTCGTGCCCTTCATCACCTCGGCCGCCTACCTGTCCAGCGGCAGCGTCGGCAACGCGTTGATCTACCCCATCGTGGTGCCGGCGGTGTGTTTCATCATCTGCCTGTTCATCATGCCCGAAACGCGGCACATCAGTATCTGGGAGCCGGAGAAAGCCGGAGCCGTTCGCACCTAGCCCGCCTCTGGTACCGGTACCAAGATCTCTTGGTACCGGTACCAGACGGGGCCGGGTGTCCACGAAGGCGTCTCTCATCGAATCGCCAGGTTGGGATGTCGTCCCGCGTGGCATCGTTTGTGCTGCTGTCCGACGGACTAATGCGCTACCGGCGAATCGCCTTGCTGATCGCGTTGTACGTGACCGTCGACCTGACGAACCCGTTCGTGGGGAGCGCGTTCACGTTCAATGCCGAAGAGTCCATCGACGGCTTGGCGCGCCAGCATGAGCGGCTCCTCCATCACACCGCCGTGGTGCCCCTTCCGATGCCGGCGGGTGAAGACAACGCCGGGGTCGCGCGGCCCGCGCCCATCCGGACGTTCCCATCCCGCTCCCTGGGCGAGTGGTTCGTGCACCTGAGACAGGCTCACGCCCCGCATTCCGACCCGCAGTCGGCGACCGAAGACCACTAACTCCCCGCTTCACCTCGCGTCCCTGTCGTTCCCGCGTCGGTAGACTGCCGCTCTGCGTGTGACTCGTCTGCGGCCCGGGACTGTCGATGCGAACCATCTCCAGGGGAGGGACCCAATGGCGGATCTGACCGACAAGCAGAAGGACGACTACTGGCGCTACAACGTCAAGCTCACCACGATCCTGCTGGTGATCTGGTTCGTGGTGACCTATCTGATCTCCGGGCTGTGGGCGAGCTGGCTCAACCAGTACTCGGTCCTCGGCTTCCCGATGGGCTACTACATGGCGGCCCAGGGCTCGCTCGCGATCTTCGTTATCGAGATCGCGGTGTACGCCTACCTCATGAATCGCAAGGACGAAGAGTTCGGCATTCGCGAGGAGGCCTAGCCCATGAGCCTGGACAAGATCTTCGGTCTCTACACCGTCTCGTTCCTCGCCGTGACCATCCTCATCGGCATCGGCGAGCTGGCCTTCGGCCTGCCCAACCGGTGGATCGGCTGGATCTTCATGGCCCTGTCCCTCGTCATCTACATCGTGATCGGCGTGGTCACCCGCACCTCCAACCCCGACCAGTACTACGTGGCCGGGCGCGGGGTGCCGGCCTTCTACAACGGCATGGCCACCGGCTCCGACTGGATGTCGGCGGCCTCGTTCATCTCCATGGGGGGCGCCCTGTCCGCGCAAGGCTTCGCCGGGCTGGCGTACGTCATGGGCTGGACCGGCGGCTACCTGCTGCTGGCCGTGTTCCTCGGCCCCTACCTGCGCCAGTTCGGCGCCTACACGATCCCCGACTTCCTGAGCGCGCGGTACGGAGGGACCTCCGCCCGTCTCATCGGGGTCGTCGCGGCCGTCGCCTGCTCTTTCACGTATCTGATCGCGCAGGTCACCGGGGTCGGCTTGATCGTCTCGCGTTTCATCGGGCTCGACTTCAATGTGGGCGTCTTCGTCGGCCTGCTGGGCGTGCTGTTCTGCTCCGTGCTGGGCGGCATGCGCTCGGTCACGTGGACCCAGGTGGCCCAGTACATCATCCTGATCATCTCCTACCTGGTCCCGGTCGTGTATCTCTCCTGGCAGCTCTTCTCGATCCCGATCCCCGAGCTGACCTACGGGCGCGTTCTGCAGCAAAACAACAGCAAGGCCATCGAGATCACGCGTGACGTCAACGAGAAGGAGACGCGCGCGCTCTGGAAGAAGGACGCCGACGAGCTCAACGCCAAGATCAAGGCCGGCGGCATCTCCGAGGCCGAGGTCGACAAGCTGAAGGGGCAGGCCGCGCTGGCGGGCCGGCAGGCCACCGCGCCGGCGGCCAGCGACGACGCCAAGATCAGCCGGTATCTCACGGTCCCGACCGGCGTCGGCATGTGGAACTTCCTGGCCCTCACGTTCTGCCTGATGGTGGGCACCGCGGGCCTGCCGCACATCCTGACCCGCTACTACACCACCCCCTCGGTGCGCCAGGCGCGCACGTCGGTGGCGTGGTCGCTGTTCTTCATCTTCCTGCTTTACTTCACCGCGCCGGCCTACGCGGCCTTCGCGCGTTTCACGATATACGCCAAGCTGGTCGGCACCAAGGTCGCGGAGCTGCCGCGCTGGGTCACCCTCTGGCAGCCCGCCGGCCTCTTCGAGGTGGTGGACAAGAACGGAGACGGCATCGTGCAGTGGGCCGACTTCGTGATCAAGAGCACCGACTTCGTGGTGCTGGCCATGCCCGAGATCGCGGGCCTGCCCTTCGTGATCACCGGGCTCGTGATGGCAGGCGGCCTCGCGGCCGCGCTGTCCACTGCGGACGGGCTGCTGCTCACGATCGCCAACGCCATCTCGCACGATCTCTACTACAACGTCATCGATCCGAGCGCCTCGCTCACCAAGCGGCTCACCATCACCAAGGTGCTCCTGGTGGTGACCGCGATCATCGCGGCCTGGGTGGCCACGTTCCGGCTGTCCCTGATCGTGGAGCTGGTGGCCTGGGCCTTCAGCCTGGCCGGCGCGTCGTTCTTCCCCGCGCTGGTCATGGGGATCTGGTGGAAGCGCGCCAACAAGGCGGGCGCGGTGGCCGGGATGATCCTCGGCCTCGGCATCACGACCTATTACATGATCGGCAGCCGGTTCTACGGGCTGTCCTGGTTCGGCACGCAGACGATCGCGTCGGCGATCTTCGGCCTGCCCGCCGGGTTCCTCACCATCTGGATCGTCTCGCTGCTGACCGCGCCGCCCCCCAAGGCGGTGCAGGACCTCGTGGTCAGCGTCCGCTATCCGAAGTCCGGTCAGGGGACCGCGCTGTCTGCCCAGGGCATCGGGCTCGGCCAGCATTGATCGTCTGACCCGGCGCGGGCAGGGGTGCGTCTCACCCCTGCCCGCGTCACCATGCCTATGCATACCTTGATCTACCGGCTCCTCGTCCTGGTATGGTTCCTGTCGTACATGGCCGCCATCTATCTCGCCCTGCATATGATCGTGGCCCGCTTCACCCGGGCGCCCGATAGCCGCCTGCTCTGGTTCTTCTCCGTGATCACCGGGCCGCTCACCCGGCCGGCCCGGGCCTGGGTCTCGGCGGGCGCGTCCGAGGGACGGGTGCGGCTGATCACCCTGCTCGCGTTGGTCGCTCTGTGGCTCGGCGCGCGCCTGCTGCTCGGCACGATGGGCGGCCTGGACTTCTGACCGGCCGCGGGCTCTCCATGCTCCGCCTGGCCGGGACCAACGCGCTCGCGATCGTGACGTTCGCCCTGATCTATGCCGCGGGGGGCTCGCGCTGGCTCACCCAGGGGGCGTTTCTCGCCAGTCTCGCCGTCTTCTTCGTCTCGCTCACCGCGCTCTGGGTTTACGTCGAGCGCACGCGGCCCGGCGCCCGCGACGTCCTGAGCCGGATCGGCCATGGGGTGCTCGCGCTGGTCGCCGTCGTCATCGCGCTCCCCGCGCTCGTGCTGACGCCGCTCTTCGCCCTGCAGGAGGCCCTGCCCCCGGACGCCGGATTTGCCGACGTCGTGCGGCCGGTCATGGTCCTCCTGCTCCTCGCGCTGCTGCTCCTGATCGCGATGAACGTGGCGGGCACCGTGGTTCTGGCCGTGTCCGGGCTGCGCTCGCGGCTGTCCCGAGGCCGCGGCGCCGCACCTTAGCCCGGCGGGACCCGCCGTGGACTCCGATCTCCGCGCGCTCCTCTCCCGGTTGCCGGGTTGCGCGTACCTCGACGAGTCCGGGCGTGCCGCGCTGGCGGCCGACTCGCGCGCCGAGCAGTGGCTGGCCGGCGCCCGGATCCTGACCGAGGGCGACCCCGCCCCGGATTGGGTCGCGATCGTCGAGTCGGGGGCGATCCGGGTGTCCGGCCCGCGCCTGGAGGGCGACGGCCCCGCGGACTACCTCGGGCCTGGTGACGTCCTCGACCCCGGGGTGCCCGGCCTGCCGGCCGCTTGCTCGATCGTCGCGGTGGAGACGACCCGCGCGTGGCTCGTTCCGCGATCCCTGCTGGCCCGCCATCGCGGCGCGCTGGCGCTCGAGCCCATGCCCGGCTATCGCGGCGAGATGAGCCTGTTCCTGCGTCACGTGGGCGATCTGATCAAGGGCCCGCCGGTGACCTGCGAGCCGGGCGTCACGGTGGCCGCGGCGGCCCAGTTGATGACCCGCCGCCGTATTGGATCGGTGATCGTGCTCGGCGCGGACGGCGCCCCCGCCGGCATCGTCACCGACCGTGACCTCCGGACTCGCGTCGTGGCGCCCGGGCTGCCGGCGAGCACCTTGGTTGGCCAGATCATGTCGAGGCCCGTCGTTGGGATCAGCCCTGGCGCGCTCGCCTTCGACGCCCTCCTCGAGATGACGCGTCGAGGAATCCGCCACTTGGCCGTGATGGCCCGCGAGGGACTGCTGGGCGTCGTCTCCAGTTATGACCTCGTGCTCCTGCAGGGGGCCCAGCCCGTCGGACTGGCCCGCGAGATCGAGGCCGCCGCATCGGAGGAGGCCCTGGCCGCCGTGGCCTCGCGCGTTCCCGCGGTGGTGAGGTGGCTGGCGGGTGGCGGTGCCGGTGCGGCGGAGACCGGCCGCCTTGTCGCCGAGCTGAACGATCGGCTCGTCCGGCGCGCGCTGGATCTCGCCCTGTCGGCCACCGAGGCGGCAGGTGGAGGCCGGCCGCCAGTGCCGTTCGCATGGCTCGCGGCCGGGAGCGAGGGCCGGCGTGAGCAGACGCTCAAGACCGATCAGGACAACGGCCTGGTCTATCGGGACCCGCCCGCCGATCAGGAGGCGGCCGCGGCGGCGTACTTCGAGCGATTGGCCACCCGCATGGGCCAGGCACTAACCCGGATCGGCTTCCCGCCCTGCGCGGGTGGCTTCATGGCCTCCAATCCGCGGTGGTGTCAGCCGGAGCGGGTGTGGCGGCGGTACTTCGAGTCCTGGATGGAGACGCCCGAGCCGGAGGCGCTCGTGCACGCCTCGCTGTTCTGCGATCTGCGCCCGGTGGCCGGCGACGAGCCGGTCGGAACCGCCCTGTGGGAGTGGGTGTGCGAGCGGGCTCCCTCCCGGATCCTCTTCCTGCGCCACATGGCCAAGAGCGTTCTCGAGCGCCCGATGCCGCTGGGCTTCCTGGGCGGCTTCGTGCTCGAGCGGTCGGGCGGGCACCGGCATCAGCTCGACCTCAAGGCGAGGGGAATCTTCCCGCTCACCCAGGCCATGCAGACCTACGCCCTGTCCCTCGGCGTGCGGGACACGAACACGCTCGATCGCCTGGTAGCGGTGGGCGCGCGCGGGCTGTTTACCGCGTCGGAGGTCGCCGAGGTCTCCGCCGCCTACGAGGTCATGGCGCGCCTGCGGCTCCACCGCCAGCTCGCGTGCCTCGATGCCCACGTGGCGCCCGACAACTTCATCGACCCGCACACGCTGGGGAAGGCCGATCGCCTGCTCCTGAAGGACGCGTTCAGGACCATCGCCTGGGTCCAGCGCCATCTCGAGGACCGCTTCCAGACCGCGCAGGTGACCTGATGCGCCTCGAGCGGAAGCTGACCCTGGCGGTGCTGGGCCTCTTCATCCCGCCCACGGTGGTCGCCGGTCTCGTGCTGGTACTCCTTTATCGGCGCGGGCTCCTCGAGGATCCCGGCAGCCTGCTGACCGCTGTGCTCATCGGGCTCGGCGCCATGGTGGGGTATCTGATCGTGGTCGCCCGCAGCATTGGTCACGCGATCGTCCGGACCATCGAAGAGCTCAGGCGCGGCGCCGAGCTGATGGCCACCGTCAACCCCGCGCATCGCCTGAACGTCCGGACCGGCGACGAGCTCGAGGCGCTCGGCGGCGAGATCAACCGCCTGGCGGATGCCCTCCGCACGGCACGCGATGGGACGATGCAGGAAGAGAGAAGGGAATCGGCGAGAGAGCCCGGCTCGCTCGGCGACCCATCCCGGTCCGAGCTCTCCGACTTCTCGCTGCTGGAGACCGTGGAGCGTCATGTCGGCCCCGCCGAGCGCGGGCACCGCCTCGATGCGCTCACCTTCGTGGTCTTCGATACCGAGACCACCGGACTCCGGCCGGAGGCAGGCGACCGCGTGGTGTCGCTCGCGGGGGTCCGGGTGCGGGGCGGGATCGTCCGACGCCACGAGACGTTCGACACGCTCGTGGATCCGGGCCGCGAGGTGCCGGAGGAGAGCGTGCGAATTCACGGCATCACCGCCGAGATGCTCGTCGGCGCGCCGCGCCTGGAGACCGCGCTGCCGGCGTTCCTCGAGTTCGCGGGACCGGCCGTGCTGGTCGGGCACGAGGCCTCGTTCGACCTGCGGTTCCTGGAGCCGGAGGCGCGTCGGCTGGGCCTGCCGTCGCTCGCCGAGTCCCGTCCCGTCCTGGACACGCGCCTGCTGTCCCGAAGCCTTCACGGCCCCGCGGAGTCACACACGCTGGACGCCGTCGCGCTGCGACTGGGGGTGATGATCGCTGGCCGGCATTCT
>Ga0068869_100001969_pt1 | contig 12317 bp, 8 predicted proteins | sample KBSMisM52_FD_64676 | JGI IMG/M metagenome (GOLD analysis project Ga0068869, IMG submission 64676) | Miscanthus rhizosphere microbial communities from Kellogg Biological Station, Michigan, USA - KBS Miscanthus M5-2 | ecosystem: Host-associated > Plants > Roots > Rhizosphere > Soil ... | reverse complement strand
GGCAGTGGAAACGGATAGAAGAACCAGAGCAATAGAAATCTCTCTGACTTTCAAGCGCTGGACGCACACACTGTGTTCCCACGACGACTTCCTCAGTAACGAAAGCAGCCGCCGGATCTTGAGATTTTCATCTTAATAAATATGCCCGGACATTAACTCTACGGCTTTGAGCCCTGCCCTCCTGCTGACTCTCAACTACCGAAGAGATTGGCACTCGCCGGTGAATCGCGAGTGGCTCTTGCGTCTGTTCCTTCTACTACCTAACCTCATGGCGCGAACCAACACTTGGTGTCAAACACCGGATGACAGCCAATGAACCGCAGTCCCGGACAGGTGCGAGGAAAGCCACTATATTTATGCAATGGGAACTGCGTGGTTTCCATCCAAGGAAGAATCCACCTACCGGAGAAGGACCGTTATCTCTTCCGATGACAATTAGTATGATGGTCAGAATGTTTCCAAGCAAGAGAGCTTTGGCGATGGTTCGTAACTTACTTTGCATCTTGCTCTTGATGTTTTTGGGTTCTGATCCTGTCTTCACCTCCTCCACAGAAAGAGGCATTGCGGGAAAGGAACATTATGTCCGGCGCGATGGAATCAGAATCTATCTTTGGGAGAAATATCGAAAAGGCAGTGAAGCGGAAGTTAGTCGAACCGGAAAAGTGGTTTTACTGGTGCATGGTGCGACCTGGTCAGGAAGACCGGATTTCGACCTTCAAATTCGTGACTACTCGCTGATGGATTTTCTTGCGAAGAATGATTATGACGTCTGGGCAATTGATATCCACGGTTACGGGCATTCTGACAAGGTGGCTGGAGATTTTTCTGATACCGATTCAGCGGCGCGCGACATCGGTGCGGCTGTCGAATACATTGCTCAGCTTCGAAAGGTCCAGAAGATATCTCTTCTCGGGTGGTCATGGGGAAGCCAAACATCCGGGCTTTATACGATGCGACACCCCGAGAGGATTCGCCGCCTAATTCTCTATGGAATGTTGTGGAAGGGGAATCCGGAATGGCGAAAACTACCGCTTCCGAAAGAGCAGTATCGAATCAACACCGAGGCCAATGCGCGCGAAGATTTTGTCGAAGGGCAATTTGAGCCCGACGTGGTTGAGAAATACGTTAAGGAAGCGCTAGCCACTGATCCCAAAACCCCCAATGGAGTAAGGATTGATATAAGAACTAAGTTACCTATGTTGACGCCAGAGCAGATCAAGGTGCCAACACTCATCATCAAGGCTGAGAATGATCGTTCGATATCAGAAGAAGACGCGCTTGAGTTTCTTCGAAAGCTCGCGACCAATTATAAGAGCTATATCGCACTCCCTGATGGTGGTCACGCTATTCTACTCGAAAGGAATCACGACAAGTTTCAGACTGCTGTCCTGACCTTTCTTAATCAGCCGTAGCGGAACTCAACCGCAAACTGAGTAGTCGTCAGGCTGAGTCAGGCACCGCCTATCTTAAGACATTCATGGGAGTCAGCGAGATGAATTACCTGGATGAGTCCCGCAGAAAATCGCCAACAGTCAAATTCGAGCGACTACTGGAACTATCTCGCGCCGCCTTGCTTTCCCTGATATTGCTGTCGCTCTATTCCAATTCGTTTGTTAAATCAGATGCCCTTGAAGAACTGCCCAGAGGCACAGTGGTTGACAAGGTTGCCTGTCAGGCAAATCCAGCAGAGAGCTATGCGCTTTTTCTTCCGTCAAACTACAGTGCCGATAAGAAATGGCCGATACTTTATGCGTTTGACCCTGGAGCGCGCGGAAAAATACCCGTGAGTCTATTCAAAGACGCGGCTGAGCAGTACGGCTACATCGTTGTTGGATCCAACAACTCAAGGAACAGCGAGCCGGCAGGAGCAATTATCAACAACCTGTTGTTGGACACGCACGCACGTTTCTCTATTGACGAGCGACGGGTTTATGCGACCGGTTTCTCCGGAGGAGCACGCCTTGCCTGCCTGCTTGGATCTAGAAGTGGCGGATCAGTAGCGGGCGTGATCGCTTGCAGCGGAGGGTTTCCTGCTGGAATCACTCCCACGCAGTCCACTCCTTTCGTCCTATTCGGCACCGCCGGTACCGAAGACTTTAATTTCCAGGAAATGAAGCAACTTAATAGAACACTAGACTCGATGGGTATTGCGAACACACTCGCGATCTTCGAGGGGGATCACGCTTGGCCTCCGCAAGAGCTGGCGGTAAAGGCTCTTGAGTGGATGGAAATCCAGGCAATGAAAGCGGGAAGGCGAGAGAAGGATGATGTGCTGATTGATCGACTGCTTCCGAGAAAGGTTGAAAGCGCACGTGCCTCGCAGGCGGCAGGGAAGATTTATGATGCCTACGTCGCTTATCAAAGTTTGGTTGTTGAGTTCAGAGGCTTGAGGGATGTTACGGAGTACGAACAAACGGCGACGGGGTTAAGGAACTCTAAGGCAGTTAAAGAAGCCATCAAGTATGAGGAGGGGCAGAAGAACAAAGAACGCCAATTGACAGAACAGTTCGTCGTTCTGGTAGGAAAACTAAATGATCCTAACGACCCATTCTCCGCCGCTGCCAACTATCAGCTCGCAATCGCCAATCTAAAGAGGGATGCCGAGGCAAAGATAGACAGTGGCAATCGAAGAGTATCACGGCGCGTCCTTCAGCAACTTCTGGTGGCTTTTTATGAACAGGCAACTTTGCTTTACCAACAAAAAAACTACTCTGCGATGGCTGGAAAGCTTGAACTGGCGCGTGAGATCAGGCCTGAAGCTCCAGGGCTTTTATACAACCTTGCCGTTGCTTACGCGCTCAGTGGTAGGAAAAGAAAGGCTCTGGATACTCTAGAGAAGGCTGTTGCCAGCGGCTTCACAGATTTAGCAAAGATGAAAGCGGATGACGATCTGACTACACTTCGAGACGAGCCGGATTTTAAGCGGATTGTTCAAACTCTGGATAGAAATCGATGACTCCGATGTTGGCCTCCTAGTTGTCGCGAATGCGCCAGTAGGAAACGGCGCTTGCATCATAACTGTCAATCCTTGTCCAGCAACGGGAACAAGACACGGCCTGATGTTGAAGGAAGTCAAGCGTTAGTTAGATGAAACCTGTCCCTATCGAAAGAAGAATTTTTCATCGCCGTCCTTGTTGCTGCGATTACAAGCCTTTCATCAATACCAATCTCAAGTGGCGCGAGCATTCAGACGAAGCTCGGCCAGGCGGTCGGCGGCTCTGTGTGGCGGAATCCCTTGCGCTTTCGAGAGGTTGAAAACGTTTGACAGCGTTTCGTAGATTTCATCCACCTTCGTCGCAGAATAGGAAGGAGACCAACCGAGCAGCTCTCTACAACCGTTGATCACTCCACCGGCGTTAATCACATAATCGGGCGCGTAAAGAATACCGCGCTCTGCAAGCGCATCACCGTGGCGCGATTCGAGGAGTTGATTGTTAGCGGCTCCTGCAATCATTGCCACCTTCAACTGCGGTATCGTCTGGTCATTGATAATTCCTCCCAGGGCGCAAGGGGCAAAAATATCAGCACGCAAGCCGTAAATGTCTTCCGGGTCGACCTTAGCAGCCCCAAGCTCAGTACTAAGACGCTGGGCCCTGGCCGCATCTAAATCAGTCACGATTAGCTTGGCTCCCACACGGCTTAAATAGTCAGCAAGGTAATAGCCAACATTGCCACACCCCTGAATTGCAACTGAACGTCCTAGAAGAGTATCGGAGTTCCAAAGATACTTCGCCGCAGCCTGGATAGCTCGAAAGACGCCAAGAGCCGTTACGGGGGACGGATCGCCGGATTGACCTACCAGTCCCGCCACATAGCTAGTCTCGGTTCGTACATATTCCATGTCGGCAGTCGTGGTTCCGACATCTTCTGCTGTGATGTAGCGTCCGCCGAAAGTTTCAACAAAGCGTCCGTGAGCTCGGAATATTGGTTCACGATCAGTCAACCTGTTGTCGCCAATGATGATTGACTTGCCGCCGCCAAAGGGAACGCCTGCCAAAGCACACTTGTAAGTCATCCCTCGTGACAGCCGGAGCGCATCCCGTAACGCCGCTTCTTCATCGTCATAACGCCAAAAGCGCGTACCGCCAACCGCCGGCCCCAAAACCGTGCTGTGGATCGCTACAATGCCGTGATAACCGCTGTCTTCATCAAGACACGTCACCACGCGCTCGTATTCGCCGTTCTCAACAGTGATTTCAGAGATTCTCGGGCTCACCTTATATCCTTTCCATGATCTTGCAATTAAGGACGTTGGAATTCAGCGCATGACAGTGTGGAGCGTTTCCTCGACTTTACTAGCACCTACGGCGCGAAAGATAAGAAGCAAAATCAAGATGTGCGAGCGTGGCCGCAAAACACAGTTCGAAACCGCCAATACTCGAGCGGGGATAATGGATTGACAAAGAACGGAAAGTCCTTAACAAAGAGTAAATTTTTCTGAAACCTTCTGTTATCGCAACCCTGCAGTCATGCGTAAGCCTCTAGATTACTTCAATTTGTCCAGCACACGATTACGCGAATTATTTGAGTTCAGATTTTACCTTCCTAACAAATACTTTACACCGGCTTAACCACTGCTCTGGCTGCCTTAGGTTACTTTCGATCAGCGAAGCAAAGGGACTCGAAAAAGCTTTGTCCTTTCCGTCGTGTTAAGACTGCGGCGCAATGCGGCGCCGTTTGCGATCTCGCGACTCTTTGTAACACGCAACTTCAAGGTCCAGTTAAAGGAGATACTATGAGCTTGAGAAAGAAACTAATCGTTATGTCGCTGATTGCGACTTGCATGATCTGCGGGGTGATAAGAGCCCAGGTATTTGGCAGGACGCCGAACGCGAGTGCTGATTCCATTAGTAACGGCCCTAAGCCCCATCCGGAGAATGGCGTTAACGCATTGCTGCACGCCTTTGATCGTTTTCGCATCGTTGCGCTTGGCGAGGCCCACCCACTGCAAGACGAGCATCAATTTATCCTCGACTTGATTCGAGATCCGGCCTTCCCAGAGAAGGCAACAGACATCGTGGTTGAATTTGGCAACGCTCGATATCAGGATCTGGTCGATGGGTACGTTTCGGGAGCGAATGTCTCACTCGACGAACTAAAAGGAACGTGGCAGAACACTACGCAGCCGATGGCTTGGGACGCAGATTGCTACCAGACGTTTTTCACGGCTGTACGTGCAGTCAACCAGAGACTGTCCCCAGCCAAGCGTTTACGTGTGGTCCTGGCAGATCCGCCAATAGACTGGAACGCTGTTCACAGCCTTGACGATTATTTTGGATGGCTCCTGCAACGCGAAACAAATATCGGTCAGGTAACAATCAGGGAAGTGCTCGAGAAACCGAATCGGAGAGCCGTCATGATCTTTGGCTCGCTGCACCTAATTCGCCAAGGCCCAAGCAATCCATTTCTGAATGCCACCGGCCAGATAGAGCAGCGTTATCCGGGCTCGGTGTTCGTGGTCGTACCGCACCTGGGCTTCGGCAGTCGCAACGACGAACTCGAGCCACGCCTTGGATCGTGGAATAATAACTCTCTCGCTCTGGTCAGAAATACATGGTTGGGCAGGCTCGATCCCAACCTGGTGATTCCCGTATTCATAGTCGGTCCGGATGGTAACCCTATTAATCCGTTCGCGGGAATGCAACTTGAGGATGTTATCGACGGATACCTTTACGTCGGTCGAAAGTCTGACTTGTCGAAATCAAACGTCTACCCCTACATATACCGCGATGCTTATTGGGACGAACTAAACCGACGTAATATGATCCTCTTCGGAAGCCCACTCGACCCGAAAGGTGGAGACTTTAACCTCAGCGTTCGGTTTTGGAGTTTGAATGATCCTCTTCCTCCAACGCCTCTTGCGAAAGAATGATGAGACGTCCGAATCGAGTCTTAAGGTCTTAGGCTTCAGTCACACGATTCTCCAAAAGGCAGTCGTGTGACTGAAGTCAGTTCATGCTATTAAAGCGGACGACGAAAATGCATGTCGGGGCGGCAAGCAGGGTCCAATTTCTAAATATTCAATTTGTGGGACAGCACCTTGTTGACAATTTTCCACTCGTTGTTGATTTTCAACAAGGATAGATAATCGGAGGAGTTTCCAATTCTGGAGCCTTGCGGCTGTTCCACGTCAATACGGGCAACAGCGGCGATTTCTGTTACATCGATCAGACTGACCTTGCTCTTCCTGTGAAGGCTTGGAGCGTTAGGTGGAGGATTTGATATGCGCTTCCACCAGTCATCTAATGAGAGTTGGTTGAGACCGTTCTTTCCAACAGACAGCAGCTTAGCTTCTGGGTGAAAGGCTTTTTTGAGGCTTTCGTAATCCTGTTTGTCCATTACGTCCAGATATTGTTGGAGCACCAGGCGGATAGCGTCCCTCTCGCTCTTAACCGATTCATCCTGGCTGGTCGGTGAATTCTCGATCGAAACATTCGCTCCTGCCGGCGTGGCTCGGGAGGCGCTAGGACTTAACGCAAAGACGCAGACAGCAACTAGCAAAACTAACGACATCAGGTTCGTTTTCATTTCATATCCTCTCACGTGGGCTTGCAATGAGTGCGGCAAGGGATTTCGCCTTACTCTTGCCGCGCACTCCATAAGTTGCGAGAGGGTACCGAAGCGAGTTGAACTTCACCAGGTGTTTGACACAAAACCGGCCATAGAGGAATAAGCGGTAGTCAGGTGGGATTAACGGTGTAGCGAATCATAGCGCGTTTCCCATGAGTCCTCGGAGTTTATGACGGTACCGGCGACTCAAAGGAAGGCGAGTCCCATCTCGAAGTACGATTTCGTATTCGCCATGAAACATCTCCAGCATTTCTTTGACGCATTCAATATTGACAATCACCGATCTGTGAACACGGAGAAATCTATGCTGACCGAGACGGGCCTCCAATTTGCCAATGGATTCTCTTAGCAGATAAGAAGTCTTACCTACTTGTATCCGAACGTACTTCCCATCTGCTCTAACCCAGTCAATGTCTTCTGTTTTCAAGAAAAACGCTCGATCATTCTCCTTTATCAGCAGATGGCCACCCAACATGTTTTTAGGCGGGGTTACTTCCTTTGCCGGTTTAAGATCTTGAAGAAGGGAAAGAAGCCGATCGCTAAGTTCGCTGCCCTTGTCGCTCCGGATACGTTTCTTTGCTCGGCTAAGCGTATCGGCGAATCTTTGTTGATCGAAAGGCTTGAGTAAATAGTCGAATGCATTCACCTGAAACGCGCGCAGAGCGTATTCATCAAACGCGGTTACAAAAATGATTACAGGGAGCTGCTCACGATCCAAAGAACCCAGAAACCCAAAGCCGTCCAAGCCTGGCATTTTTACGTCGAGAAAGATCAAATCGGGAACTTTCGCTTGGACCGCAGCCAACGCCTCTCGTCCGCTCGCACATGCCGTAACGCTCTCGATGTCGACATCATCCTTGAGGAGCCTCATCAGCCTTCTTCGCGCCAAGGGTTCGTCATCAACTGTCAGAACTTGCAAGCGCACGCTGTTATTCCTCAGAAAGCGTCTTCAAATTAGCCAAAAGCCTAGACTCTTCAACAAACGGAATTGTTAACGTTACGAGCAGGCCTCCGCCTGGAACATTGCAGATCTCCATTCGCTGGTTCACGCCGTAAAGATTCTGAAGCCGCATCTTCGTGTTGGCTAAACCAAGCCCGCGTTCATTGCTATTGCCGTTCCCGTTGGCCCCCGGCCGGCCAGGGCCGCGGTCTTTGACCGACATGATTAGCACCTCATCATCGCGCCTGACTGTAATGTAAATATGGCTAACAGCTTCCCGCTGAGAAACACCGTGTTGTATCGCATTTTCGACAATCGGCTGCAAGATCATACTGGGCACATTCGCCATACCCGCCTGCTGATCTATCTCGAACTGGACTCTTAAGCGATCTTCAAAACGAACTTGCTCGATATCCAGATAGGTCTTGATGAACTCTAACTCGCGCGTTACGGTACTTACCTGCGTGTCTGAGTTCGCCAGGGTCAAGCGCAGAAAGTCGCCAAGTCGCGCGATCATATGACCGGCTCTCGCACTATCTTCCTCAATCAAGGCGGCTATAGAGTTGAGTGAGTTAAAAAGAAAGTGTGGTTGAATTTGCATTTTTAGCGCTTGCAATTGCGCTTGCGCCAATTGTGTTTCGAGCAGTGCCGCCGCTCGTTCACGCTCCCGGTAACGACGGTAGAACTCGGCGGCATGACTTACACCGACAATCACCCAGTAAGTAATGAAGTTGATATGCAGGGTGGTGTACAACAACTGGGAGAGAATTACTCCGAAAGGGCGCCGAGTCAGGTCGCCACCGAAATCCAAGTACTTCACAGTTGTCAACAGTAACGGCTGAATGAACGCAAAGCAGATACCGGAGAAGAGGTGAACTAACAGCGCAAGCCTCCAACCACGGCGATCCAATTGGAAGTGCCGCGCCAACCAAAGAATTACCGGCCACAACGCGGCCCAGAGATACCACGTCGAGAACGCCCAGAGCAAAGAGGCTTTCCAAGTCGTTTGTGAGCCGCGCGAGGTGAAGTAAAGATATGATTGGGTCGCGAACATTAAGGCCAGGGCTGTCCAGGCAGTCAAAATCAGCAACCATCTTATCCAAAACCGTTGCACCATATTCGCCTAAACTCACTGATTACTTTTAACTGAGCCCAATCCAAATCGCTGCGTTTTATCGTATCAAACTCCCCCTCCAGCGCGCGAACTCTAGGCTAATCCGGCACCTCCTATATTATGTAGTTCGGTGACGAGTTGGGTCGAAGCCAGAAGGATCAGAGTGTGAGGCAATCGATTGGCTGAGGCCTAGAAGCTTAATTGCAGACCGGTTGAAAATCTACGCGCCGGAAGGGTGCCTGTAGCCTGGCCAAAGAATGGTGAAGCTTGCACCCCGGAAAAGTTCATTCGATTAACTTGATTGAAGAGATTGTAGGCCTGAAGAAAAACAGTAACCCGAAACCTCTTATCCGTTTCGACCCCTCCGGGCGCAGGCTCAATTTCTCCTCCTCCTCCCCCTCCTCCATCGGGGCCGCTTACACTGATCTGCCTGGTGATTATTCTGCCCGGGTTGACTGGTGCGGCCTTACCAATCCCTACGCTCCAACTCAGACGTGTGTTCACGTTTCGTTGCCCAGCTCCGCGGCCGCTGTTGCGTCCGAAACCAGCTGGACGATCATTGCTGACTGTATCGCCATTATCGTCAAAGCCGGTAGTGATGTTGTAAGTCGCAGCTGAAGCTAAGTTAACAAACGTCCCCAGTCGTAGTCCGTGTGGCAACTTCAGTTCAAGCATGCCGAAGAACCGATGCCGCACATCTGTTGCCGCGGGCCCGCGTTCCGCACGTAGATTGTAGTTGTCAGCCGGCAGAGTGAAAACATCGTCAGTATCGTTGACGGTTTTTGATAGAGTGTAATTCAGCAGCCAGAAAGCCCGTCTCGGATGTTGCGGGTCTCGGCCAAAGAACGATGGACCAAAGCCAACATTTAGTTCATGCGAGGCGGAGTTGGCCGTAGATTCAATTTGGACAATATTTCCCGCCATAGGCTGGGGACGTCCCAAACCGGCTAGTGGGGCATTGATGTCGCGAGCACGTAACAGATGTACGCCGCGCTGAAAGCGATAATCAGCGATTAACTGAAATCTTTTCTTGAGTTGGTGTTCCAGGCCGAATGATCCCTGTGCAAAATATGGTATACGGAGTTTCGAATCTTTTTGCATGCGACTCGGTGGCAGAACAATTGCGGCGCCCCCAGCAAATGGATTTGGATAGCCCGGATTGCTTATTATGATCTCCCTCCCAAGCTGCCCATCGCCTCGGAGTATTTGTTGGCGGACTTCCGCGCCGAACCACTGATAATAGAGCCCGCCACCCGCACGCACTGTGGTCTCACCATTTCTAAAAGGTGACCAGATAAGCCCAACCCGCGGGGCAAAGTTATGGTGGTCTGAAAGATTGTTTTGTATCTCGTGACGTACGCCTAAACTCACCGAGAGATTTTTGTGCACGCGCAAATCATCCTCAACGTACCAACTGAATTGATTCTGTCTGATCGATACCGATGTATTGCCTTCATGCCGCGTGTAGGTCGTGGGACGCCCCTGCCTGAACGCCTCAAGACTTGAAAAAACAAAGGTGCCGTTGGTGTTCTGCTGATCCCTTTGATTGTAGCGGCCCGTTTCAAACTGCACACCTGCCCGCATTGAGTGTTTGCCAAGTGAAAAATCGAGATTATCGGTGAGTTCAAGAGTAATTGAGCGCGCTGTATTGCCGACCCCAGCGCCGCCCCGAGTGAATGCATCTAAGACGGTGATGGTTGGAGCACTCGAGGCGGAGTGTGATTGATTCTGCCGCCAGCCCACTTGCCCACGAAACTCATTGAAGAAATGTTTGCCGACTACACCCGAATCGCCAACTCGCAAAATGTTTTCCATCTCAATTGTCGAGTACGCACGCTCAGGCAAATCAAAACCGCCGACGCCAAGATCGTCCTTTTGTTTAAAGCTCCTCTGGTACTCAGCGGATAGAGTATGGGTCTTAGTCAAAGCATGCTCTGTCCGTGCCACCATATCAAGAGTGCGCCAAGGCGTGCGGGTGGTCGAGGCAAATGGACCTTCCGGCTGAGCTGTGACGATCGTTCTAGAGTCGTAGGATGAGTCTCCGTCAAGGGAAAGAGACAACCCCGTATGTTTTGGCCAAAGCGGCCCATTGAAAGTTAGTTGAAAGCGTCGCTGCTGTTCAGCTGTTCGTTTCGGTGCAAAGGGGTTACGGGCGTTGAGGGATTCGTCGCGAAAGTTAAACAGTAGTGAGCCGCGCCAAGCGCCTTGCGTGCCAGGCTGAGTAGTGATGTCAATCCCGACGAACTCGAAATCATGATTCTCAGCCGAATAGGGGGTTAGTTGAAAGCGGATTTGGCGGATCAGTGATTTCGGCGGTAGCTTGCCCCCGCGAAAACCATTGACGCGAATTACCGCGCCCGGACCCGCCATCTGCTTCAATACCGCTTCGAGTTCGTCAGGATCGTCCGGAAGTTGCGCAATCTGATTTGCAGTAAGAATCCTTGAGAAGGACAACCCTCGCGGATCGGTTTGTTTTTCCTGGGTGCTTTGTTCGACCGCTACGTTTTCAGAGACGCCAGCAACGTCCAGACGCAACTCCAAACGATCGTTGCCCGCCCGCAATGCAAAGTGCTCAAGAATAAGGGACGCAAAACCGGCAGCTTCCACCCGGATTTGCAAATTGCCGACTTGGAGGCGCGAAAAGAGCGCTGCGCCGCCGCTACCGGTCAAGACAGTATGTACTTCACCGGCGCCAATCTCTTTTATTGTCACGCGCGCTCTGATAATTGCAGCTCCGTTCTGATCAAGCACTAATACGCGTAGAGAACTGACGTCTGGTGCGCGCTTGGTCTGAGCCGGTCCTGAATTGCTACAGATTGGCAAAATCAAGCAAAGTAGAGTGAGGCTTTGAATCGGCGAGATCATTCGTTGCGCTGAACATCGCCATGAAGATTTTGTCGCGGAGTCTGTACCGCTATGCTGTTCTGAGTAATGCGACACCGTTTCAATTAGCTCTTCTCTCGTCTTTCTTCTGAAACTTTTCTGGCTTCAACAAAGGGTTGAGCTGATACTTCTTCATCTGCCACTCTTCGGTCAGGTCCTCACCCGTTCTTTGATGAATGCGGTGCGGTAAAAGCAGACCCTCCACTGCACGGTAGTCTGAGAACCGCAGCTCGATCTGAACTTGACGCAACTCCGGTTGTGCCAGTCTGACGCCGGGAGGGGGGTTCCCCTTGAGCTGATCGTTTGAGGCGGGCACTTGTGCGCGTGTCACCAAGCCTCCTTTTGGCTCTTGTGCCGGCCCTTGAAATTGCCGAAATGCGATTACAGAGATCTTTGTGCTGAAGCTAATCATTAACGGCAAATGTGTCTGTTGATCCAGGAACAGGCGCGCCGCAAAACCTTCAGCGCTCTTTATGTCGAGCACATCCGCACGTCCATCTTCAGCTTCTGCTTCGCCAGCGTAAATAAACTCAACCGGTTGCGACGAAGGAGGGGACCTGAGCAGGAAAACAAGCAGGTAGCGGGCGAACTCCTGACGAATGTCTTTCACACGATCGGCTTCTGCATTCTTGTCCGCTTCTGGGCCCTGACCATAAGTCATGAACACTCCTGGGCCGTTCGATTTGACATCGGACCACTCTCGGTCCCCGTTTAGCGTCTGAACCATGGTCGGCCCGGTTCCTTCGGGTCCATTGAGAGTTTCAGATTTCATGAACTTGTCCGGAAGAAGAAAGTCTAGCGTGACCTCGC
>Ga0068869_100001962_pt1 | contig 12329 bp, 10 predicted proteins | sample KBSMisM52_FD_64676 | JGI IMG/M metagenome (GOLD analysis project Ga0068869, IMG submission 64676) | Miscanthus rhizosphere microbial communities from Kellogg Biological Station, Michigan, USA - KBS Miscanthus M5-2 | ecosystem: Host-associated > Plants > Roots > Rhizosphere > Soil ... | reverse complement strand
CCGGGCGTGTCGTACGAGGAGATCACCTACGAAGGCTACGGCCCCGGCGGCGTGGCGCTGATGATCGAGTCGGTCACCGACAACAAGAACCGCACGGTCGGTGAGATCCGCCACCTCCTCGGCAAGTACAACGGCAACCTCGCGGCCGAGAACAGCGTGGCCTGGATGTTCACCCGCAAGGGGCAGGTCTTCGTCGAGAAGGACAAGGCCGACGAGGAAAAGCTGCTCAATGCCGTGCTCGAGGCCGGCGGCGACGACATGAACGACGACGGCGACACCTGGGAGATCATGTGCGCGCCCGAGACGTTCGAGGTCGTGCGCGACGCGGTGAAGGCGCTCGGCGTCGAGCCCGCGAGCGCGCAGGTGGCGATGGTGCCGCAGAACTACATCAAGCTCGAAGGCAGCGACGCGCGGACGATGCTGAAGCTGATGGAGATGCTCGACGACCACGACGACGTGCAGCGCGTGTGGGCGAACTTCGACATCGAAGAGAAGGAGATCGAGGCTTCTCTGGCGTGAGAATCTTCGGCATCGACCCCGGCTCCGAGCGCACCGGCTACGGTTGCGTCGAGAGCGACGGTCGGCGCCACCGGCTGGTGACGTGCGGCGCCATCACGGCGTCGCCCGCCGACGGGTTTCCGCAACGGCTCTCCCGCATCTATCGTGAGCTCTCGTCGCTGCTGCGCACGACGCAGCCCGACTGCGTGGCCATCGAGAACCTGTTCCACGCGGTGAACGCGCGCAGCGCGCTCAAGCTCGGTCACGCTCGCGGCGTGGCGATGCTGGCGGCGGTCGAGGCCGGCTGCGAGGTGATCGAGTACACGCCGGCGGCGGTCAAACGCGCCGTCGTCGGCTACGGCCGCGCCGACAAGCCGCAGGTGCAGATGATGGTGAAGCTGCTGCTCGGCCTGGCCGCGGCGCCGTCGCCGCACGACGCCGCCGACGCGCTCGCCGTCGCCATCTGTCACCTGCACAGCGCCCCGCGCGGCGCCCTGAAAGCCCGGCTCGACGACGTGGCGCGTGCGTCCGCTTCGCGAACGAAGCTGCCGCGCAGCTGGCGGCAGTATCGCCCGCCCGCCAACGGATGATTTCGTTCCTCCGCGGGCGCGTGCTCGAGAAACATCCCAACCGGCTCACCGTGGACGTGCAGGGTGTCGGCTACGACGTGCACGTGCCGCTGTCCACCTACTACCGCGTGGCGGAGCCGCCCGGCGAAGTGTCGCTGCGCGTCTATACCCACGTGCGCGAAGACGTCCTGCAGCTCTTCGGCTTTCTCACCGATCTCGAAAAGCAGCTCTTCGAGCGGCTGATCGGCGTGAGCGGCATCGGTCCGAAGATGGGCGTGGCGCTCCTCTCCGGCATGGAGGCCCGCGATCTGGTGGCGTCGGTGCAGCGCGGCGACGTCGCCAGGCTCACTGGCATCCCGGGCATCGGCAAGAAGACGGCCGAGCGCATCGTGCTCGAGCTGAAGGATCGCGTCGCGCAGCTCGGTGTCGAGCCCGAGGAGGCGGCGTCGCCCGCGTCGGCCGGCGATCGGCTGCGCGACGACCTGCTCTCGGCGCTGCAGAACCTCGGATATCATCGGCCCTTGGCCGAGAAGGCCGTCGATGCCGCGCTCGCCGCCGGCGGCGAGCCCACCTTCGAAGTTGCGCTCAAGGCCGCGCTTCGCGAGCTGATGCGAAGCCGGTAGGAAGGGCCGCAGGACACCACAGCCAATGGCCGATCGCGTGATGACCGGTGTGCCCGGGGTCGAGGAGGCGCAGTACGAGGCGGGGCTGCGGCCGCGGTCGCTTGCCGAGTACATCGGGCAGGACCGCATCCGCGACAACCTGCAGGTGTCGATCGCGGCGGCCCGGGGCCGCGGCGAAGCGCTCGATCACGTGCTGCTCTACGGTCCGCCGGGGCTCGGCAAGACCACGCTGGCCTACGTGATCGGGGCCGAGATGGGCGTGCCGGTCAAGGCGACCGCCGGGCCGATCATCGAGAAGCCGGGCGACCTGGCCGGGATGCTCACCGACCTCCAGGCGCACGAAGTGCTGTTCATCGACGAGATCCACCGGATGGCGCCGGCCATCGAAGAGATCCTCTATCCCGCGATGGAGGACTACGAGCTCGACGTCATGATCGGCCAGGGGCCCGGCGCCCGGTCGATGAAGGTCGGGCTCCAGAAGTTCACGCTCGTCGGCGCGACCACGCGCGCGGGGCTGCTCACCTCGCCGCTGCGGGCGCGGTTCGGCATCGTCCACCGGCTGGACTTCTACAACGACACCGACATCGTGGAGATCGTCCGCCGCTCGGCGCGCATCCTGGACGTGCCGATCGACGGCGACGCCGCGCGCGAGATCGGCCGCCGCTCACGCGGCACGCCGCGCATCGCCAACCGCCTGCTGCGCCGCGTGCGCGACTTCGCGCAGGTGCGCGCGGACGGGCGGATCTCGTCCGCCGTGGCGCGCGACGCGCTGGCGCTGCTCGAAGTGGACGAACACGGCTTCGACGAAGTGGACCGGAAGCTCCTGCGCACGATCATCGACAAGTTCAGCGGCGGGCCGGTGGGCGTCAACAGCCTGGCCGCCGCCATTCACGAAGAGAAGGACGCGATCGAGGACATCTACGAGCCGTTCCTCATCCAGGCGGGGTTCCTCGATCGCACGCCGCGGGGCCGCGTCGCCACCGCGCGCGCCTACGAATATCTGGGGCTCAAACCCCCGAGGAAGGATTCCAGTCTGTGGTAACCGCCGCCCCGCGCACCGTGTGCCGTGCGCGCATCGCGAGCCTCGCGACCTACGTTCCCCCCAAGCTGCTCACCAACGCCGATCTCGAGAAGATGGTGGAGACGAGCGACGAATGGATCGTGCAGCGGACCGGCATCCGTTCGCGCCACATCGCCGAGCCCGGGGTCGGTACCTCGGAGCTCGCGACCAAGGCGGCGCTGCTCGCCATCGAGCGCGCCGGGCTCACGCCGGACCAGATCGACTTCATCGTCGTCGGCACGACCACGCCGGACATGATGTTCCCGAGCACCGCGTGCCTGGTGCAGCACGCCATCGGCGCCACCAACGCCTGGGGCTTCGACCTCGGCGCCGCGTGCTCCGGCTTCACCTACGCGCTCACCACCGCCGCCAACATGGTGTCCACCGGCGCGAGCCAGCACGCGCTCGTGATCGGCGCCGACGTGATGTCGAGCATCATCGACTACACCGACCGCGCCACCTGCGTCATCTTCGGCGACGGCGCCGGCGCGGCGGTGGTCGAGGCCACGAGCGAAGAGGGGGTCGGCATTATCGACTTCGTCAACTACGTGGACGGCAGCGGCGGCGCGGCGCTGTGCATGCCCGGAGGCGGCAGCCGCCATCCGGCCTCGCACGACACGGTGGACAAGCGGCTCCACTACGTGAAGCAGGACGGGCAGACCGTTTTCCGCTTCGCGGTTCGCAACACGGAAGAAGCGTGCCGCCGCCTGCTCGAACGCAACGGCGTGACGGCGGCCGATCTCGATCTCTTCGTCTCGCACCAGGCCAACCGCCGCATCATCCTGGCCGCCGCGGAGAAGCTCGAGCTGCCGGTCGAGAAGGTCGTGATCAACGTCGAGGAGTTCGGCAACACGACCGCCGCCACGATTCCGCTCGCGCTGAACACCGCCATCGAGGACAAGCGGCTGAAACGCGGCGATCTGCTGCTGATGGTGTCCGTCGGCGCCGGGTTCACGGTCGGCGCCCTGTTGCTGCGGTGGGGGTTGAAAGAAGCCTCTAGCCTCTAGCCTTTGGCTCTAGCCATGGTTGGCCCTAAGCCCGCCACGCCCAAAGCCCAGAGCCCAAAGCCCAGAGCCATCGTGCTCCCCGCCCGTGGCGACGCGACCGTCCGTGTCGACGGTCGCGACATTCGTCTCACCAATCTCCACAAAGTCTTCTGGCCGGACCTGAAGATCACGAAGGGCGACCTGCTGCAGTACTACGCAGACGTCGCGCCGGTGCTGCTGCCGCACATCGCCGACCGCGCGATGGTGATGCGGCGCTACCCCAACGGCGCCTTCGGCGAATCGTTCTTCATGAAGGAAGCGCCGTCGCCGCGGCCGCCGTGGATTCGCATCTGCCCGATCCACCACAACGACGAGAAGGTGGTGAACTTCCCGGTCATCGACGATCTGCCGTCGCTGCTGTGGGTGATCAACCTGGGGTGCATCGACCTGAACCAGTGGTACGCGCGCTGCGGCGATTACAACCGGCCGGACTACCTGCACTTCGACCTCGACCCGAGCCCGGGCGCCACGTTCGATCAGGTTCTGGAGTCGGCGCTGGTCGTCCGTGAAGCGCTCGAGACGCTGAAGATGAAGCCGCTCGTGAAGACCAGCGGCTCGCGCGGCTGCCACCTGCACGTGCCGATCGTGCACGGGCCCACCCAGGACGATGTGCTCGCGTTTACCAAGGCACTCGCCACCGAGCTCGCCTCGCGCAATCCCAAGCTATTGACGGTCGAGTACCGCAAGACCTCGCGTCCGAAGAACCGCGTGCTGGTGGACTACCGGCAGAACGCGTGGGGGCAGACGCTGGCGAGCATCTACTCCGTGCGGCCCACGGCCACGGCGTCGGTGTCGACACCGATCACGTGGGCCGAAGTGGAGAAGGGCGTCGCCATCGAGGACTTCCGCCTCGACAACGTCCGCGCGCGGATCGCCAAGGTGGGCGACCTGTGGAAGCCGCTCAACGCCGCGAAAGGGCGGACCAACCTCGGGATGTTCTTCCGATCGTGAAGGTTTCCGATTTCGATTTCGAGCTTCCCGAGACGCTGATCGCGCAGGAAGCGGAGGAGCGCGGGAGGTCGCGGCTGCTGGTGCTGCGCCGCGACACTGGCGCCGTCGAGCACGCGATGTTCGCAGACCTCGAGCGGTTCCTGCGCCCCGGCGACCTGCTCGTCCTCAACGACACCCGCGTTTTTCCCGGTCGCCTCCTCGGGCATCGCGACTCTACCGGCGGCGCGGTCGAATGTCTTCTCATGGGTTACCCGCGGATGGTCGTTCTGGCCGGCGAACAGGGTAGTTCGAGCTCGCTCGAGCACGGAGCCCAGGAGTGTGACGTCCTCGTGCGGAAGGGGACCAAGTGGCCGTTCGGCACCCGCATGACCTTCGAGCGCGACGGTCTCCTGCTGCGTGGCGAGTTCGTGAGCACGCACCATCGGGGTCGGCGGACGCTGCGCTTGTGGACTGACGATCCGGCCGGTGTGACCGCGCTTCTCGATCGCATCGGCCACGTGCCGCTGCCGCCGTACATCAAGCGCGAGGATCGGCCCGCCGATCGAGAGCGGTATCAGACGGTATACGCCGCCGCGCGCGGCTCGATTGCCGCGCCGACCGCCGGCCTGCACTTCACGCCCGAGCAGCTCGCGGCGCTGCGTGTCGCCGGCGTCGAGCAGCAAACCGTGACGCTGCATGTCGGCTACGGCACCTTCAAGCCGGTGCGCGTGGATCGCGTGGAGGACCACCAGGTGGACCCGGAGGCCTACACGGTAACGGCCGAGGCGGCTCAGGCGCTCACGCGTGCACGTCGCGAAGGACGACGCATCGTCGCGGTCGGCACCACCACCGTTCGCGTGCTCGAATCGCTCGACATCTCACCGGCGGGCGAGGTGTCCCCAGGGGCCGGCGACACCCGGCTCTTCATCCACCCCGGCCATCAGTTCCAGCTCGTGGGCGGGCTGATCACGAACTTCCACCTGCCGAAGTCTTCGTTGCTGATGCTGGTCGCGGCGTTCGCCGGCCGCGAACCAGTGCTCGCGGCGTACCGCGAGGCCGTCGCACATGGCTATCGCTTCTACAGCTACGGCGACGCGATGCTGGTGGTGTGAGCGGCTGTCGAGTGCTGTGGAACGTCTATCATTGCGTTGGCCATGAGCAGGTACGTCTGTGCACTCGTCCTCGCGCTTGCGACGTCCGCTCACGCGCAGCCACGGACCGGCGCCCAGACCGAACCGCGCGTCCCCGGCACGATTGAGGGCACGGTCTCCACACAGAACGGAGCGGTCGCGCTGCCCGGTGTGGTGGTGAGCGTGCGCGACGCGTCCGATCGAGAGGTGGCCCAGCAGGTGACGGACGGCGGCGGGCACTTCGCCGTCACCGGCCTCGTGCCGGCGCGGTACCACGTCCGCGCCTCGCTCGACGGGTTCCAGACGCTCGATCGCGAGGCGATCGTGCCGGCGGGAGGCACGGCGCGGCTCGTGTTCGACCTGGCCATCTCCGCGGTCAGCGAGCACGTGGACGTCGTGGCGGCCTCGCCGGCCTTCGAAGCGCCGACGCTTGCGGCTACCGAAGCCGTCGCCGCGTCGGAGGTCGAGGTGATCACACCCGGTCAGGGCGTGCCCGGGGCCCTGCGTCTCATGACCGGCGTCATCGAAGTGCCGGGCGGCGACAGCATCGACGGCGGCCGTCCTTATCAGGCGGGCATGCAGGTGGGCGCCGCGACGCTGGTCGATCCGGCCACCAATTTGTCGCGGATGCCGTTGCCGGCGGGCGCCCTCGACTCGGTTTCGGTGCTGCCCAATCCCTACGAGGTCGAGTTCGGCCGCTTCTCATCGGGCCTCGTCCAGGTGCAGACGCGCCGCGCGGCCGACCGGTGGACCTTCGACGTCAGCACGCTCGAACCGGCGCTGCGGCTGAAGCGCTTCACCGTCGCGAACGTCACGGGGATCACGGTCTGGCAGCCCGACGTGGAGATCGCCGGACCGCTCGTCAAGGGGCGCGTCTTCCTGCGGCAATCCACGCAGTACCACTACCAGACGATCGACATTCCGAGCCGGCCGGAGACCGAGCTGAAGAAGATCGAGTGGTTCAGTTCGCTGACACGCGTCGACGCCACCCTGTCGGCACGGCACTCGCTCGTCGTGTCCGGCGGCTACGCGCCCACGGCGACGACGCAGGAATTGCTCGGCACGTTCGTGCCGCCGCAGGCCACCGTCAACGTGGGCGACGACGCCTCGCATGCGCTGGTCACCGAGCGCGCACTCCTTGGCAAGGGTACCGAGGTGGAGTCGACGTTCGAGTTTCATCAGTACCGCACCGATGTGACGCCGCAGGGCGCCGCGCCGATGCAGCTCCTGCCGGAGACGACGCTCGGCAACTTCTACAACCGGCAGCACCGGACCACCGGCTCCTATCAGTGGGTCGAGACCGCGTCGCATTCGTACAAGGGTCTGGGCGGCGTGCACCTGCTGAAGGCAGGCCTGGACGTGCTGCACAGCGGCTACGACGGCACGAGCGAGAGCGGTCCGGTGCTGATCGACCGCTCGAACGGCACACTCGCGCGCCGCCTCGATTTCGCCCGGCCGTCCGTCGAGTCGGTGCACGCCACCGACGTGGCGGCCTTTGCCCAGGATCGCTTCCAGCCGGTGCCGCGGCTGGCGATCGACGTCGGCGGCCGCTTCGACTACGACGGCATCACCGGCGGAGAGAGCGGCACGCCGCGCGTCGGCGTCGCCTGGCGGTTCGACGACGCCGGCGCCGCGTCGATTCACGGCGGGTACGGGCTCTTCTACGAGCGCACGCCCTCGGTGGCCGGCGCCTTCGATCAGTTCGAGTCTCCAATCGACACGCGGTTTGCGGCCGACGGACTGACGCCGCTCGGTCCACCCGTGCTCTACCGCCGCGTGACGGCACCGGACCTGCGGCCGGCCCACAGCGCGACGTGGGATGTCGGGTTCGATCAGCGCGTCAGCCACGGATTTTCGTACCGCGCCGGCGTGCTCGATCGCGCCGGGCAGCACCAGTTGATCGTCGAGCCGGCAGTGGCTGAAGCCGGCCCCGAGTACCTGCTCAGCAGCACCGGACGGTCCCACTACCTGCAGGAGGAGGTGCTCGTCCACCTGGCGCACGGCGCCCGCGCCGACCTGAACGCGTCGTACGTGCACTCCTCGGCGCGCGAGGATCTCAACTCGCTCCTGAACTTCGTCGACGTGATTCCGCAGCCGATCGTCGGCGTCAACGAGTACGCCGCCGCGGTCGCCGACGCGCACAACCGCGTGCTCTTCCACGGGCACGTGATGCCCACCGGCGGCTGGCTGCTCGTCGGAACCGTCGACTGGCGCAGCGGGCTGCCGTATTCGGAGACCAACGAAGATCTGGAATTCGTGGGCCCGCGCAACGTGCACCGCTTTCCGACCTACTTCCGGGTGGACGCCGGCTTCGAGCGCCGGCTCACCGTGGCGAAGTTCCACCCCTGGCTCGGCCTCCGGATCTCGAACGCCCTCAATTCGTTTCTGCCGGCCGACGTGCAGGCGAATGTCGACTCGCCCGCGTACGGATCCTTCTACAACTCGGTCTACCGCGAGTACCGCATCCGCGTCCGCTTCGAGAAGTGATGCGCTTCGCCCTGGTCCTCGTCGCGGCGATCGCCACCGCCGGGGCGCAGCAGACGGCGCCTGCGCGCGAACCGGCTTCGAAGGCCGCCGCCATCCTGACGTGGTCTCCGGCGAAGCGCGAGCAGTACATCGCCGCGCTGGATTCGTTCTTCCTGACGCGCACGGTAAAGACGGGGCCACGCGTACACGCGCTCGATCGCGGTCGCCCGCTCGCCGCCTTCGCCCCCGGAGGCCCGCGGGCGCGCTACTTCGACCGCTTCGTTGCCGAGCAGCGGGTGCGCGGCGTCCTGGTGCTGCAGGACGGCCGGATTCGGCTCGAGCGGTATGCGCCTCCGCATGGTCGAGCGACGCGCTGGAACTCCTTCTCGGTTGCGAAGTCGATCACGTCGACGCTCGTCGGTGCCGCAATGAAGGACGGCGTCATCCGAAGTCTCGACGATCGCGTCACCCGATACATCAGCGCCTTACGCGGCAGCGCCTACGACGATGTGACCGTCCGTCAGCTGCTGACCATGACGTCCGGCGTGCGCTGGAACGAGGACTACACCGACGTCAACTCGGATGTCGCGCGGATGTATGCGCAGCCGCCGGCTCCGGGGTTCGACATGACCGTGAGCTACGTGCGGACGCTGCCGCGCGAGGCGCCGGCCGGAACGAAGTGGGTCTACAAGACGTCGGAGACGAATCTCGTCGGTGTGCTGGTGGCGGAGGCCACCGGGAAGCGGCTCGCCGACTACCTGTCGGAAAAGATCTGGCGCGCCTACGGCATGGAACGCGACGCCGAGTGGATGATCGACGACGTGGGACACGAGCAGGGCGGCTGCTGCCTTGCCATGACGCTGCGCGATTACGGACGTTTCGGCCAGTTCGTTCTGGACGGCGCGCGCGTCGATGGAACGCCCATCGTCGCCGACAACTGGCTGGCTGATGCCACACGCACGCAAGTCTCGACGGGTGCCGGCGCCGGCTCCGGTTACGGCTACCAGTGGTGGACACGGGACGACGGCACCTTCGAGGGCCGGGGAATCTACGGGCAGACGCTGCACATCGACCCCGCGAGGCGTCTCGTGATCGTGATCCACAGCGCGGCGGCGGAGCCGACGGACCGATCGGCAGGCCAGGAGCGCCAGAACTTCATCGCGGCCGTCAAGGCGGCGATCGACTAGAAGCCTTACAGTATTCCCCCATGCCCTTCCCCTACGACGAGTTCGACGACTCGGGCGTCCGGACGTATCCGCTCGCGGGGCGCGCGAGCAAGACGCGCGCCGAGGACTTCGGCCACGCGTTCACGCCGGGCGGCAGCTTTGCCGACTGGCTCGCGTCGCTGCCCGCGTTTCTCGGCGCGCGCGACCTGAAGGCCGCCGCCGCGGCGATGGCCGCGGCCAAGCGGGGCGGCCGCGGCATCGTGTGGGGCATCGGCGCGCATGTGATCAAGACCGGCGTCTCGCCGATCCTCGTGGACCTGATGGAGCGCGGGTTCGTGTCGGCGCTGGCGATGAACGGCGCCGGCGTCATCCACGACTTCGAGATCGCGCTGTCCGGTGGGACGTCGGAAGACGTCGACGAATCGCTTGGACCGGGGCAGTTCGGCATGGCGGCCGAGACCGCGCAGCTGAACGACGTCATCCGCCGCGGCGCCGAGGCGGGGCAGGGCATCGGTCAGGCGGTCGGTGCGCACCTGGCCGCGATCGATCCGCCGTTCGTCCGGCACAGTCTGGCGGCCGCCGCGCACCGGCTCGGCGTCCCGCTCACGGTGCACGTGGCGGTGGGCACCGACATCATCCACATGCACCCGTCGGCATCGGGCGCCGCGATCGGCGAGGCCAGCCTGCGGGACTTCCGCTATTTCACGTCGTGTGTGGCGCGCCTCGGGGGCGGCGTCTACCTGAATTGCGGATCGGCGGTGGTGCTGCCCGAAGTGTTCCTGAAAGCGGTGGCTCTGGCCCGCAACCGGGGGGCCGACCTGGCGGGGCTGACCACGGTGAACATCGACTTCATGCGCCAGTACCGGCCCCAGACCAACGTGCTGACGAGGCCGGTGGCGGGGACGGGAGGCGCTGGCCTTTCCCTCGTCGGCCACCACGACGTGCTGATTCCGCTGCTCGCGGCGGCAGTGCTCGAGGCGGCCGGCACTGCGATAGAATCGTAGGTTCGTGCCGGAGTAGCTCAGCCGGTTAGAGCACGCGTCTCATAAGCGCGGGGTCGGCGGTTCGAGTCCGCCCTCCGGCACCATCAAAAGGCTCAGGGCTCACGGCTCAGGGCTCATGCCCGTGGGCCTCAGGCCTGAGCCAGACTGGCTTGAGCCCTGAGCCCTGAGCCTTGAGCCTCCTGTGAACGCGCTTCTTCAGCAGGTCCGTCGTTCCATCCTGCGGCATGCCCTCCTTCCGCCGGGGAGCCGTGTGCTCGTGGGCGTGTCGGGCGGATCCGACTCGGTGGCGCTCCTCCGCGCGCTCCTGGAGCTGGCGCGCTCGTGCGAGTTCAGCGTGGCGGGCGTGGCGCATTTCAACCATCGCCTGCGGGCGACCGCCGCTCGCGACGAGAGCTTCTGCCGCGAGCTGGCCGGCGTGCTCGGCCTGCCGTTCGTCGCCGGCGGCGGCGACGTCGCCGCGCACGCGGCCGCCGAGGGCTGTTCCGTCGAGGACGCCGCGCGGCGGCTGCGATACGGATTCCTCGAGCAGGCGCGCGCCGAAACCCGCGCTACCTGCGTGGCCGTGGGACACACCGTGGACGATCAGGCTGAAACGGTGCTTCTCAAGCTGATGCGCGGCGCAGGCCCGAGCGGCCTCGGGGGTGTCTACCCACGAAAAGGTGCGGTCGTCCGGCCCCTACTCGAGACGACGCGCGACGATCTGCGCGCCTGGCTGGCGTCGATCGGCCAACCATGGGTCGAGGACGAAACCAATGCCGATGTGAGCAATCCGCGCAACCGTGTCCGGCATCACGTCCTCCCCGAACTGGACGCCGCCAATGGCGGATCGACGCGCGGAGCCATCGCCCGGTCCGCCGAGCTGGCCCGTGAAGACGGCCAGTGGCTCGACGATCTGGCGGCCGTGCGGTACTGGGAGCTGGTCGCCAGTCGTCACGATTGCCTGCAGATCAACGCGGCCGCGCTGCTGGCCGAGCCGCCGGCCCTCCAGCGGCGAGTGCTGCTGCAGGCCATGCGAGCACGAGCAGACGGACGCGAAGTGGGGCAGGACCACGTCGAGCTGGCGCTGGCGGTCCTAAGGGGCTACTCACGAGCTGCCGATGTTCCAGGCAGCCGATGGGAACTTCGAGGCAAGAACCTAGTCTTATTAGAGCAGGGTCCCGCGGCGAAGTGATACCCTTGTAGGAAGGGTTCCGTCGTATAGAGGGGAGCCAGCGGTTCTTGGAGGTATCAGGGTGAACTCGACAATCAGGAGCGCGGTCTTCTGGATGGTCCTCATCGCGGTTGGGGGCCTCGTGTGGAACTTTTCCACCAAGTACCAGGCTGCCGCCAAGCCCTTGAGCTTCAGCGAGTTCATGGCCTCGGTGGATGCGGGGCAGGTGGAACGCGTCACCATCACGGGCAACGACATCACGGGCGTCAACAAGGCCAACGAGAACTTCCGGACCTACGCGCCGCCCCAGTACGAGGGTCTCGCCAACAAGCTCATCGAGCGCAACGTGGTCGTCACCGCGCGCCAGCCCACCGACAGTCCATGGGCCGCGCTGCTCTACACGTGGGCGCCGATCCTGTTGATGATCGGGTTCTGGCTGTTCTTCATGCGCCAGATGCAGAGCGGCGGCAACAAGGCGCTGTCGTTCGGCAAGAGCAAGGCGAAGCTGTCGTCGAGCGCCCAGAAAAAGGTGACGTTCAAGGACGTCGCGGGCGTGGACGAGGCCAAGGACGAACTGCAGGAGATCATCGACTTCCTGCGCGAGCCGCAGAAGTTCCAGAAGCTCGGTGGCCGCATTCCCAAGGGCGTGCTGCTGATGGGGCCCCCGGGAACCGGTAAGACGCTGCT
>Ga0068869_100001954_pt1 | contig 12344 bp, 8 predicted proteins | sample KBSMisM52_FD_64676 | JGI IMG/M metagenome (GOLD analysis project Ga0068869, IMG submission 64676) | Miscanthus rhizosphere microbial communities from Kellogg Biological Station, Michigan, USA - KBS Miscanthus M5-2 | ecosystem: Host-associated > Plants > Roots > Rhizosphere > Soil ... | reverse complement strand
ATAGCCTGCTTGTCACCCGCCTGGAGCCTTTCTGTTTTTGTTTCCGGATCGCCTGCGCGTAAAGCCGGATTAGTAGTGTGTAAACCCAGCAGGGTTTTGTAAAAATCATGAAGGCGATTCTTTCCCGTCCATTGAATTTCATCTTTCTCAAAAAATTTCAATCGTTTGAGATTCGGCAATTCCTGCCCGCTGTAGATCAAAGGAATTCCATTCCATGTACAACTAAATACAGCCAGGGCGTTCGCCATATCACCATATTTTTCATACTCACTTCCGTTCCAGCTATTTTCATCATGATTGCTGGTGAACCATGTTCGCATCGACGCATCGCCAATGGCATCATATTGTTTTAAAACAGTATCAAGATTTTCGAGAGGAAGATGTTTTTTATAAAAATCTTCTGTCTTATGCATCCACGTCCAGGTATATGCTGCGTCAAATGTGCCCATATATTCAGGATGCTCAATGGGATCCAATTCACCGAGCCAGAACAAAGGCCTCACAGTATCTAATTCTTTCCTGGCTTCCTTCCAAAATTCAAGTTCTACCCAAAATGCAAGATCGCATCGAAAACCGTCAATATCACACTCTGTTATCCAAAACTTCATGGCGTCGATCATGGCCCGTACCAGTTCCGGGTTGTGAAAATTCAGTTCGATGATATCGTCCATGCCTTTGGCAATTTTAAAATCACCGGTGGCGCCATCTTTTTCATAATAATCGGGATGCTCCCTTGTCCATTTATGATCCCAACCGGTGTGGTTAGCCACCCAGTCAATGATGACTTTGAAGCCAAGTTCATGAGCTTCTCTCACAAGAATTCTGAAATCGTCAAGGGTGCCGAACTCAGGATTGACAGATGTATAATCGGACGCCGCGTAGTAGCTTCCCAACACTCCTTTTTTATTTTTTTGAGCAATGGGAGTAACAGGCATGAACCAAAGTACTTGCACTCCCATATCTTTCAAGCGGGACAACTCCTTGCCAAAAGCCTTGAAGCTTCCTTCTTTTGTATACTGTCGAATATTAACCTCGTAAATATTAGTATTATGTGTCCAATGCAGCGGTTTAAAATCAAAACTCATTGGACAATGATAAGAAAATATGTTTTAACAACCTTCACTTTATCTTCCATCCATCATTCTGTAACTTGCAAAATAAATTTGTACGCTGAATGAAGCAATTTGAGGTTCCCATTATTTATCGCAGTCCGTTGATCACCGCCATCAAGCAAAAGCGGAAGGAAATGGATAAGATGAAAAAGGATTTCACTCCTACTCTTCTTGATCTTGGTTCATTGCATATTTACCTGGCTCGTCATTTTGGATTTTGCTACGGAGTAGAGAACGCGATCGAGATAGCTTTCAGAACTGTAGAAACGAATCCCGGCAAAAGAATTTTCTTATTAAGTGAGATGATCCACAATCCGCAAGTGAATGCGGATCTGCAGGCACATGGTGTCAAATTTTTGCAGGATACGCAGGGTACAACCTTAATTCCATTCGATGAATTAAAACCAGAGGACATTGTTTTGATCCCCGCTTTTGGAACGACCTTGGAAATTGAGAACAAACTACACCACCTCGGGATCCGAATTGAAGAATATAACACGACCTGCCCTTTTGTCGAAAAGGTTTGGAATCGCTCTGAAGCGATCGCAAAGGATAAATACACCATTGTGATTCATGGCAAACCGAAACATGAAGAAACACGAGCCACTTTTTCACATGCGTCAGTACATTCTCCTTCGGTGATCGTGAGAGATATGGAGCAAACCACCGAACTGGCTGATTATATTACCGGCGAAAAACCTTCGTCATCTTTTTATGAGGAATTCAAAGGGCAATATTCCGAGGGTTTTGATGTAGAGAAAGATCTGCAAAGAATTGGAGTGGTTAACCAAACGACCATGCTTGCCAGTGATACGCAGGCCATCGCCGATTTCCTGAAGCAAACAATGAGCAGAAAATATGGGCCGGCTCCTGAAAATATTGAAGAACATTTTGCCGACACAAGAGACACGCTGTGCTATGCCACCAATGACAATCAAAACGCCGTTATTGCCATGCTTGGTACAAGAGCCGACATGGCCATTGTGGTTGGAGGTTATAATTCATCAAATACTTCTCATCTTGTTGAACTCTGCGAAGAAATATTGCCAACCTATTTCATAAACAATGAAGAGAAGGTCCTTTCGTCTAAAGAAATACTTCATTACAATTTTCATACAAAGGAAGAAATATTGACGAGTAATTATCTTCCCGGAACACCACCTGTAAAAATTCTTTTAACCAGTGGTGCTTCCTGCCCTGATGCCCTGGTGGAGGGGGTGATTAGAAAATTGGCAGGTTTTTATCAAACGGAAAATAATATTGAACAGTTAATCAAAGAATTTTCTGAATAAGCAATCACTAATGAATAATGAGTGATGAGCAATCATTCTTAACTGTTAAAGCTAACTCACCATTCACGATTTGTACAACAACTCGTAATACTCCCTGGCCATCCTGTTGCTGTCGAATTGAACACGAACATCCTTCATGCCATTTTGAATGATCTGTCTCCACTGGTCATGGTGATCATAATACATTGGGAGGATCGTATTATTTAAAATTTCGTAGATGCAATTCAGATCGTAGGCATCCTGATCATGCACGGTCATGTTTGTATAATCAGTCTTGGGGACCACGAAACCATTTTCACCATCCTTGATAAATTCAGGTATCCACCCGTCGTCCGTAGAAAAATTAATGGCGCCATTCATGGCTGCGGTCATGCCGCTTGTTCCGGACGCTTCACGCGGCACACGTGGATTATTCAACCAACAATCTGCTCCCTGTTTCAATCGCCTTGAAAGCATAAGTTCATAGCCTATCAGCACAGACACATTTTTATATTTACGGCTCAAATGAACAAGGTTATTGAATTCAGTGATGGCAGGATAGTCAACGGGGTAAGGTTTACCGGCCCAAATGATCTGGATAGGATATTTTTTACTACCCAATAATTTTTCAAAATGCTGTTCATCGGTAGTGATCAACCCAGCACGTTTATAACCTGCGAAACGCCGGGCCCATACGAGAGTAAAAATTTTAGTGTCAAACAGTTTCCCAGTCTGGTCCGCGACAATTTCAAAAGTTCTTTTCTTCAAAAACTCCTTCCTGTAGTCAAACGCCGAATTAAAATTCTTTTCCATCGATTCATACAACTGCTCATCGGCCCAGTAATGCCAGTTTTGTGCATTCGTGATCGATATGATCTTACAAATACCATCGTACTTGCTCCACAACGCTCTGGATACTTTCCCGTGCAACTGCGATACACCGTTGGCCAATCTGGCAAAGCGAAGAGCCGCCAGTGAATGATTGAACATTTCATCAGGATTACCGGTAAGTTTTTTTACCTCGTCAATGGTGAGACCGCAGAAGTAACTCATCTTATGGCAAAGGTGTATGTCATGCTTTTCATTACCTGCTTCTTCAGGTGTATGCGTGGTAAACACCAGGCGCTTTCTTACTTCTTCAATACTGTTGTGGTATTTGTTATAGAGATAGAATGCCGCAGACAAACCATGTGCTTCATTCAAATGATATACATCCGCTTTAAATCCTATTTCATCAAGCAATTTGGCGCCACCTACACCCAGCAAAATAAATTGGGCCACCTTGGTCGCCACATTTGCATCATACAGTCTGTGCGAGATCGTTTGGGAAACGTAATCATTCTCGGGAATATCAGTAGTAAGCAGGAACAACGGCGCTGTATTGAATGTTCGGGGGTTCAGGTAAAAAACCTTTACCCATACGGGGTGTTCATGCACTGTGATCTGGTACTTGATCCCGGTGTCTTCCAAAAAACTATATTGTTTTTCCATCCAGGTAACCTGGAGGGTCTGGTCCTGGTTGCGGGCCTGGTCATAATATCCATACTTCCACAGAATACCAATGCCTATCAGGTTTTGTTTTAACTCATAAGCACTGCGCAGATGCGAGCCCGACAGAAAACCGAGACCACCACTATATATCTTTAGTGGTTGGTGAATAGCATATTCCATCGAGAAATATGCAACTTGTTTTGAGTAGTGATCATCAACAGGGTACGGTACTTTGAAATTTTTAAAACTCATAGTGTGAATTTTACACAATGTGTGCGAATATACAGGCAAAAAATTAATCCTTCATTGCATTATTCACATGGCAAGTGAAAAACTTTTTATTCAGACTATAACGTTTTTATAGAATAAAAATTATTTTGATGCCTTCTTTGTCTTTTGTGGTATCTTTTTTACCTCTTTCTTTTTAGGATAGGTTCCCTCAAATATACAGTCGACACCGCGATGGGAGCCACACCCCTGTATCTCTTTCATGTAAACCGATGAAGAAGTAAAATTGAATTGTAATGTACATGGATCGCCGGAAGAACGATACAGAGCAGAATTCGCCGAGGTGAAATTTGCCTCACCCTTCATCTCGCCCGAGCAATTATTCTTTTTCTCAAAATGCACAAAGAAAACCAGTCGCCCAGCCTTCCTGCTGTCACGGATCGAAATAAAATTTAGCTTGTCCTTTTGATAATCAGCCGAAAATTTATTTTTTCTTGAAAGGGAATCGATGGGGTTGATCACCTCAACTGTTTTTTCATCCAGCGCGTCTGTCATAATCAATAAAAAAGATTTAGCGGGCTCATTTAAAACATAGACATTTTTTCCGTCACTGATCGTTCCGTCGCCATTTCTCCTGGTTATGCCCTTTGAAAGAGTGAAGCGTTTATCGATCACAAACAACTGTTGAGTGGCGGGGCTTGCATCCGGCTGCATCACGGGCATCGCTGTAATGAAATTATTTTTTTTATCAAAGCAAAGGATCAGGGCCGCCTTGCGATCGGTCGATAGCGCTTTTACAAAAAGATACGTTCCCTGTTCCGGGGCGGCTACGCGGCCCATGGGGTAGATCTTCAACTTTTCATCTTTTCCAAAAACTTTACTCAATACCGTATCGGGAACAAGATGTGTAAAGACCTTATAACCTATCAGCAGGGTATCCGTTCTTTTTTTTGAAACAGAAGTGTCGGCAATTTGATAAGGAAGGTCCAAAGGATGAAAAAACTCAATAAAATCTTTTATATCAACCGGCTCATCTCCCGACAGGGTAACTTTCTTCTTACTGTTGCAGGCTAACAAACTGAAAACGGGGATCCATACAAGCAAACGAAATAGTCCTTTCATGGTATTTATGCCAAATGAGCACCGAATTTACTCCTTTCTTGTCTTCTGTCCATTTTCAAATTTTTGTTACTCCATAATTTTTTTTAGATTTGTCTAAAATTTTATTTAGACATGTTGAATTATTCAACCAGTGAGGAAAATTATATCAAGACCATTTACCATTTGCAAACTGGCCAAAATACTGTGAGCACCAATGCCCTTGCGGAGAAGCTAAGTACGAAGCCGGCCTCTGTTACTGACATGATGAAGAAATTAAAGACGAAAAAATTGCTTCACTATCAACCCTACCAGGGCTTTCGCTTAAGTAATGAAGGGAAAAAAGTAGCCCTGGATATCATCAGGCGCCACCGGTTGTGGGAATATTTCTTAGCTGAAAAATTAAAATTTAAATGGGACGAGGTGCATGCCGTCGCGGAAGACCTGGAGCACGTGAGCAGCAAAAAATTAATTGACAAATTGGATGAATACCTGGGTCATCCAAAGTTTGACCCGCATGGCGACCCCATCCCCGACAGCCTTGGGAAAATGGAGAATAGCCGGCAAATAAGTTTAACTGAATTGCCGTTGAATCAGCCGGCAGAAGTTTGCCGGGTCATCAACCAGTCTGGTGAAATGCTGGAGTTGTTGCAACACAAAAAGATCAATATTGGGACCCGGCTTGAAATAAAAAAGAAATTTGGATTCGATCACTCCATCGAAATAAAATTAAAACAGCAACCTGCTTTCCTGATCAGTGAGCAATTAGCTAAAAACATCTTCGTAATGCTATGAAAAACGGACAGGCACAGATCTCTTTGAGTGAAGTACACGAAAGTGTTGACACGACAAGTACATCGCGACCGGTATGGAAACGAATGTTTTCCTTTTTTGGCCCTGCTTATCTGGTGAGCGTAGGGTATATGGACCCCGGTAACTGGGCCACGGATCTCGCCGGTGGCAGCAAATTTGGTTACTCATTGCTATGGGTACTGTTGATGAGTAATCTCATGGCTTTGTTGTTACAAGGTTTATCTGCACGACTTGGAATTGTACGTGGCCGCGATCTTGCGCAGGCTAACAGAGAAACTTATCCCAAATACATTAACCTCATCTTATATCTACTCGCGGAAGTAGCGATTGCGGCTTGTGATCTTGCAGAGGTTTTGGGAATGGCGATCGGTATCCAGTTGCTTACCGGCATTCCATTATTGTACGCCGTGCTGGTCACTGTATTTGATACTTTTCTCTTTTTATTATTGCAGCGATTGGGCATCCGTAAAATGGAAGCATTTATTATTGGGCTGGTTGGCATCATTGGACTTTCTTTCCTCACCGAGATCATTTTAGCCAAACCAAACCTGGCACAAGTAGCAAAAGGCTTTGTGCCTCATATTCCCGGGAATGAAGCCTTGTACATAGCAATCGGAATTATAGGCGCTACGGTAATGCCTCATAATCTGTATTTGCATTCTGCCCTCGTACAAACGCGAAAGTTTAAAAAAAATGAAAGAGCTGTCAGGCGGGCGCTAAAATTAAATATGATCGACAGCACCATTGCGTTGAATCTTGCGTTTTTTGTAAATGCGGCCATACTTGTTTTAGCCGCTTCTGTTTTTTACTTCAGGGGAAGAACAGATGTGGCAGAAATTAAAACAGCGTACGAATTATTAAGTGATTTCCTGGGAACTAAATTAGCTCCTACTCTGTTTGCTGTTGCATTGATCGCGGCCGGACAGAGTTCCACGATCACGGGTACACTTGCCGGGCAGATCGTAATGGAAGGTTACCTCCGGTTGCGTATCAATCCATGGATACGGAGATTGATGACAAGGCTCATCGCTATTATCCCGGCCGTAATTGTCATTCTCATCAACGGCGAGGACAATATTGACAGCCTGCTGATACTAAGCCAGGTTGTTTTGAGTCTTCAGTTGAGTTTTGCGATCATTCCACTGATTCATTTTGTGAGCGATAAAAAAACGATGGGTGCTTTTGCCATAAAACCACTCGTAAAAATTGCAGCCTGGCTCATTACCTCCGTACTGGTCTACCTGAATTTGAGAATGGTTGTTGAGCAGGCAACAGCGTATTTTAATACCTCAGGAAATATTGTATGGAAAGCTGCTATTGTATTAGGCGCCCTATTGTTTGTAGCTTTACTGCTTATTTCATTTTTCTACCCGATCGTGAGTAAAAAACGTCGTGATATGCCCGAGGTACATGCTGAAGCAAGTGGTCTTCAAAAAATTGCTGTTCCCGTGTTCAGAAAGATCGGCGTGGCCCTTGAGTTCAGTGAGAAAGATGAAAAGCTCCTCTCCTATGCCATGGGACAAGCTCACGAGAATACATCCTTTGTGCTTATCCATGTCGTGGAAAGTGCCTCTGCAAAAGTGCTGGAAAAGGAGACCGATGATCTTGAAACAAGAAAGGACCAGGAGCATATTGATTTTTATGCAGGGCGATTAAAGCAGATGGGGTATGTTGCCAATGGCGTCTTAGGGTTTAATCACCGGGCCAGGGAGATCGTGCGCATTGTAAAAGAAAATGAAGTGGACATGCTGGTGATAGGCGCGCATGGACACGCAGGGATAAAAGACTGGTTTTACGGGCAGACAATTGATTCGGTCCGGCACGAGTTGAAAATTCCGGTGCTGGTGGTGCACGTGTAGCGAGTGATGACCAGCCCATGATCGGCGGGAATTCAATGAGTAATCAATAATCAGTACTTTTTTTAGTCGGGAGCCATTACTCATCACTCATCATTAAGCTACCTCCGTCTTCACGCCTCCACGAACCAGGTGCTTGAAGCGACTGAACGTTTCGGGTTTGATGTTCAGATAACTTGCCAGGTATTTTTGAGGAACTCTTTGTAACAGTTCAGGATTGCGGTTCACAAAATATATGAATCGTTCCCGCGGCGTATGCATCACCAATTGGATCTGCCACCGATCCTTAATCACCATCGTGTGTGTAATGATAAGGCGGCCGAGGTGTTCCATTCTCTGTGACCGTGCATAAATTTTCTCGAGATCATCGAACGTGATAGAAACAAGTGTGGTTGGCTCGATGGCTTCCACAACGTATTCCGATGGCGTGCGGCTGTGAAATGACTCCTGCGAATGAAGAATGTGCCCCTCAAAGGATATTTGCGTGTTGATCTCTTCTTTTCCTCGTTTATAATATTTCCTCGCAAGCCCTTTTATAATAAAATTGAAATAATTCTCCACCGTTCCCTCCTCAGTAATAATCTGTTTTTTCCCGAATTTTCGTACCGCTATATACGGATCGATAAATTGTCGAAACTCTTCTTCAGTGATATCAACAAACTTTTGAACGTACTCTAAAAAAGGTCTTGTTGTATTCATATGACTCTCCTCCTCTACCGTAAGTTACTAAAAATTGATTTCAATCAAGCGCAAAAAAATGCCCGGTGAAAGAATAAAAGTAAAAACGGCATCTGTTGCCTGATGTTTACACCAGCTATAAAGTCTTAGTTTTGCCTGCCTTGTTAAAGAGTAGTTAGTTTTTAAGTGCTCTTTTTCGGATTTTTCATAACTCCTAAAATCAAAACAACACAATGTTTCAGAAAATTAAAGTAGCCAACCCGGTAGTAGAGTTGGATGGCGATGAAATGACAAGGATCATTTGGAAATTCATTAAGGACAAGCTGATACTGCCTTATATTGATGCGGATATAAAATATTATGATCTGGGTGTTGAATATCGCGACCAAACAAACGACCAGGTAACGATCGATGCAGCGAATGCGATTAAACAATACGGCGTGGGAATAAAATGCGCCACTATTACACCAGACGAAGCAAGAGTAAAAGAATTTAACCTGAAGCAGATGTGGAAGAGCCCAAACGGAACTATCCGTAATATCCTGGATGGAACTGTTTTTCGTGAACCCATCGTAATAAGGAATATTCCAAGACTGGTTACGACATGGGATCGCCCGATCATTGTGGGTCGTCATGCTTTCGGAGATCAATACCGCGCTACGGATTTCGTGGTGCCGGGTAAGGGAAAGCTTACCATCAAATTTGAGGGTGACGACGGGCTGGTGATCGAACATGAAGTCTACCAGTTCAAGGGAGGTGGCGTTTCGCTTAGTATGTATAATACGGATGAAAGCATTCGCGGTTTTGCAAAAAGTTGTATGAATATGGCTTTACAAAAAGGCTGGCCTTTATACATGAGCACAAAAAATACGATCCTGAAAAAATATGATGGACGATTTAAAGATATTTTCCAGGAAGTGTTTGACAAGGAGTTCAAGGAACAATTTAAAAAAGCTAACATCACTTACGAGCACAGGTTGATCGATGATATGGTAGCAAGCGCATTGAAATGGAATGGCGGATTTGTATGGGCCTGCAAAAATTATGATGGCGACGTTCAAAGTGATAGCGTGGCGCAGGGTTTTGGTTCTTTGGGATTAATGACAAGTGTATTGGTCACTCCCGACGGAAAAACCATGGAAGCGGAAGCTGCGCACGGAACCGTAACAAGGCATTACCGGGAACATCAGAAAGGAAATCCAACTTCAACTAACCCGATCGCCAGCATATTTGCCTGGACAAGAGGTTTCGCTTTTCGCGGTAAACTCGACAACAACCAGGCATTAATTGATTTCTGTAATAAGCTGGAACAAGTTTGCATTGAAACAGTGGAAGAGGGAAAGATGACAAAGGATCTTGCTATTACCATCAAACCAAAAGTGGAACATGGGAAGGATTATTTATATACAGAAGAGTTTTTAGACGCCATCGATGCCAATTTGAAAAAGAAGATGCGTGATAGATAAAAGTTAATAGTGAATAGATCATAGACAAAAGATAATAGTGGAGCGTTCCTGTTGGGGCGCTTCTATTTTTAACGAAGTTATTTCCAAACGTTACTGCCATTGTGAACCATTACCTTTGCGAACAAATCTTTGACAGATAGATGAAAAGAACCATTAAGTATTACCGGATCATTTGGCTAAGACATGATCTGCCGGCAGGACTTTCTGTTTTTTTTGTTGCCCTTCCCCTTTGTTTGGGAATTGCTTTGGCTTCAGGTGCCCCCCTTTATGCAGGTCTTTTATCAGGTATTATTGGTGGGCTCGTTGTTTCATTAATTAGCGGTTCGCAACTTGCTGTCTCTGGTCCTGCCGCGGGTTTATCCACTTTAGTTGCCGCTTCAATCATTTCATTTGGAGATTACAAATTATTTCTCCTTACAGTTATCGTGGCAGGGTTGTTTCAATTGGTACTTGGATTCTTTAAATGTGGGGTTATTGCCAATTATTTTCCATCATCCGTCATTAAAGGAATGCTGGCCGCGATCGGAATCCTTCTTATCTCAAAGCAAATTCCGTTGGCATTGGGTTATGATCAACCCGATTTCTGGAGAAGCGGGTTGCCTCAATTATTCTCATCTGATAACTTTTCTGGCAGTTTTAAAAATTTCAATCATCACATAACAAGAGGAGCAATCTTAACGTCGGTTGTTTCTTTAATTTCACTTATTCTTCTGCAACTCTCCTCTTCAAGAAAAATAAAAATGGTACCTGCACCCCTGGTAGCTGTCGTTATCGGCATTATCACCAACCTGGTCTTTACGACGCTAGTTTCAAATTTTTCCCTCAAGCAAACACAATTGGTAAATATTCCCCCTGACCTCTTTTCAACTATCTCTTTCCCCGATATTTCAAAACTTTTTTCGAATATCGAGACATGGAAAGACGGCATCGTCATTGGCCTGCTGGCAACTTTAGAAACTCTTTTGTGCATTGAAGCAATAGATAAATTGGACAAGAGCAACCGGATCACGCCAGTTAACCGAGAGTTAATTGCACAGGGCGTCGGCAATATAGCCTGCGGATTTTTAGGAGCCATTCCGATGACAGCAGTTGTTGTGAGGGGCGCCGCCAATGTTGATGCCGGCGCGCGAACAAAAATGTCTGCCTTCACTCACGGGCTTTTTCTGTTGCTCACCGTTCTGCTTGTTCCATTTCTTCTCAATAAAATTCCTTACGCTTCTCTTTCCGCCATTCTGATTGTAACAGGTTATAACCTGGCAAAGCCAAAACTGTTTCGCAATATGTGGAGTTTGGGATGGAAACAATTTCTTCCATTTATTATAACGATTATTATGATCCTTTCAACCGACTTGCTGATCGGAGTAAGTATCGGGCTTTTGATCTCCACTTACTTTATTGTACAAAACAATTTCAAAGCTGAATATAAAATTACAAGGACAATAATTAATGGAATTGAAACGGAATACATCAAACTCAATAGCAATGTTACCTTCCTGAATAAGGTAAAATTGCGGAAAACATTAGATGAAGTGCCGGAATACAGCGTGCTCACTATTAACGGGAGCGAATGTAACTTTATTGATTATGACATTTTAGAAGTGATAAGCGAATTTGAAAACAAAGCGAAGGAAAGACATATTGAATTGCATTTATTGGGGATAGAGAAAGTAAACGTGACGGCGGTGCACTGACAGGCTTCTTATGAACGCTCCGATCAATAACGATGCGTGTTTTACAATCAGATTTCAATTTTGAACAATTTCTCTATTTCACTCTTACCCTTTGCCGTAAGAATTAATTCTCTTGAAAATCGTACCCTTTTAAACCAATCTCTCTCCAGCATCCTTTTTAATAACAATGCTCCAACCTGGCCCGCGATATGTGGTCTGCGTTCACTCCAATCCAGGCATTGTCTTGTTAACGATCTCCGGCTCCTTATCATTTCAGTTTTGTCTATGTCAAGAGCAGAAAACAATTTCCATCCCGAACTTGTGATCAGATAACCGCTAACATGCTTCCTGATCGCCTTCTTCCTTTCAAGTCCTTCAGTAATTTTTACTCCCACATAGCCGGCCAAATGATCATAACAACTGCGGCAATATTTCATTCCCGTAGCCGGAGGTTCCGTTATCATTTTTTTTGACGAATGACTGGAAAGACTTGCCAGTGATTCGATCGCGTACGCAATTTCAGGTCTTGAAAAAGAAAAATACCGGTGCCTTCCCTGTTTCTCCACCTTCAATAGATCAGCTCCCAATAATTTGGTAAGATGATTACTGGCTGAGGTCCCGGATATCTCAGCAGCCATTGCCAGTTCACTGGCAGTATAGG
>Ga0068869_100001952_pt1 | contig 12349 bp, 10 predicted proteins | sample KBSMisM52_FD_64676 | JGI IMG/M metagenome (GOLD analysis project Ga0068869, IMG submission 64676) | Miscanthus rhizosphere microbial communities from Kellogg Biological Station, Michigan, USA - KBS Miscanthus M5-2 | ecosystem: Host-associated > Plants > Roots > Rhizosphere > Soil ... | reverse complement strand
CGGACCGCTCACGTCGGGGTTGGTGGCGATGAAACGCGCCCCGCCGAGAATCAGGCGGATCGCCTTGGTGATGGCCTCGAACGAGTACGTCCGCGTCTCGCCGAGCACCACGTAGTCGGGGTCGTGGTCGGTCAACACGTAGTCGATCTCGTGCAGCGCCGTCGTCAGGCCCGCCTCGCCGATCACGTAGGCGGTGCCCCGCGGACGCTGCCCGTCCAGGAACTGCGCGGTGGCGAGCGCCGAGGTCCAGATGGAGTATTCGGGGATGTCTATGCCCAGGCGCGCCAGCCGGGCGCACAGGTCACGCGGGGTGTAGATGGAGTTGTTGGTCAGCACGAGGAACGGTTTGCCGGACTGCCGCAGCCGCCCGATGAACTCGGGCGCCCCGGGGATCGGGTTGCCCTCGTGCACGAGCACGCCGTCCATGTCGGTGAGCCACGACTCGACTGCCTTGCGTTCACCCATGCTCCAACCCTCCTGGCTACCGGTGCGTACGCCCCGGGATTGTGCAGCAACCCACAGGTGACCGGTCCAACGGGCACGCGTCCCACACCGGCAGTTCACCGAGTTTTCGGCGGGCCGCGCCAGCCGTCCGCTCGGCGACCAGTTCGGCCACCATCGCCACGAACCGCGGGTCGGTTCCCGGCGTAGCTACCCGCCGCCAGTCGATTCCCAACCCCGAAGCGGTGGCTGCCGCCTCGTTGTCCAGGTCCCAGATCACCTCCAGGTGGTCGGAGATGAAGCCGATGGGCGCCGCGACCACCGCGGTCGCGCCGGCTTTCGCCAGCGCCTCCAGGTGGTCGTTCACGTCCGGTTCGAGCCATGGGACGGACGGCGGCCCGCTGCGCGACTGCCACACCAGGTCCCACTCGTCGACGCCGACAGCGCCGGCGACGAGCGACGCCGCCTCGTTCAACTGCGCGGTGTAGCGGTGGCCGTCCGGTCCACTGTGGACCTCCATCGCCAGGGGGATGGAGTGCGCGGTGAACACGAGGCGCGCGCCGGGCGTCCAGGCGGCGCGGACGGCGTCGGCGAACGGTTCCACGAACCCCGGATGGTCGTGGTAGTGCCGGATCTTGTCGACCTCCGGAGCGCCGTCGCCGACCTCCGCACGGGCCCGGGCGATGTCGTCCCAGTACTGCCGGCAGGCCGAGTAACCGCCGTACGGGCTGGTCACGAACGCGATCGCCCGCCGCACGCCGTCGGCTCGCATGGTGCGAAGCGTGTCGGCGAGCATCGGGTGCCAGTTCCGGTTGCCCCAGTAGATCGGCAGGTCCAGGTGCGGTTCCAGGGCGGCGATCAGGGCCCGGCACTGGTCGTTGATCGGGGAGACGCCGCCGAAGTGCCGGTAGTGCCCGGCGACCTCGGCGAGCCGCTCCGGCGGGACACCGCGGCCGCGGGTCACATTCTCCAGGAACGGCAGCACGTCGTCGGGACCTTCCGGTCCGCCGAAGGACAGCAGGAGGAACGCGTCGTACGTCACCGGACGAGTGTCCCAGGTGGCCCCGCGGACCGACGGAGGGTGACGACCGTTTGTATGATCGATGTCCCCTTATCCCTTTTGCTTTGTTGTGAGGTACGGCGTGCGTCTCTGGGTGGACATCCCCGACGGCTCCGAGGCCGACGTGCGTTCGCTGTACGACTGGCTCGCGGCCGAACCCGAGATCCGAACCGCGGGTCACCTGATCCGGCAGACCGAGACCCCACCTCCGGGCGAGATGGGTGAGGTGCTGTCGGCGATCTCGCTGATCGTCGGCAGCGGCCTCTCGCTCGGCCAACTGCTCGTGGCGATCGCCGCCTGGCGCGCGACCCGGCCACGGCCGTACCGGGTCAGCGTCCGGTTCCCCGACCGCACGGTCGCCATCGAGGCCAGCGACGCCGACGAGGCGCTCGCGATCGCCCGCCGGCTGGAATCGGACTGACCCGGATGCCACGGCTCGCCGACCCCGCGTCGTCGCGGGTCGTCCTCGTCGGAGGCACCCGCTACACGAACCTGCCGCCGCTGCCCACCGTCGCCAACAACCTCACCGGGCTCGCGAACCTGGTGACCGATCCGGCGCTGTGGGGGCTGCCGCCGGAGCACTGCACCGCAGTGCGCGATCCGGCGACGCCGCAGGCGATCGACGCCGCCGTGCGCGACGCGGCGACCGCTGTGCGGCCGGACGGCATGCTGCTGTTCTACTTCGCGGGCCACGGCATGATCGACCCGCGAACCGGCACCCTGCACCTCGCGGTGACCGGCACCGACCGCAACTCGGTGCACTCGACGGCCGTGCCGTTCGAGTGGGTGCGGCGCTGGTTCCTGGACGCCCCGGCCGGCGCCCGCGTGGTGATCCTGGACTGTTGCTACTCCGGCCGGGCGACCGACGGCATGGGCGAGCCGGCAGCGCTCGCCGACCAGATCGAGATCGACCGCACCTGCGTGCTCGTCGCCGCGCCGGCGAACCGCACGGCCCTCGCGCCGCCGGACGAACCCTTCACGGCGTTCACCGGCGTACTCCTCGACATGATGCGCCACGGCGTGCCGGGTGGGCCGGCGCTGCTCGATCTCACCACGCTGTACCGCCAGGCGGTGACGACGCAGCGCGCCCGCAACCGGCCGCTGCCGCAGATGCGCGCCCGCAACGGCGGCGAGCAGATCCCGTTGGTGCGCAACGTCGCCCACCAGCGCTCCGCCGACGACGACGAGGAGCCGGTGACGCAGCCGGTGCGCATCCCGATGCCGAGATCCGGCGACGTGCTCACCCCCGGTGACCCCGCGGACGACGCCTACGGACCCGTGGCGGTGCTCATGTACGACCAGCAGCTCGGCGCGCTCGGCGTGCGGCTGGGCCGGCCGGTGCCGCGGTCGGTCAACGAGGTGCTGCGCTCGCCGCGGCTCGCGGCCGCGATCGGCCGGGCGACGGTGTACGACGGCGGCCCCGTCGGCGGCGTCATCCTGCTGGTGGCGCAGCTGCGGCCGGACGGTCCGCCGATCCCGGGCGCCCGGGCGCTGAGCGGGCCGCTGGTCACCGTCCCGCTGGCCGCCGACCCCGCCGTGGTGGCCGAGGCCGTCGAGCGGGCGTGGGTGTTCACCGGGTACTACGGCTGGCGACCGGGTCAGCTGGAGGCCGAGCTGGCGCAGCGGGCCGCCGTCCCGTCCACCGAGTCGTTGTTGACCTGGCTCACCCGGAAGACTGCGAGGTAGCGCGTGCCAGGGGAAGCCGAACTGCTCGGCCGGCTGGTGGCCACGGCGCGCCGCCAGCGTCGCATCGCGCTGATCGTCGGCTCCGGGTTGTCCCTGCCCGCGGTGCCGGGCGTCGGCGCGATGCTCGACCTGGCCGACGAGTTCGTCGCGGAACGGGGCGACAACCCCGACCTGGTGGAGACGCTGCGGCAGGTGCGGGCCCGGGCCGAGGCGCCGGTCGAGGCGTACATGCGGTACCGGCGCGCGTTCGCCGAGTGGGTGTCGCAGCAGGAGTTCGACATCGTCGTCCAGCAGGCGGTGCTGCACGCCTACGACCCCGCGCGCGGCTCGCCCGACGTGCCGCCGCCGGGGCGGTGGGAGCGGATGAGCTTCCAGCGCGGCCGGATCCTGGAGAACGACGTGCGGGCCTGGACGCTGCCGCCCGGCGTGGAGGCGCTCGGCGTCCTGCTGGCCCGCTGGCCGGGGCACTTCAACTTCCGGGTGCTCACCACGAACTTCGACCCGCTGATCGAGATCGCCGTGCGGCGCGCCGGCGGCGAGGCCCGCAGCATCGCGATCACCGACGACACGCTCATCGACGAGATCACCCCCGACGGCGTGACCGTCGTGCACCTGAACGGCTTCTGGCGGCCGCTGTCTCCGGCGGCCGACCGGGCCACCCTGCACGACCCGGGCCAGCTCACCGCCGACCGTCCGCTGCTGACCACCGCACTCGCCGAGCATCTGCGCGAGGAGACGGTGTGCCTGGTCGGGTACGGCGGGTGGGACGACGCGGTCACCGACGCGCTGCGCGGCCTGGTCACCGACCGCAGCGTCGACGTGCTGTGGGCCCTGCACGACACGCTCGCCGACGCGCTGCCGGCCGGTGTCGGCCCGCTCGGTGCCGGCAAGCCGGTGACCTACTACGAGCGGGTCGACAGCGACCGGCTGTTCACCCGGCTGCGCCGCTCCCTGGACGCCGCGCCGGCGCCCGCGATGCTGACCGTCGGCGTGCTGCCCGGGCGGGCGGCGCCGGCCGGGCACCGGGTGCGCCAGCCGGTGCTGGAGGCCCGGCTGGGCGCCGAGCGGTCGGCCGGCGAGCTGCTGCGCCAGTTCGACCGCTCGTTCGGCTGGCGGCTGGAGGGCGCGCACCGCACGGTGCCGCCCGAGCTGCTGTTCTGGCCGGTACAGCTGCGCCAGACCAACCTGATCCACACCGTGCAGGCGCTGGTGGCCGCGAGCCTGTCGGCGTGCGGTATGCAGGTGGTCCTGTGCATCGACGACCTGAACCCGCCGGCGCACGCCAGCGCCTTCCGGGAGACGTTGATCGGCGACATCAACCGCTGGTTCAACCTGATCACCGGGTCCCGGCCGCCGAGCGTTGTGTCGCTCGAGGAGTTCCACGAGCCGGGCCGGGTCGCCGATCGGCTACTCGACCCGCGCCAACTGCTGCGGCCGACGAACACGTGGGCGGTCGAGCGCGAGTACTACCGCGTCCACAACCTGTTCGACGTCGTCCGGGCGATCAAGGCCATTCCCGACATCGACAGCACCGAGGCCGCCGCCGAGGCCGTCGCGATCGCCACCCGGCTGGACACGACGCGCGCCGAACGGCTGCTCAGCCCGCCGGCGATCTGGGCGCACCTGCACCACATCCTGCTCGAACAGCCGCCGGAGACGGTGGTGACGCTGGCCGGTGGCGACGAGGCGCTGATGTGGAAGCTCTGGCAGGCGGTGTGGCCGGAACCGGTGCGGCACCTGTACAACCCGCGGCTGTCGCACGTCCGCCACGACGCCGACCTGCTCACCGCGAGCAGCTTCGTCGAGGTGCGCGAGCGGCTGGAGCGCACCTGCGAGAACGCCGGCTGGGATCTCGAGGGCCGCTACCTGCACTGGCTCGTGCACAACGCGCTGCTGCTGCCGGCCCACCTGCGCGGCGAGCCGGTGCCGATGGTGGGCGACCGGCCGCTGGAGTCCTGGGAGCAGGCGACAGCCGCGATCCGCGACCCGCATCTGCGCGACCGGGCACTTACGGCGATCGCCCGCGAGGTCTCGACCCTGTTCCTCCACGAGCCCGCGTGATTTCCGCGATCTTGGACGCCTGCTGTCGCTCCGGCCGGAGCCGGCGTCCAAGATCGGCCCGCACAACGGGCCGAAGGTCACAGGCGTTCATGGATTTCAGCAACTAACCTGAACGCATGACGAGCCTGCTGGGGCACGCCGGCACCCGCGAAGCCGGCACCGAGCAGCCGCTTTCCGAGGTCCGCGACGAGTGCCTGGCCGCGTACGGCACCGACCTGCTGGCCTACGTGCTGGGCGCCGGCAGGGGCGCGGCGCTGCACACCTGGCGGCTGGCCGACGCCCTGGCCGAACCGCTCGGCGAGCAGCGGTTACGGGCGGCGCACGTCGTCCTCGCGCAGTTCAAGGACCCCGTCCACGCACGTGCCTGGCTGCGGCGCGCGAACCCCGCGTTGGGCCGGCGCTCGCCGGCCGCCGTCCTGCGGGATGCGGCCGACGAGCGCGGCCTGCTGCCGGTGGTCGAGGCCGCCGAACTGCCGACCTAGCGACGCGTTCCGGACACCACGAGCATCTCGCACGGCGCGGAGAACCCGTCCGGGCCTTCGAACTCCGTCAGCGCCCGCGCGATCTCGTCCCAGGCTGCGGCCTTTCCCTCGTCGTCGAGCCCGGCCAGCATCTGGTGCAGCGCGCCGAACGACTCGCGCTCGAACCGCAGGCACTCGGCGGCGCTCGCCATCCGCAGCGGCGAGTCGACGGCCTCGACGGTGACGTCGCGGAAGCCGGCGTCGGCCAGTTCCTGCTCGGCGACACCGGGCGTGCCCAGGCTGAACGGGCCGGGTTGGCCGGGCGCGGGCGGCGGCAGGTCGGCGCGGCGCCGGATGATGCCGACCGGGATCGAGAAGAACCCGTTGCGGTCGGCCGTGGAGTACACCACCGCGGAGAGGCGGCCGCCGGGGCGCAGGGCGCGGTACATGCCGCCGAGCGCGGCCTGCCGGTCCGGGAAGTAGATCAACCCGACGCGGGAGATCACCGCGTCGAAGGCGCCCTCGCCCACGTCGAGCCGCTCCCCGTCGACCTCCCGGGTGGCGACGGTCGTCAGCCCCGCCTCGGTGGCGGTCTTGGCCGCGTACTCGAGGATCGCCGGGGAGATGTCGGTGGCGAGCACGGAGCCGGTCGGGCCGGCCCGGCGCGCGGCCGCGAGGCTCTGTCCCCCGGCGCCGGCGGCGACGTCGAGCACCTTGCTACCGGCGGTGACGCCGGCACCGTCGAGCATCCGTTCGGTGGCCGGGCCGAGCCAGTCCTCGATCGTCGGACCCCAGCGGTGCCACGCCTCGGCGGCGTCCTGCCACTGGCTCCTGGTCGTCGTCTTGTACCGCTGCGGATCGAATGTGGCTGTCATGCCTCATGATGCGCCAGAACCGCGCTGGCGACCGCCAGATCCGAGCTGGCAGTTTCCTGACGGTCGCCAGGCCGCCCGCCGTGGCACGGACGCGGGACAATGCCGGGATGTCCGAGTTCGTCGGCCGCGCCGAACCGCTGGCCCGGCTCGCCACCGTGTACCGCACGGTCGCGGGCTCGCCGGGCGGCCGCGGCGCGCACCGGGCCGGGTTGGTGCTCGTGGCCGGCGAGGCCGGGATCGGCAAGACCGCGCTGCTGACCCGGTACACCGCCGACGTCGAGGCGCTCGGTGCCACGGTGATCTGGGGCACCTGCTGGGCCGGCGACCAGGCACCGGCGTGGTGGCCGTGGACGCAGGCGCTGCGCTCGCTGCTGCACCGGCGTCCCGAGCTGGGCGGCGGCATCGATCCGGCCCTGGCGGTGGTGGTCCCGGACCTGGGTCCGGCGCCCGGCGGCGCCGACCGGCTGAAGATCTTCGACGCGGTGGGCGCCCTGCTGGCGCGGGCCGGCGCCGACGCCCCCGTGGTGGTCGTGCTCGACGACCTCCAGTGGGCCGACCCGTCCAGCGTGGAGCTCCTGCGGTTCCTCGCCCGGTACGCCCGGCCCGGGGCGCTCGTGCAGGTCGGCGCGTACCGGCCGGGCGAACGGCATGCCGACGTCGCGCCGGGCCTGGCCGAGTTGGCGACCGCCGCCGAGCTGGTGGTGCTGCGCGGGCTGTCCCCCGCCGAGGTATCCGACCTGGTGACGGCCGTGGCGGGCGGGCCGGCGGCCGACCGTTGGGCCGCGCTCGTGCACGAGCGCAGCGGCGGGCACCCGTTCTTCGCGCGGGAGCTGTGCCGCGTGCTGGCCGCCGGCGCACCGTCGGCCGCCGCCGGGCCGTCGGCCGCCGCCGGGCCGCCGGCCGCCGTGCGCGACGCGATCGACGGTCGCCTGGTCCGCCTGCCGGCCGACTGCCGCGCGCTGCTCGACGCCGCCGCGGTCGCGGGCCGGGCGCTGCTGCCCGACGTGCTGGCCGACGTGTGCGCCGAGGACGCGGCCACCGTCGCCGAACGGCTCGCGCCGGCGCTCGACGCCGGCATTCTCGAACCGGTGGCCGGTGAGGCCGCGGCCGCGCGGTTCGCCCACGACCTGTACCGCGAGACGATCTACGGGGCGCTCGGGCGTACCCGCCGGCTGGATCTGCATCACCGGGTCGCCACGGCGCTCGTGCGCCGCCACGAGCGCGGCGGCGTCGTGTTCCCGGCCGACCTGGCCCGTCACTTCGCCGCGGCGGTGGCCGCGGCCGGCCCGTCGCCCGCGCTCGCCTGGGCCCGCACGGCGGCCGAGGCCGACACCGCCCGGTTCGCGTTCGCCGAGGCCGCCGGCCACCTGGCCCGGGTCCGCTCGGCCGTGGCCGGTGCGGGCCGGCGGCTGTCCGACGCCACCGTCGTGTGCCTGCTCGCCGACGAGGCCGATCTCCGGCTGCGCTCCGGCGACGCCGCGCAGGCCCGGACGCTGCTCGACACCGCCTGGGCCCGGGCGGTGACCACCGGAGCGGCCGGACTGCTCGCGACGGTCGCCCTCGGCCTGGACCGGGTGGGTGCCCGCTTCGCGATGCCGCGCACGGAGCTGATCTCCGTGCTGGAGACGACCCGGACGGCGCTGGCCGGTGCGGGGACGCCGGAGGAAGCGGAGGTGACGGCGGCGCTGGCCCGGCACCTGCAACACTCGGTGTCGGCCGACCGGCCCCGGGCCCACCCGCTGGCCCAGGAGGCGGTCGACATCGCGCGTCGCCTCGACAACCCGAACACGCTGGCCAGTTGCCTGCTCGCGCAGCACGACACGCTGTGGACCCCGGGCCGCGCCACGCAGCGGGCGGCCATCGCCGCTGAGATCGGCGAGCTCGCGAAGCAAGCCGGTGACCACGAACGGCACGCCCAGGCGCTGCTGCTCGCGGCGAGCGCTCAACTGGAGAACGGGTCGGCCGCGTTCCGGGCCAGCCTCACCGAGTTCGGTTACGTCACCGAGCGGCTGCGCCAGCCCCGCCACGACTACGTGCTGCGCAGCCGGCAGGCCGCGCTGGCCCTGCTCGACGGCGACATCGAGGCCGGCGACCGGCTCAGCCGGGAGGCGGCGGCGCTGGGCGAGGCGGTCGGCGACAGCGACACCGGCAACGTGCGCATGTCGCAGCGGCTGGAGATCGCACGGGCCCGCGCCGACCGGGCCGAGATGCGCGAGCTGGCCGAGGCGGCGGTGCGCTGGTGGGTCGGTGCGCCGGCACACGCACACGCGGTCGCGGCGGGCTTCTTCGCGCGGGCCGGCGACCTCGACGCCGCCCGCCGGCACCTCGACACGGTGCTGGCGCTCGACGAGTGGCGCACCGACCGGTCCTACCTGTGGTCGGTGTTCGTCGGCGAGCTGGCGACGGCGGCGATCGCGCTCGACGACCGTCCACTGTGCACGGTGCTGCTGGCGGACCTGCTGCCGTTGGCCGACACGTGCGCGGTCAACGGGGCGCTGGTGTGTTTCATGGGTGCGCACGCGCAGCGCGTCGGGTTGCTGCACGCCGCGCTCGGCGAGCCGGAGCGGGCCGCGACGTGGCTGAACCGGGCACGGGAAACGCACCGGCGGCTCGGTGCCCGGGCCTGGGAGGCGGAGAGCGGGGCCGCGCTCGACGCGTTGGGCGGCGCCGCCGCGCCCGTCACCGATGACGCGCGGCCGGGGCTGGTCAGGAAGGGCGACGTCTGGCAGGTGAGCTACCGCGGGCGATCCGCGTTCGTGGCCGACGTCAAGGGGATGCACGACCTCGCCGCGCTCCTCGGCCGGCCGGGCGCCGACCTGCCCGCGCTGGAGCTCGCCGGCGCCGCCCTGGCCGATGGAGCCGCCGATCCGGTCCTCGACCGGGCGGCGCTCGCCGCCTACAAGCGGCGGCTCGCCGAGCTCGACGACGAGCTGGACACCGCCGGCGCGCACTCCGACCTGGCCCGTCGCCAGCGCGCCGCCGACGAACGCGAGCACCTGCTCGCCGAGCTGCGCCGCGCCACCCGGCCGGGCGCCGGCTCGCGCCGCCTCGGCCCGTCGGCCGCCGAGCGCGCCCGCAAGGCCGTCACGGCCCGCATCCGCGATGCGATCCGCCGCGTCGGCGCGGTGCTTCCCGATCTGGGCGCCCACCTGGACCGGTCGGTCCGCACCGGCACGACGTGCCGCTACGAGCCGCGGTGACGATTACCCGGCGCCGCCCAGCGCCCGCCGCATCTCGGCGGTGTGCTGCTCGGCCAGGTCCTCGCGCCCGTGGTACTGCGCGGGCGTGTTCTGGAACAGGGTCGCCCGCCAGGCTCCGCCGTCCTGGACGGCCACGAGTGACTGCACCGCGTTCGTGTCCGGGTTCACGTCCGTCTGGCCGGGTGGCACCATCCCGACCTTCGCCCGCAACAGCACGACCCCGTCGGCGAGCTGCCGGACCTCGACGGTCTGCCACACGTACGAGGCGGTCTGGTGGTCGGCGAATATGCCGGCGAGGTGCTCCTCGACGGCCGAGCCTGCCACCTGACTCCCGTCGAACCCGACGAGGGTCGCGTCCGCGGTGAAGAGGGCCGCGTATGCGCGGGCGTCCTGGTGGTTCCAGGCGGTGAGCAGTTCCCGGTGCAGTTCCTCGACTGCCTTCTCCGGCTTCCCCGTGATCTCGGTCATGGTCACATCCTCGCCGACGAGGGTGCGCGCGGCCTACTCGAAGACAAGCGAATCGAGGTCGGGGCGGTCGGCCGTCGCGATCTCGTGGTAGTTGCGCGGCTCCGCCGCGCCGATCGCCCCACCCAGCGCTTCCCGCGCGGCCGCGATCTGGGGCACCGGCCCCTCCAGCTCGACGAACAGCCCCAACCCGGGCAGCTCGTCGAGGCACACCACGAGGGTGTCCGGCGCGCGGCGGAACCGCCGACGGCGCTTCTCCAGCCGCCAGACCGCCACCAGCCCCTGCCGGACCAGCGCTGCGCGCACCTCGTCGACGTCCGGGACCGGGAGCTCCACCTCGATCCGGGTGTGCGAGCCGTCGTCGTGCCACCGGCGCGGACCCTTGAAGCCCGCCTCCGCGCGCCCGTCGTGCACCCGGATACGGCACACGACGTCGCCGGTTCCGAGGCTGCCGCCGGGGTCGTCGTAGTACTCGTCGACCTGGTGATCGGCTTGCGGATCGGCGACGAACCCGAGCGCCGTCAGCGCTTGCAGCAGCGCCGCCTCGTCAGGGACGCGGTGCTTGCTCTCGTTTTCGAGCCCGCCAGTCATCCCGCCCGCCCGCGGCCGCCAGTGCCGTGGCGACCAGCCCAGAGCCGAACCCCTGGATGCTGCCGTTGAGGTACCGGCCGGCGGCTGCGGCCGGGCTCAGGTGCCGCGCGATGGCCGCCGCCACGCGGTCGGCCGGGTCGCCGGGGCCGGCGATCCGTACCTTCCCGCCGCGGTCGCCCTCGACGTACAGGTCGCCCCTGCCGCCGATGATAAGTGCGGAGTTGGCGGCGGAGTCAGTGCCCGTCGCGCGGATGTTCAACGGCAGCTCGGCCGTCGTCGCGTCGCGGACGAGGTCGGCCAGCGCATGCCGCACGGTTGCGGCCGGTCGCAATGCGGCGTTGCGGCGTTCGGCCGCCTTGCCGGCCGGCACCAGGACGTGCAGCACCCAGTTGCGCACGCCGGCGGCGATCAGGTCGTCACGTAGCCGGCGCAGCTGGTCGGGGTCGTGGTTGGCCGCCGTCACCACCGTCTGCACGGTGGTGGGGACGCCGGCGGCCGCGGCCCGGCGCAGCGTCTCGCGCGCGGCCGCACCGCTCGGCGCGAGAGCGCCGGGCGCGGGCGCGCGGCCCGGCACCGCGCGGTGGCGGCCGGCGAGCGGCCGCAGCCTGTCGTTCGCCGACGGGTCGAGGCTGTCCAGCGACACCCGCAGGTGCACCCGGGCGGCGACGAGGGCCGGCAGCACCGCGTCGAGATCGCCGACCCCGGACGTGTCGACGACGAGCGCGAACCGCCCGGCCAGCCGGTCGATGAGCGCGGCGGTCAGGTCCGGGCGGAACAGCGGCTCCCCGCCGGTGAGCACCGCGACCATCGCGGGCACGGCCGCGGCCGCCGCGGCGACGAGGTCGACGTCGGTGTCCGGGGCGGCCCGCATCAGGTCGTCGGCGTAGCAGTAGCGGCACCGGAGCGGGCATTCGCTCGTCGCGAAGCAGTTCACCACCAGCGGACGGGCGACGGCCGGGACCGCGTCGAAGTCGCCGAGCAGCGAGACGCCGTGGTGGAACGCGGGCGGCTCGCCGGATTCCAGCACGCCGAAGCGGCCGAGCACCCGGGCGGCGGGCGCGTCGGCGGGGTCGATCGGGGCGCCGAGCAGCGCCGCGTCGAGCACCCGGGCGCCCGCTCGGTCGACGGCGAAGAAGTGATCGCGGTCGCCGACGTACGCGAGACACCCGAACGGCTCCGGGCGCACGCGCACGCCGGCGGCCAAGGTCACGAGCGAAGTTCTACCAGACGTCAGGCGCCCAGTGCGTGGAAGCCTCCGTCGGCGTGGACGATCTCCCCGGTGGTCGCCGGGAACCAGTCCGACATGAGGGCCAGGCACGCGCGCGCCGCCGGCTCCTGGTTGGTGAGGTCCCAGCCCAGCGGCGCCTTCGCCACCCAGGGTTCCTCGAACTGCTCGAAGCCGGGGATGGACCTGGCGGCCATCGTCCGCAGCGGGCCGGCCGAGACGAGGTTGGTGCGGATTCCCTTGGGGCCGAGGTAGCGGGCCAGGTACCGGTTGGCCGACTCCAG
>Ga0068869_100001942_pt1 | contig 12403 bp, 10 predicted proteins | sample KBSMisM52_FD_64676 | JGI IMG/M metagenome (GOLD analysis project Ga0068869, IMG submission 64676) | Miscanthus rhizosphere microbial communities from Kellogg Biological Station, Michigan, USA - KBS Miscanthus M5-2 | ecosystem: Host-associated > Plants > Roots > Rhizosphere > Soil ... | reverse complement strand
ATATCAGCTTAAGGCGTAAATCATAAAAGTTTCATTCTCAATAGGTCGTTTCCAATAAAAATTGCTGGTAATTAGCTTGATTGAAAATGAAATGTATATTTGCAAAATAATTGACGGTAAAACCCGTTGTTAAGCAAACATCCCGAATGAAAAACAAATTTCTTACTCTTATCCTACTGGCTTTAGTTGCGCTGGCAATCAGCTCATGTTATTCTTCCCGAAAATCAGGGTGCCCCATGAATCCTCAAAGTAGTTATAGATTTAGAGGATAAACGTAAAGATCAAATTAATTGCTTAAGCCATGCATTGGATCCATCTCACCGCCGAGGACCAGTTACAAAAAATCATCATTAAGTCCCAGGAAAAGCCTCAGGTAATTTTCAAATACAGTTCCTGCTGTCAATTCAGCGAAGTTGTATTTCAGCGCTTGCAAAAAAATTGTTGCCCTGGCGAGATCGATTTTCACTTTCTCGATCTGAACAATTACAGCAATATTTCTGAAAAAGTTTCGGAAACATTCGGAGTTTCGAACCAATCACCTCAAATCTTAGTAATCAACGAAGGCCTGTGTATTTTTCACGAAAGCCATCCTGAGATCTCGCTGGAAGGAATTTTACAGCATACAACGGCGGCCGCCTGAATTCCGCTAAATTTCCGCTAATTATATTTCTACTTTTCTCATTTTCGGAATAAGGAGGTGTATGATGAGCCATGCCGTTATATAAGCGATACTGCAAAAAATGAAGACGAGAAAATATCCTCTTTCAATGTTATGAAGTGATTTATAATAGTCGAATAAGTATCCCGCTGTCTTGGAAACTATGATCCCTCCAAGACCACCAGCCATGCCAGCTATTCCGGTTATAGAAGCAACGGCTTTTTTAGGAAACATGTCGGACACTGTCGTATAGATATTTGCACTCCACGCCTGGTGAGCAGCCGCCCCAAAACCGATAATAAAAACAGGGAACCAAATACTATAGGTTCCTAATAACTGCGCGGTAAAAACTGGTATCGCACATAATGCATATATCAGCATTGATGTTTTTCTTGCCTTAAAAACCGGCCATTCCTTTTTTATAAAATTCATCGGCAACCACCCGCCAAAGACACTGCCTATTGAAGAAATAATATAAACAACCGCAATGGGTATCGCCATTTCGGTTTGAGATAATTGGTACTGCTCATGGAGGAAGTCCGGTAACCAGAAAAGATAAAACCACCAAACACCGTCGGTTAAAAATTTTCCAATCGCAAGAGCCCAGGTCTGCTTATAGTTCAGGAGTTTGCCCCATGATACTCGTGGTGTTGACGCCTGGGCTGCTGCCATGGAAACGACTTCATCAGTATCACTGTGTATGTAATCAAATTCTTCCTGCTTAAGTCTTCTTTGTTTAGCGGGCACTTCATATAACCAAAACCAGAACAATAACCATATCAAACCTACCGCACCGGTGATGATAAAAGCCCATCGCCAGCCATATTCTTTTGCAATAAAAGGAACAGTAAGTGGGGCAACGATAGCACCTATGTTTGTACCGGAATTGAAGATGCCTGTTGCTAGAGCTCTTTCCTTCTTCGGAAACCATTCCGCAATAGTCTTTATTGCAGATGGAAAATTTCCTGATTCAGTCATCCCCAGGAAACCTCGGGCGATAAAAAAACCCGTTGTACTTTTCACCAACGCATGGCCAATAGCTGCCAGGCTCCAAAAAAATAATGAGAGGGCATAGCCGATCTTTGTCCCAACTCTGTCGATGAATCTTCCCACACCAAACATAGCTAATGCATATGTCAGTTGAAACGCGACAGTGATATTTGCATAGTCTGTTTTGGACCATCCAAATTCAGTATCAAGATCAGCTTTCACAAGGCTAATGGCTTGTCTATCGAGATAATTTATTGTAGTTGCAAAAAAGACGAGTGCACAAATCGTCCACCTGTATTTACCTATGCCCCCAACCCCTGAAGGAGGGCTTTGAAATTTTCGCTTAGTAGAAGTTAACTGCACTATGCCTCACTTTTTATTTTCTGAATCATCACCAATACTTCCTTTGTATTTTTTTCAATCGCGGCATAATCTTTTTGCTCCATTAATTTTTTGCTGATCAGTTTGCTGCCCATTCCTACGGCACATACGCCCGAATGGAACCAGGCTTGAAGGTTTTCCTTTGTAGTATCCACCCCGCCAGTAGGCATAAACAATAGCTTTGGAAATATTTCTTTGATACTGCTCACAAATTCAGGTCCCAGTAAATTGCCTGGAAATAATTTGATGAACGATATTCCTTTATTTTCTGAAGCAATGATCTCGCTGGGGGTCATACAACCCGGGGCATAAAAAACATTTTTACTGTTCGCAAAGTCCACGACCTCGGAAATGAGACCAGGGCTTACCAAAAAATCTGCACCAGTGTCCATGTAACTTTCTGCCTGCTGTAATGTTTTGATCGTTCCCACGCCCAGGAACATATCCGGCATTTCATTACTTTTTACTTCCACTAATTTTTTAAAATTTCTTAAGGCCGCTTCTCCCCTGTTGGTATATTCAACCGCTCTTATGCCTGCTTTGAAAATAGCTCTTAGCACTTCGACGCTTACGGCCTCGTCTGCATTAAAATACAAGGGTAATATCCCCTGCTCAACAATTCTATTTGATACAAGTTTTTTATCTGGCATATTCAACACTTTGATCTTTTACCGAATAAGGAATCGATAGTTGAAGAGTCCCGACGATAAACGTCAGGAATGCTGACCACAAGCCAGCGTGCAACGCAATAGGAGACGGGCCTCATCGCTGTACTCTGCCTGACGCATCACCTTTCATCAGTTCTTTGACTTCGTTTAATGTGGCATGATTGAGATCGCCCGGGATGGTATGTTTCAGCGCCGAAGCCGCCACACCAAATTCAGCGGCATCCTGCATTGACATGCCCGTCACAAGGCCATAAATAAATCCACTTGCAAAAGAATCACCACTGCCTACGCGATCTACAATCCGAACTTCGTATTGTCGGGTATGATAGAAATCTTTTCTATCATACACCAGGGCACTCCATCCATTATCCGAAGCACTGTGACTTTCTCTTAGTGTCGACGCCACATATTTAAACCCGAACTTCTCCGCCATTTGTTTGAACATAGTTTTATATCCGTCAACATTCAACTCACCTTTTGTAACATCTGTACCTTCCGGTTTAAAACCAAGAGCTGTCTCCGCATCCTCTTCGTTACCTATGCAAACATCAACATGCTGACAAAGTCTTGTCATTACTTCTCTTGCTTTTTCTTTACTCCATAATTTTTTCCTGTAGTTTAGATCAAGGCTGGTAGTAACGCCTTTTTGCTTTGCAGTTTTTAAAGCAGCTTCCGCAAGGGCGGCACATTTATCACTTAAAGCGGGGGTGATGCCGGTTGTATGAAACCATACGGCACCATCAAAAATCTTATCGAAATCAAAGTCGCTGACGTCCGCGCTGGCAATGGAAGCGCCGGCTCTGTCGTAGATCACCTGTGAAGCCCGCATGGCGGCGCCCGTTTCCAAAAAATAAATGCCCAGACGATCACCGCCCCTGGCCATGAATTGCGTATCGACGCCGTAACGTCGCAAATGATTAATCGCAGACTGACCAATTGCATTATTGGGAACCTTGCTCATGAAGGTTCCATTCAATCCATAATTGCAAAGAGCAGCAGCCACGTTGGCTTCTCCTCCCCCGTATGTTACATCGAAACTATCAGCCTGCACAAATCGTTTAAAATCGGGCGTTGACAATCGCAGCATTATTTCTCCCAGTGTTATAATTTTTTTTGACATATCCCATCTGTACTTTATAGAATAAAATTAAGCGGTGACTTTTTTTGTTGCCGGGGACTGGAATTTTTCCTTCCAGCCAAAATAATTTTGGGCATTGTAAAAACAAATATCCCGGATCACTTTACCTGTCCAATTTATATCACCGGGCAATTCACCATTTTCAATTTCATCACCAAACAGGTCACACAAAATGCGACGAAAATATTCATGCCGTGGATACGAAAGAAAACTTCTGGAATCGGTTATCATTCCTACGAAACGGCTTAGTAAACCCATATTGGACAGAGCATTTATTTGCTTTATCATCCCATCTTTCTGATCCAAAAACCACCAGGCAGAACCCCATTGTATCTTACCAACCATTGAACCGTCATTGAAGTTTCCGGCCATCGTCGCAAACAATTCGTTATCGGCCGGATTCGAATTGTAAAGAATCGTTTTCGTCAGTTTGTTGGTTTTGTCAAGTTTGTCTAAAAATTTTGCAAGAGATCTTGCCTGTGTAAAATCGCCAACAGAATCCCAACCTGTATCTTTTCCCAATGTTTGCAACATGCGGGAATTATTGTTTCGCAGCGCACCAATATGAAACTGCTGCACCCAACCTTTTTCCCAATCCCATTCAGCAAATTGGAGCAGCATCGCCGATCTGAATTTCAACTGTTCATCATGACCCGCCTCCCGGCCAGTGCGAACTTTGTTAAAAGTAGACCTGATCTGCGCATTTGTAAAATCATCACCGCACATCTCTTCCAGGCCATGATCCGATACTGAGCAACCCATTAAAGCGAAAAAATCATGGCGATTTTTTAGGGCGAATAAAAAATCATCCATGGATGAAATGTCAATATCGGTGACTTCTTCTAATTTTCCCAGGTATTTTAAAAACCTTTGAGGTTCGCTTATGTCCATTGCGTTGTCGGGGCGAAAAGCAGGTAAGATCGGAATCTCGAACCCTGCTTCTTTTAATCTCAAATGATGTTCCAGCGAATCAACCGGGTCATCGGTTGTACAAATAAGTTTCACGTTCATTTTGCGCAGCAAATTGCGAACAGACCAGGCCGACGTTTGGAGTTTTGCCGAGCATTCTTTGTAGATCTTTTTAGCCGTACCAGGATTCAAAACATCATGTACATCAAAATATCGCTGTAACTCCAAATGCGTCCAGTGATATAAAGGATTGCGCAAGGTGTAAGGGACTGTTTCCGCCCATTTCTGAAATTTTTCCCAATCGCTCTTTGCACCCGTACAATATTCTTCGGAGATACCATTCGTTCGCATGGCCCGCCATTTGTAATGGTCACTATAAAGCCAGCATTGCGTTAAATTCTCAAATTGGGTATCGTCTCCGATCTGCTGCGGAGGTAAGTGACAATGATAGTCTATCACCGGCATGTCTTTAGCGTACTCATGGTAAAGACGCTGAGCGGTTTTTGTTTTTAGCAAAAATTTTTCATCGAGAAATTGGTGCCCGCTAAATCGCCCTGAAGGGGGACTTGATAAACTATCTCTTTTTTGATTCTGACCCATCCGAATACGCAATTTATACTTTAAAAGATCCTCGACCTAAGGTCCGTTTCAGAGGACAGGGCATCATAACGAAACTCCCCGTTTCCACGGTATAAAGTCATCCTGGTTTAACAGCACGGCTTTGGGAATTATTTCTCCGCTTGCGGCTTTAATGCAATATTCTAATATTTCCTCGCCCATCTCCGGGATGGTTTTATCGCCTTCAATGATCGGCCCGGTATCAATATCAATGATATCTCCCATTCTCTTTGTCAACGCCGAGTTCGTTGACACTTTGATCGTAGGGCAAACGGGGTTACCTGTCGGTGTTCCAAGGCCTGTTGTGAATAAGATCAAGGTGGCACCTGATGCAGCCTTTCCTGTAGTTGCTTCTACATCATTTCCGGGTGTACACACTAAACTCAGTCCTGGCTTTGTTGCCGGTTCTGTATAGTCAAGCACATCTACAACAGGCGAAGTGCCACCTTTCTTTGCAGCGCCTGCGCTTTTTATCGCATCGGTGATCAGTCCATCTTTAATATTACCGGGTGAAGGATTCATATACAAACCCGATCCCACTTTTGTTGCTGCTTCTTCATAACTCCTCATTAAACGAATAAATTTTCTCGCTGTGGTTTCATCTACGGAACGATCAACCAATTCCTGTTCTACACCACATAACTCAGGAAATTCAGCCAACAGGACTTTGGCTCCTAATGCCACCAGCAAGTCAGAACAATACCCCACAGCCGGATTTGCAGAAATACCGCTGAAACCATCACTGCCTCCACATTTTACCCCCACACATAATTTATCAAGATTGGCGGGTTTGCGCTCAAGCTTATTAATTTCAATGAGACCCAGGAAAGTTTTCCGTATTGCTTCGGTGATGAGCTGCTCCTCACTTTTGGATTGCTGTTGTTCAAAAATATACAGCGGCTTATCAAAATTTGGATTACGCTTTCGCAGATCAGCGATAAGATCCTGCATCTGCAAATGCTGGCAGCCTAAACTCAATATTGTAACCCCTCCCACATTTGGGTGGTCAGCATACGCAGCAAGCAATTTACCCAATGTAGCCGCGTCCTGCCGGGTGCCACCGCAACCCCCTTCATGATTCAGGAACTTAATTCCATCAACATTTTTAAAGGGGCGCTGACCATTTCCATTTGACGAATGAAGATCAATATTAAAATCCTGAATGTTCTCACCTTGCTTATAAGCCCGGATCAAATGATGAGTGAATTGTTTGTACTTATCAGTGACTGCGTAACCCAGTTCATTATGTAATGCTTCACGGATCACATCAAGATTCCTGTTTTCGCAAAACACCGTAGGAATAAACAGCCAGTAGTTGGCTGTACCCACTCTTCCATCACTGCGATGATACCCGTTAAAAGTCCTGTTTATAAATTTTGAAACATCAGGCGCATGCCAGTGAAAGTTCGAACCACGATAGTCATAAGACTGGGCCGCGTGTTTTACATTGGTGGTTGTCATTAGTCCTCCGCAGGGAACAGGATGTTGAACTTTTCCCACCAGCACTCCGTACATGATCACCTCATCACCCGGATTCATGTCGCGAGTGAAAAATTTGTGCTTGGCAGCAACCGCGTCCTGTAAAATGTATTCTTCACCCTCAAATGAGATCGTTTCTCCTTTTGCAAGGTTTTTCAACGCTACCAGGACATTATCCTTTGGATGAATTTTTAAAACTACTTGTTTCATGATCAACCGGTCGTTTTATCCTTTACTAAGCTACGAAGAGAAGCCATTCCTTCTTTTGTCGTTACACCTTTAGAGAAATTTCAACAATTCGCATTTCCATTTTCCATAGAAGTCATCATACGCTCCCGCGTTTGGTGAGGGGTTGATCCGTTTTATTAGCTTCAGATTACTGAAGGCTTCTTTGGGCGAAGAAAAGATATCCGCGCCAATGCCAGCTCCAAGGGCCGCCCCAACACTTCCATCATTCTCATACAACTCAACGGGAACATTTGTTGTATCTACAAAGACCGAAGCAAAAAGATCACTTAAAAACATATTCGCCCTTCCTACACGAATAACCGAAGGTTGGATGCCACTTTCACGCATGATCTCCAAACCATAACGGAATGAAAAAACGATTCCCTCCTGTATGGCGCGAAAAACGTGAGCCTTTGAATGCTTGTTAAGGTCGATATGTAAAAGATGCGCTCCCACGATTTTGTTTTCAAATATCCTTTCTGCCCCATTCCCAAATGGCAACACAAATAGCCCATCACTTCCGGGCTGTATTTGCGATGCCTGTTTGTTCATCTCATTATAATTCGTCGCTGACAGATCTTTTATCCACCGGTTCATAATGCCGGTGCCATTGATACATAATAAAACCCCTACCCTTCGTTCTGCTTTACTATGATTCACATGGGCAAATGCATTTACTCTCGAAAGTTTGTCAAAATACAAACCATCGGTCACGGCATAGATCACTCCCGATGTTCCCGCCGTAGCAGCCACTTCACCCGGGTGAAATACATTCAATGAAAGCGCATTGTTTAACTGGTCGCCCGCTTTATAACTTACAGGAATGCCTGGTTTCAGCGAAAGTTCTTTTGCAACTTCCAGCGACAAAGACCCATGACAGGAAAAAAGAGGTTTTACTTCCGGAATGATTTTTTCGTCAAAACCGAAGCAGTTCATTACATCCTTCGACAATTCATCCTCTTTGAAATCCCAAAGGATTCCTTCTGATAACGCAGAGGATGTGGTTGTGATCTCGCCGGTTAATTTCATGGCTGCAAAATCACCCGGCAACATCATTTTATGAGAACGCTCAAAGATTGTTGGTTCATTTTCTTTTACCCACGAAAGCTTGGAAGCTGTAAAATTCCCGGGTGAATTGAGCAGAGCACTCAATGATCTCTGTTCACCAATTTTTTTGAAAGCTGCATTTCCAGTTTCCACAGCGCGGCTATCACACCAGATGATACTGTCACGCAAAACTTTTTGTTGCTTATCGACCAATACCAATCCATGCATCTGGTAAGCAATGCCGATTGCCGCAATGTCTTTGGGATCGAATTTGCCCGCAGCATTTACTTTTTTTACTGCCTCTTTGATATTCTGCCACCACATTTCGGGCGATTGTTCGGCCCAGCCGGTTTGCAGTGATGTGATCGTGACCTCTTCGCCAGGATATTGTGCAGAGGCAATACTTTGCTGGGTATCTGCATCTACAACGGAGACTTTAATAGAAGATGTTCCAAGGTCAATTCCGAGTAATAACATTTTTTCTTTGTATAGAAATCAAATTTAACGTTGAACGATGAGAATTGAACATTGAATATTTATGAAAAGAAATGTTCAGTATTCATTGTGAAGTCTATGCATTGGCCAATGCCCTGTCAAGATGAACATATCCCCCATCAACATGTATCAATTGACCGGTCGTGTGACTTGATCGGGACGATAGTAAGAAAGCTACAGCGCTGGCGATCTCTTCAGCAGTGGTCATGCGGTTCCCCAATGGGATCTTTGATTCGATCTCTTTCAACTTTTCTTCAGGACTGGGCAAGGTCCTTATCCATTTCTCATAGAGCGGCGTAAAACATTCGGCAACTATTACAGCATTGACCCGAATGCCGTACTTCAATAATTCAACGGCCCACTCCCTTGTGAGTGCATTGCGACCGCCATTGGCAGCGGCATAAGCGGACGTATTTCCTTGTCCTGTTTCAGCAGTCTTTGAGCCAATATTCACGATAGCGCCCTTTGACTTTTTTAATTCAGGTAAAGATAATTGCGCCATCAAATAATAATGTACGAGGTTTTTGTGAAGACTTTGTATGAATCTTTCATAATTGCCACTCTCTAGTCCGACTCCGTCATTTATTCCGGCATTATTTACCAGCCCATCAATCCGATGAAATTTTTCGATGACAGCATTTACAGCCTTTACACATTCTGAAGGGTCCGTTAATTCAGCTGCTACCTGCCAGGCTTTACCGCCATTCGCTTCAACCTCATTTAATGTTTTAAGATTGTCTTTTTCATTTCTGCCCACGATAACCGGGCATGCTCCCTCAGCGCCAAGAAGTTTTACAATGCCTTCACCAATGCCTTTTGCACCGCCTGTAACAATAATGATCTTATTTTCTAATTGCAGATCCATATGTCAACCCCAGAGGCTGTCTCAAAACACCCAGAAAATTAAATCTCACGCAACGGCGCCCAGACGCAGCGTTGAAAATCATTACCACTATTCTTCGCGACGACGCCTTTGCGAGAAATAAAAATAACTTGTGAGATAGCCTTCCTTATTTAAAGATTATAAAATTTAGTTGCGTTGTCACCAAAAAACAGTTCTTGTTCCGTTTCAGAAAACGAAGAAAAATATTCCTGGACTATCCCAAGCATTTGCTCATAGGAAGCGGCTACCAGGCAAACGGGCCAATCAGAACCATAGAGGATGCGGTTGGGTCCAAATGCTTCGATGACCACATCTATATAAGGCACAAAATCATCCTGCTTCCAATTCGTCCAATCTGCCTCTGTAACCATCCCTGAAATTTTGCAATACACATTTTCAAACCTGGCTATGTTTTGAATCTCCCTTTTCCAATCGCTGATTTCCTTGTTTCTAATTCCAGGTTTCGCCAGGTGATCAATTACAAACTTCTGGTGCATAAATGCACCCACAAATTCAGGAACATATTTTAACTGATCCGGATAGATCAGGATATCATAAGTAAAACCAAATTTTTCCAGTTGGCTGACCCCATTCATAAATTCAGGCTTCAGCATCAACGACCTATCTGTTTCGCCCTGCAATACATGCCTGAAACCTTTCATCTTTTTAAAAGAACTATAGTAAGACAACCGTTCCTCTATATTATTTGCCCGCAGATCGACCCAGCCAACAGCCCCTTTAATAAAATCATTTTCTTCAGCATTCTTCAACTGAAATTCGTTTTCATTTTCCGATTGGTCACTTTGCACAACGACGGAACCATCGAAATCGTTATTTTTCAGCACTGGCTGAAGATCCCGGGGAAGAAAGTCTTTTTGGATAACCGCCATATCATCATTTATCCAACTGTCCCGCACAGGATCGAATTTCCAGAAATGCTGGTGGGCGTCAATTCGCATACCTCCAACCCCTGAAGGAAAGTTTCGAGCAGTACTCATTGTACAACAGTATAAGCCTGGTAGGCTTTCACATTTTGTTTTGCTTTCCCTAATCCATCTATTCCTAATTCGACTGTGTCTCCATCCTTCAGATAAACATTTGGTTTCATTCCCAGGCCCACGCCGGCAGGAGTTCCGGTAGAAATTACATCTCCGGGCAGCAAACTCATGAACTGGCTCACGTAAGAGACCAGGAATGGAATTTTAAAGATCAGGTTTGAAGTGGTTCCATCCTGCATTGTCCTGCCATTCACGCTTAGCCACAAACGCAAATTGTTTACATCTTTCATTTCATCCTTTGTGACCAACCACGGCCCCAGCGGCGCAAATGTATCACAGCCTTTGCCTTTATCCCAGGTTCCATTCCTTTCCAATTGAAAATTACGTTCGCTTACATCATTGTGTAAACAATAACCCGCCACGTAATTCATAGCATTGGCCTCGTCTACATAACTGGCTTTTTTTTCGATCACCACAGCAAGTTCTACTTCCCAATCTGTTTTTTCGGAATTTTTTGGGATGATGATGTCATCAAATGGTCCACACAGCGAGGAAGTTGATTTTAAAAAAATAACCGGCTCAGTGGGGATCGCCGCATTTGTTTCTTTTGCGTGGTCGGCATAATTCAAACCAATGCAAACAATTTTTGATGGTCTTGCAATTGGACTTCCCAATCTAACATCGCCATCGATTTTGGGAAGACGACCTTGATTTTCTTTCAACAAATCGTCCAATCGCCCCAGTCCATTGCTTCCGAAAAAATCCTCATTGTAATCTTCGCAAAACCCTGACACGTCATAGTGAACACCATCAATGACTATCCCTGGTTTTTCTTCACCGTTTTTTCCAAATCGGATCAGCTTCATGTGCAAAAATTTTTTTTGATCATTGTATCTGTATGATGGTATCAATATCGTCCCATGTTATACCATCGGCATATACAAACACTCCCTCGGGTTGTTGTTTGAACTTAAGAGTTTTCTTATCACTGAATGAAATGACATTCTTTACCTTTTGTTGCACGCCCGGAATAAATATATAAACTCCCGCAGGTTTTTTCAAAACATGAGCAAAGATGGTCTTATCTTTTACGGTGATCACTCCCCATTCCTGTGGCGGGATAATATTTCCTTTTGCCCCATAAATAGTTTCTCCGTTTTGCTTCATCCAGTTGCCCATCGCCTTCAATGTGTCTTTGAATTCAGTTTGAATTTCGCCATTGGGCATCGGGCCGACATTCAATAGAAAATTAGCATTGTGCCCTGCAGCGTTCACCATATAATGAATAAGCTCTTTCACCGATTTATACGACACGTCGGTAATATTGTATCCCCATGAATTATTCATTGTCTCGCATGTCTCCAGGGGCAACGCAGAAACGGATGCACCCCCAAATCCGGTGGTATTATTACCAGGAAGGTCTTTTTCAAACATCTGGAAATCTTCCCCGGGCAATGGAGTGATGTGATGATTGTTGCCTACCAGACATTGGGGCTGCAGTTTGTGAATAAGATCATAGATCTCTCTGAAATGCCAGTCAACGCGAGGCGTTGGATTGTCATGGTTGTCATTGTCCAACTGATCCCAATAGCCATCAAACCAGATGCCTGCTATCTCGCCATAGTTGGTCAGTAATTCTGTCAACTGGCTTTTCATGAATTGAATATAGTCATTCCAGTTACCATGTACCGTTCTGCCCGTGCCGTGGCCTGTATTGCCAGTCCAATACGAATAATCATCTCTTCTCCAATCCAGCAGCGAATAATATAGGAAGAGGCCAACACCTTGCTTATGGCATTCATCTGCCAGCATCTTCACAATGTCTTTGTGATAGGGTGTATTCATAATGTTGAAGTCGGAGAATTTTGTATCCCACATACTGAATCCATCATGATGTCTTGTGATCAGTGT
>Ga0068869_100001938_pt1 | contig 12412 bp, 15 predicted proteins | sample KBSMisM52_FD_64676 | JGI IMG/M metagenome (GOLD analysis project Ga0068869, IMG submission 64676) | Miscanthus rhizosphere microbial communities from Kellogg Biological Station, Michigan, USA - KBS Miscanthus M5-2 | ecosystem: Host-associated > Plants > Roots > Rhizosphere > Soil ... | reverse complement strand
TTGACAATGACACGCGAGCAGTGTCGCTTTTTGGGGAAATAGATCATGGGCAAACCTTCCGCACCGCCGGCACCGGATTACACGGGCGCCGCAAAAGAGACGGCGGCCGGCAATCTGGATGCGGCGCGGCAGGCGACCGCAGCAAACCGCGTCAACACGTACACCCCATACGGGAACCTAGAGTACTTTCAAGACTCGAACAATCCCGACAAGTGGACGTCGATGGTGTCCCTGTCTCCTGACCAGCAAGCGCTGCTCGACCAGCAGAACAAGACGAGTCTGAATCTCGCCAACATGCAGGATCTGGCGACGACTCGCGTTCAGCGTGCATTCGGGAACGCACTGCCTACGACACTCAATGCGGACAAGATGCCCGCGCCGACCACGTTCGACCCCAGTCAATCGCAATCGCCGACGGCATTTAACGCCGGCCTGTATAGCGGAGCCACCACATACGACCCGCGATCAGCGAAGCTCGGGGCCGCCTACGACCCGACCCAGGCCACGAACAATGCTTCAGACCTGATCAACGCACGCCTGCTGCCGCAGCAGCAGCGCGACCGGGCAGACCTCGAAAACCAGCTTGCCAATCAGGGCATCATGCCGGGCTCGGAGGCATACCAGCGAGCAGAGGATCAGCTGGGGCGCGACCAGAACGACGCGCGCCAGCAGGCGCAGTTGCAGGGCATCACGCTGGGCCAGCAGCAGCAGGCGCAAACGTTTGGCCAAATGTCCGACAACGCGCAATTGCAGGCGCAGTTGCAAGGCCAGCAGTACGGCCAGCAAACGAACAACGATGCCTTGTCTGCCGTACGGCAGGCGCAGCAGTATGGCCAGCAGTTGCAAAACCAGACGACGCGGGCGCAGTTGCAGGCGCAGCAGTTCGGCCAGCAGACACAGAACCGCATGAACCAGGCGCAGTTGCAGCAGCAGCAGTACACGCAGCAGGCGGCGAATCGAAACATTCCGATAAACGAGTTGAACGCGCTGCGCACCGGCTCGCAGGTGTCCAATCCGGCGTTTCAGCAGGCACCGCAGCAGGCGACGACTTCGGGCCCGGACATGATGGCGGCCGCGAATGGGATGAACCAGTACAACATGGGCTTGTATAACTCGGGGGTCGCCAGCAGCAACAGTACTGTTGGCACAATCGGCAGCGTAGCGGCTGCTGTTGCGATGGCGATGTGATGACGACCGCACTCGCATTCTCTGGCGGCAAGGATTCCTGGGCCTGTCTCTGGCTCAATCGGCACCGCCTTGCCGAAATCCGCGTGATCTGGATCAACACCGGGAAAAACTATCCGGAAATGCTCGACACGATCGCGCGCGCGAAAGCGATGTGCCCGAATTTTGTCGAGATTATCGTGGACCGTGATGGGCAGAACGAATATCACGGCATCCCGGCAGAGATCGTGCCGGTCGACTGGACGCGATTGGGGCAGGAAATTACTGGGCCCAAGCCGGTCATGATCCAGCCGTATTTAAATTGCTGTTACGAGAACATCGGCGCGAACCTGCAACGATATTGCAAAGAAAACGGCATCACCGAACTGATACGAGGGCAGCGCCTGGATGAGGCGCACAAGTCGACCGCGCGCGATGGGACCGTCGTCGACGGGATCACCTATCGTCAGCCCATCGAGACTTGGAGTGCCGGGCAAGTACTGGATTTCGTGGCCGAGTTCATGGAACTGCCCGAGCATTTCCGGTTCGCGCATAGCTCGATGGATTGCTACGACTGCACGGCATTTGCAAAGGAGTCGCAGGACCGCATCGCACACATGAAAGCTGCCCACCCCATCCTGTTTCGTGAATACGAGGCCCGAAAGGCCAAACTTGATCAAGCACTTCGAGAGGCTATGTGATGCCATCCGGAAATCCATTCACCAGCGCGCAGGCGCCCAATCCGATGCAGATGGTCGCGCCGGACCTGGCCGCGCAGCAAACCCAAATCGCGCGCCAGCAGCAGCTTGCCGACATGCTGCGGCAGCAGGCGTTACAGCCCACCGGCGACACTCAGGTGGTCAATGGCTGGGCCGTCAGGAAAAGCCCGCTTGAAGCGGTATCGAAAATTGCGCAAGCACTCATTGGTGGCTACGCGCAGCAAAATGCCGACGAGAAGCAGCTCGCCCTTGCCAAGGCGATGCAGGGTCGAATGGGCGACATGTTCAATTCGATGGCTGGTGCATCTCCCGCACCCAGCCCGGCGCCCGCGCCCAGCCCTGACGCCGCTCCGGAGCAATCGGCCGCACCAGGGGCGCCCCCGCAGTCGGCCCCGTCCGCTCTGCCGCCGCAAAGCCAGATCGATCAAATCCGCAACCAGGCGAAGGCAGCTTACCTGATGGGCAACACCGAACTGGCAAACAAGCTGCTGGAAAACATCAGCACGCTCACAAACGAGCAGAAGAACATGGCCGCGATGGGCCAAGATCCGATCCAGATGGGCCGCTATGGCGCTGCGGCCGCGCGTAAGGCCGGCATCATCGAACTGCAACCAGGCACGACGGCGCTCGACCTGTCTACCGGTCAGGAGCGGTTCCAGCCGAAGGTCGGCGAAGGCATTTCGCTGAACAATGGCGTGGCGTCCGCCCTCCCCGGCTATGCCGGCGCGAACGCGGCGATCGCGGGCGCATCTGCCGATGCCACCGCTCGCGCACAGGCCGGCCACGAACTGATCACCGTGAATACCGTGAATGGCCCGGTATTGATGACGAAGGAACAGGCAGCGCAACAGGCTGGCGGTTGGCAGCCGCCCGCGCCGCCGTCGCCGGCCACGGGTGCCGCGCCGGTCGATCTCATGCACATGACGCCTGCGCAGAAAGAAAAGTTCATGGCCACGGCGCGTGCTCAATTCGCGCTTCGGCCGGGCAGCACGCCGGGCACCAGTGTCGAAGCTGGGCCTCCAGCAGCGGCCAGCCACGTCGGCATCCCGCTGAAGACGCCCGCGCAGGAGGCGCAGGAATTGGCCGACGTAAAGGCGCGCACCGAGCCAGGACTGGCGCAGAGCACCCAGGAAGCCACCGACATGGCGGGCTATGGCAAGACGCTCAATGGCCACCTAGCGGATTCGCAAGCGCTCTTGCAGCGCATCGAACAGTCCCGTAATGCTCTCGCCAAGTTCAAGGCCGGCGGTGGCGGCGATACACGCGTTCAGCTTGCGCAATGGGCGCAGGCGATCCCTGGTATGCCGACGTCGATTGTCGACAAGATCGCAGGCGGCGACCTGAGTGCCGCGCAGGAGTTCCAGAAGTATGCGGCACAGGAAGCGCTCGGCACGATGCAGCAGGCGCTGGCAAGCGATACCGGCAAGGGATCGCAGGGCAACCGGATCGCAATGCAACTGTTCATCAAGAACAACCCGAACCTTGAGACCGATCCGCGCGCCATTGAGAAGATTTTCAACTTCCAGACACAGTTGCACAACCAGATCAAAGCGCAGTCTGACGCCTACCAGCAGTACAAGAAGACGCCTGGGAACAATCCGGCCGACTTCCCGAACTGGTGGGCATCCGAGGCGATCAAGCGCGGCTTCGTGAAGCCTGAAATCAAGAGTGGCTACGCCAAGGGCGTGCCGCCCGAAGTGCAAGCAGTCCTGGACAAGTACAAATAATGGACGACCTCGACCAACTTCAAGCCGCGCTTCTCAAGGCAGATGCGGCCGGCGACACGGCCAGCGCGAAGATCCTGGCCGATCATATTCGGACGGTCACGGCGAAGACGCAGCAGCCAGCGCAGGCCCCGGCAAAACAGGCGCCTGGCGCGCTGTCGAATGCCTGGGGTGGCGTCAAGAATCTCGGCCTGGGCCTGTACCGTGGCGTCATGGACCCGATCGACGGCGGCGCACAGCTGGCAGCGCATGGGGTAGCGTCCGCAGCGCACTGGGCGGCTCCAGGGACGGCCGTCGACAAGTTCTTTGCCGACCAGGCGCACGGAGTCGACACGATCAATACCAACCGGGAGAACCAGTATCAGGCGCTTACGCCCGGCTCGGTCGCGGCCGGTGTCGGTCGTGTCGGCGGCAACATCATCGTTCCGATCAAGGGCACGCAGGCGGCGCGCGGCGCCAGTCTCGGGGCGAAGCTGGCCAGCGGCATCACGACAGGCGCATTGGTAGGTGCGTCTCAGCCAGTATTCAATGCTGGCGAGCCGGATCTGTCCAGCCTGATCACTGAACAGAAGCCGGTCAATTACTGGAGCGAGAAGGCCAAACAGGTCGGGCTCGGCGCTGCGCTGGGCGGCGGCCTGTCCGGACTGGCGGCTACCGGCGGCGCCGCAAAGAACGCGTTGCGGCCGGTCGTATCGCCGAAATCTGCTGTCGGCGACCAGCTTGTAAAGGGCCTGGCCAAGGCAAAGGCAGCCGCGCAGGCGAACGGAGCCCAGGACGCCGCCGGCACCCTTTCGAGTCTAACCGGCAGCCGTGACCCGGCTGACGTGCTGGCGCGCCTGCAATCGGCCGCTCCGCTGGTAGAGGGCTCGTTGCCTACGACCGCCCAAGTGGCCGGCGTGCCAGAATTGGTGATGGCAGAAAAGACGTTGAAGAACAATCCAGCCTATCGCGGCCCGTTCGAGGATCGCGCGATCACCAACAACCAAGCGCGCCTGGCCCAATTGCTGAAGGTGGCGAAGACGCCAGCAGACCTGCAAGCGGCGATCAACGCGCGTGCGTCCGAAACGATGCCTCTGTATGACGCCGCCCACGCGGCTGAATTGCCGGTCGACGACGCACTTGGCGCCCTGCTGGCGCGGCCGTCGGCACAGGCGGCGATCGCGCGCGGCAAAAAGCTGGCTGCTGAAAAGGGCGAGCAAGTAGGCCTGAATATCGGGGCTCCTGCCGGGAGCTCGTCGTCGGCGATTCTGGATGCCTCCGGCCGGCCGATCACCGACATCGTGCCCGCGCGACCGGCCACGATTGGCGGCAACATGCTGCAGTATTTGAAGATGGGCCTCGATGACCTGCAAAGCGAAGGTCGCACGCAGGGCATTGGCTCGCACGAGGCGAAGGCGCTGAGCGACACGCAAAGTGCCCTACAGGATTGGATGGAAAAGAACTCGCCTGACTTCTCGAAGGCGAATGCAGCCTATGCCAAGGCGAGCCAGCCGATCAACACGATGCAGGCCGCGCAAGATCTGTATGGTGGCCTGTCGAATGGCACGCTGAACGCGGCCGGCGACGTGTCTCCAATGCTGTCGCAATACCGGACGCAATTGGCCAAGGCGCTGAAGAACTCCCCATACGGTATCGATCCGGAGGCGCAGAAATCGCTTGAGGCGATTCAGCAAGACCTCCAGCGTGAGACGGTTTCCAACTCGATCAAGTCGCCTGGCTCGGACACGTTCTTCAACGCACAGGCGCCCAACTGGCTCAGCGGGCAGCTATTCGGCGAGAACCTGGATGGGAAATCGTTGCTTGGGCGAGTTGGAGCCGGGGTTGGTGGCTTCCTGACCGGCGGCCCGATGGGAGCGGCCGGCGGCGCATTGGGGGCGCAAAAGGTGGGCCAATTCGTCGGCAACCGCGTCAACACTGAGTTTCAGAAAGCGATGCTCGATCCGGAGTACTTCGCGAAGCTATTGGCCGAGGCGCTTGACCGACAGTCGAGCGCGCCGACGACGTTCCAGAAGCTCGCGCCAGCCTGGACGCGGGGGGCGACAGTTGGGGCGGAAAACGCCCTGTCGCCTGGCCCGTAGCCGATCAACTATCCCTGGAAGGAACAGGCAAGCAGCAATTTTAGCAGCAAGAAAGATGGTCATTTTTATCCCTGTGAAGGGACTTGTGTAAGACAGACGAGAGAATATCATGCCGCGTAACGGTTCCGGGACGTACTCCCCTCCAGCTGGTCAGCCGGTTGTATCCGGTACGGTCATCAGCGCTTCAGTTTTCAACACCCTTGTGGCCGACCTCGGCACCGAGTTCACCCGGTCTCTTGCCACGGATGGCCAAACCACGATGGTGGCGAACCTGCCGATGGGCGGCTTCAAGATTGTCAATGTGGCCCCCGGTACCGTTGCCACCGACGCGGTGCAGCTTGGCCAGCTTACGGCATCCTCTGGATCATCTAAATTCGGATTCATCCAGGCTGGCACCGGGGCAACTCCCCGAACTGGCGAGGCCAAACTACGCGACATCATCAGCGTGCGCGACTTCACCGGCGACACGGTTGACGGCGCGACGTCCAATCAAGCTGGGATCGTTGCAGCCGTGGCGGCTGCGATAGCGGCAGGGGCTGACCTGTACTGGCCGGCTGGGACGTATGTCTCAACGGCGACAATTCCGGGCTTCCATAGTGTTCGCCACATTGGGCCCGGCGTGATCAAGCGCGGCAGCGATCTTTTCTACGTCGCGCCGACCGGCAGCCAAACGAACAATCTCTATATCTCACCCTCGGGTACGGGCGACGGTTTGAGTGCTTCGGAACCTAGCTCCGAAGCGGGCGTATTCGCGGCACTGCTCAACTACGGCCCTGTGTTGGACGGCCAATGGAACGTGCGTCTTGCGGCCGGAACTTACCCGGGCGGTGTCACGATGACCGGCCTGCGCAGCCGCAATTACCTGGCGTTTTATGGCCCGAACGTTGGCGGCCATCCGAATGTGCCGACCGCGATCATCGACGGAACCAGCAGTTCTGCGGATCACGGCTGGTACTTCCAGACGAACATGACCTTGAAAGTCCAGGACATCAAGTTTCAGAACTGGACGACGCAATCGTATTCGCACGGCATCACGGTACTCGAAGCATCGAAGCTGTACACGGTGAACGTCCACACCGCCAACTGCTCCTATGGCGGCGTCGACATCGAGGACCGGTCGCAACTCATCCTGTCGGGCGGTATCCACAACAACGCCACGTATTGCATCCGCGCCACCTACCATTGCACCGTGTCGATCGGCTACAACGGCGCTACCGCAGGTCGGCCGCAAATCACCGGCGCCGTCGCTGGCGGCTCCGGCATCCTGCTCAGCGACTATTCGCAGGGCCACATCGACTACTGCGACATCTACGGCTGCGGCGGCTCGGGAGGGGCGGTGGGCCTGGTGAACATGTCCAGGGTGGATTTGAATTACAACGTCTTCGGCGCCGGCACGCCGAACTATTACAACATCAGCTGCTCGATCGGCTCCACCTACATCGACAACGTCAGCAACACGTTCAACGCGGCGACCGTAAAAAGCATCGTGCTGCTGGGTTTCTCGCTCGACTGGAGTAACAACGGGAACATTTTCTACGATCAGTCCAGCGGGAAAATGCGCATTGGTCCGTCGACTTCATACACCACGCCTCCAGGGCGCCTGTACGTCAAGGATAGCGACGGCGGTGGTGTCACCTATTTGTCAAGTACGGTGCTCGCAGTGGAATCATCCACGAGCCCATACATCTCGCTTGGGTCTCCTGGAACGACGGAGGCGGGGATTCTCTGGTCGAAACCGAGCGTCAGCAATCAAGGGAAGTTTTTTTACAACTTCACTGACGATACGTTTCGAATGATCGTTGCCGCTGGCAGCAATGCGTACCGGTGGGGTTCCACGTTTTTTATCCCTCCTACCGATAACTCCACCACTGTCGGATCCGCAAGTTTTCGCTGGTCAAACCTCCACTCGATTAACGCGATTCTCTACCCGCCATCCAGCGCGACCCCGACTACAAACGGGTCCATGACGTTCGAACTCACCAATGACACCACGCTGAAAATCAAGGTAAAGGGATCGGACGGCACCGTACGAAGCACAACCCTTACTCTGGCATAACCACCTGCATAACCAAACCATGAAAGCCCCGAACATGAGTGAACCAATCTCCGGCGCCGCCGCCAGCGCCGTAGGCCTGAAAGCCCTTGGCGGCCTTGCAGCGGGCAGCGGTATTGCCGCTGGCCTCGCATCCGTTGTCGTCATGAGCATGACCCATCCGAAAGACGCCAACGAATGGCGTGTCGCGCTGATCTCCACGGTCGTTAGCTCGATAGGCGGGGGCTGCGCGCTCATACGCTACCTCGGCATCCAGAACTGGGCCAGCGACACACTCGGGTTGATCGGCCTGGGAGGCATCATGTTCGCGACCGGCTTGCCTGGCTGGGCTCTGGTGCGTGCCTTCTTCCTCTACCTCGACAAACGGAAAAACATGGACTTGCTCGAAATCGGGCAGGAAGCCAGCAAGGCGGCGAAGGAGATCGTGTGATGCCGCCCAGCGCCTTCATCGGAATGCTGGCCCAAGCCGCGCAGGACTGCCAGCGCAAGACCGGGATCCCGGCATCCATCACCCTGGCGCAGGCTGCGCTGGAATCCAGCTGGGGCGCGCGCGCCATCGGCAACAACCTTTTCGGCATCAAGGCGGACAAGTCGTGGACCGGGCCGACCATCACCTTCGGCACGCACGAGCACCTTAACGGCGAGGACGTCGCTATGCCCGACCGCTTCCGGGCCTATCCGGACTGGCTGGCAAGCATGGTCGACCACGCGCAATTCCTGTTGAAGAATCCGCGCTATGCGAAGTGTTTCAAGGAGACGACCGGCACCGGCTGGGCACGCGCGCTCCAGGCGGCCGGTTATGCAACCGATCCGGATTATTCGGCAAAGCTGCAAAGCATCATTCGCGATCGCAACCTCGCTTTCTACGACCACCCCACCACCTAAGGAGAACTTCCATGAGCTTCAATTTCGACAACTTCATGACCGCCATGGCCAAACTACTGCCAGTAGTCGGCGAGACCGTCATCGCACTACACCCGGATAACCAAAACGAGGCGATGAAGATCCGCGTCGGCGCCGGGTTGGTCAAGGCTATCGTCGACAGCCTGCATCAGTCGTCGGCCAGCGCGCAAGCAAGCGATCCGAACAGTACTGGGCAGTTGACGTAGCACCAAAAAATGCTCCGCAAATGCGAAATTCGCCCTGAATTTATTGGCTAAAAATCGAGGCCAAAAACAGGAATTGCGGAGCGGGATTCGGGCTGAAACCCGCATGGTTGACGCAAATCAGTATGAGCTTAGAAGGCTGATGCTCTATCCAACTGAGCTATGGGCAGTGCGTTGATTTTTATAGACTTTATGGACTTTTCCGAAATCCATAGATTACCGCTTTGCGGAGCGCTCCGCAAATCACTTCACGGGCCCGACAATTTTACCACGACGCAAGTAGTGCTTCTGGGTCGTTTTGACGCTGTCGTGGCCTAGTAAATCGCTCGCTGCCTGCTCGCCGCGCTCGGCTGCCGTGTCGTCGGCTGCCTTCGCGCGCAGGTCGTAGAACCAGAATTCCTTGATTGCCTTTGCCAGTTCAGGATGCTTCTCGGCCGCCGCTTCCTTCGCCTTCTTGAAGTGGTCTCGCAGGATCTGCTTCGTCATCGGCTGTCCGTCGCGGACCATCAGGATTTGCGCGTGCACGGTCTTATGGCTGGCCTTGCTCACCTGGATGCGGGCGATCAGGTCCGCAAGCTGGCCGACGATGGCGATCCGCAGGCGCTTGCCGGTCTTGCCTTGGGCGACCGCCAGCGTTCCGTCCTCGATGTCGTCCATACGCGCCTTGAGCGCGTCGCCGGGACGTTGCCCGGTCAGGTATGAGAAGTCCATCGCCTCCCGCAGCGCTTCGCTAGCGCACGCGCGCACGGCATCATATACCTCGTCAGTCACGTAGACTTCACGCTTCTTCAGCGAGTGCCCTTCGATCCCGATGCATGGATTCTGTGCGTCAGTGTAACCCCAGCCGCGAGCATGGTTCCATATCGTCGAAAACAGGCGCTTGCAGCGATTTGCCGTGGTCGGTTTATCTTTGTGAATGTCTAAGAATCGTTTGATGTGCATGGGCTTGATTTGGTCGAGTGGCGCAGTTGAAAACTTCGCTATCAAGTGCTTTATGTCGGTCTTATGTGTGCTCTGCGTGCTGGAGGCAAGCTTCGGCAATTCTTCATCAATATATCGTTTTATGAGATCGCCAAACGTCGGAGAACTGACCTTGGCCGACTGCCGAAGTTCAGCGTATTTCCGCAGAGCTACAATATAGTCGTCGCCGAGCGGGACTTCCCTTCTAGGCTTGGCGCCAGTATCAAGGTAGTAGTACACCTTGCCGCTTCGCTGCACACGCTTTCGCATGTGCGGCGGCAAATTCTTATTTTTGCTTGGTTGTCTTCCCATATCACTCGGGCATTTGCCAAATTGGTGCTGGTGGCGCTTGCTTGCGCCCTTCGATCGCCGAAGCCGGAACAACGGGATGGCCAGATGCATCCACATAGAAGGGGACGCCAGATTGGCGCAGCACTTCAATTTGCTTGGACTTCATCTTACGTCCAGTCAATCTAGCAAGCTCCTCGGCGCTTAGAAACATCGACATATTTCCTCCCCAGGTTTATGTCTACTTACCGTTCTTCCCGTGCCATAGGCGATCAATCGCCAATGGCTCCTTGCTAGGCGTGTCATGGATTCGCGCTGGTTCTGACGCGTTCGCCTCCAAGACCGGCGAAGATGCAAGGAACGGAATATCCGGCCGCTCGCCCTTCAGAGCCGCGTACGCCAGCTGCACCTTGGCCGAAGCGATGATCTTGCCAGCCGTGTTGTTGATCTCGACCGCGTCCTTGGCTTCCATCGTACCGTCGCGCAGCTTGTTGAATACGTTGATGAGGTCGTTGCGGATGTCGGTGATAGTGGTCATTTGTTTTCCTTGATGAAGCGTTTAATCCGTTTAATCTGGATACCAACTCTAACAATCTCGATTAGATTCTCAGGTATTTTTTCAACATCAATACCTACAGAGGCCTTAATAATTCTTTTAATATAGCCATCACCTAAAATTTCCCGTTGTCTGGAGTTATGCTCCTTAGTACGTTCCCTAAACCTACCAGGGTTTTTTTGAGAATATTCTTTTCTCCACTTTGCAAACTTTTCAGCATTGTTTTTATAATATTTGACTCGGGATTCATTGTATCTTTCTTTATTCATAGAAATCCAATTGTTCCTGTATTCTTTTTGGCATTCACGACACCTCCAGCCAAGCCCATCTTTGCTAATCTTTGATTTGTAAAATGAATCTGCACTTTTTAAAACACAACATTTTGTACATGTTTTATGGGTCACCATTTCATTTCACCCCGGTGATCTTTATTTCATCGAATACTTCTTGAATATAATCAGCGTCGGCAAGTTTGAAAGCCAGGCCAACGATGGCGTACACTTTGAAGTGATCCTTCAGCGGGCACTTTTCCAATGCATCAGACATCGCTGATATAGCTACTGCAATCGCAGTCGACTCCATGTTTACGTCTGCGGCTATTTCTTCTTTGGTTGGGTATTTGTAGTCTGCCATCGTCATCTCCTATTCCATCCCACTATCCAGATACCGGCGCCGCTCGACCGGCGGCACGGCCTCTCCGACACCAGGGCGAACCAGCCCAGGGGCCGCCGGCACAGCCCCGACGCGCCGTTCGTAGTTGGGCCGGCGCCGGTCGTTTATCGGGCTGCTGAAATATGACGACGCGCCTTTGCGTCTGTCCGGTCCACGTTCTTTCATCGTTTCCTGCATGCTTTCTCCTATCTTGAAAACCGCATCTCCCATATCAGCCGCCACATGGTCACGTACCACATGACGGGCTCCGGGCGTTGTGCGCTTCGATTACCTCGCCGGCAGGGCAATCCTTTGCGAGGCCGCAGCGCGGACACGACCTCGGCCACGCTTTCGCGCCGCTGTTGATGATCTGGTTCCGACATGGCAGCACCTTCGAGGCTTTAGTGTGCGCTTCGATAGCGGCGTCGATATCAGCGCATAGGCTTACGGCCGGCGCTACGTCCTTCCATATCTCCAGCGTGGCGCGCGCCTCACGTAGCAGACTCCACGCATCCTTCACCGTTCCCGCTGCGGGAGCAGCGCGACGGTTCCATTGCTCGATGTTGATCTGGTCGAATTCCCATTCGCTGAACCAGCAGTCGCTTTTTGGGTGCGTGTGGAATCGCGCGCCGTCGTCAATTTCACCTTGAAGTTGGGTGCCGCAGAACGGGCATGGTTTCAGTTCAGTGCTCATTGCGGTCCTTTCGTGTCGTGAGATGCTGCCTTGGCTGCGCTGCCATCCTTCGTGTGGCCGCAGTGGTGACATTCCCACCATGTTTCGTCACCGTCGCCGTATTCGAGGCTCATTTTCGTGAAATGGCACAGCGGCGCAATCTCATCTATGTGGCGGGCCCATTCGGCCCATACGCTTTCCATGCTGGCGATGATTTCAACTTCATCAGCATGATTCTTAGCATTCGGCGCTGCCATGAATCCAGCCGGCCCGATCATTTCCCCTCCTGTGCCGCGCTGGAGGCGATTGCTGCGTCTATGGCGGCATTGATAATCTTTGCTTTTCCGATATCAGGATTAGGCGCCCCGATTTCGCCGTGCCGTGGCCAGCACGTCTGAATGCAATGTGCGCCACGCCAGAAAAAACCGTGCTGCACAAAC
>Ga0068869_100001937_pt1 | contig 12413 bp, 11 predicted proteins | sample KBSMisM52_FD_64676 | JGI IMG/M metagenome (GOLD analysis project Ga0068869, IMG submission 64676) | Miscanthus rhizosphere microbial communities from Kellogg Biological Station, Michigan, USA - KBS Miscanthus M5-2 | ecosystem: Host-associated > Plants > Roots > Rhizosphere > Soil ... | reverse complement strand
AAGCAGGACAAGCCATGTGATAGATGGCATCAATCTTGCCAAACTCTTCCAAAATATTTGCAGGAAACGGATAACAGATATCATGTTCAACCATGGTGAATCGCTCGTTTTGTTTCATCGACTCAAGGTTTTTTGGCGTACCGGTGAGGAAATTATCAACACAAAACACCTCATGCTCCTGGGCAAGCAAACGTTCACAAAGATGGCTTCCAATAAAGCCCGCGCCTCCGGTGACGATAATTTTCATAAAATTCGGCAAAAATCGGTGCAACTATAGCAATCTGGTGTTCGATTGCAAAGAAAAATAGGATATACTCAGTGGCGAACTTTACCCGTTGGAACACACTCATAATCTTGTCCTAACATCTTGAAGCCCCTCCTTTCCATAGTCATCATCAACTACAACACCAAACATCTTCTTGATGGATGTATCAAAAGTTTATTGGCCCAGACCTACAAACCCCTGGAAATTATTTTCATTGATAATAATTCTCAGGACGGTTCCTGCGCTTTTGTTCAGGATCATTTCAAAGAGGTGATTGCCGTCTGCAACATTGATAACATTGGTTACGCGCCGGCAGGTAATCAGGGAATCAAACTCGGTAAAGGTGAGTACATCATGCTCATGAATCCCGATATTTTATTTGAGCCCGACTATATTGAGAAATGTGTAGAGCAAATGGAGAAAGATCAAAAAATAGCAGCCATCTGCGGTAAAATTTACAAGTACGATTTTCAGAAAAATGAAAAGACTGAGTTTATTGATACCGTAGGTCTCTTCTGTTTCCGTAACCGCCGTGTGATTGATGACGGTCAGGGATTAAAAGATAAAGGACAGTTTGATCAGGAAAAATATGTTTTCGGGATCTCCGGCGCCTGCCCGATTTACAGGAAAAAAGCCCTGGAAGATGTGAAAATTTTTAATGAGTATCTCGACGACGATTTTTTTATGTACAAAGAGGACGTGGATATTTCCTGGAGATTTTTACTCTTTGGCTGGAAAAGTTTTTATCTGCCATCTGCACACGCATATCATGGCCGCGGCACCGGTGTACTCAAACGTTTTACGCATATGGAAGTGGCAAAAAACCGCAGCAAGCTCAATGCTTTTCAGAAGTCCTACTCTTACAAAAATCAGCGCTTAATGCAGATAAAAAATGAACTCTGGCCCGGAATAATTCAGGATTTTTTCCCAATGTTATTCAAAGAGATCCTTATCACCGGATATATTTTTTTGCGTGAACCATATCTTCTGAAATGGTGGTGGAAAATGATGAAACAACTACCGCATGCTTTGAAAAAACGTAAGGAAATTATGAAACGAAAACGTGTGAAATGGCAGGACATCCGTATGTTTGTCAGCGGCAAACAGTCTCAGTATTTACAATATGACCTGGAGCATCCCGAGCATTGAGGAGTTAAAAAGACAGTCGTTTAACGATCTTTTGAACGAGAAATTTGTTCATGAACTTTTTGCCAAACGACAAACTTATTTTTTAGCCAAAAGAATAATAGATGTGATAGGTGCTTTATTGGCTTTAACAGCGCTTTCACCGGTTTTTCTATTGTTGTGGATTCTCGTCTCTTTTGATTCAAAAGGATCTGCAATTTTTTCGCATACTCGTGTTGGAAAAGACGGAAAAATTTTTACACTGCATAAATTTCGCACCATGAAAGCGAATGTCAAAGACCAGGAGGTCGCGCCCACTTCACCAGAGGACCCGCGTATCACCAAACTCGGAAAATTTTTACGCCGCACCAGTATTGATGAGATGCCTCAATTCTGGAATGTACTCATGGGCGAAATGTCTCTGGTGGGTCCGCGTCCGGAAATGGAGTTCATTGTAAAAGACTACACACCGATTGAGAGATGTCGTTTGTTGGTTGCTCCTGGCATTACCGGACTCTGGCAGATAAAAGGCCGCAAAGATTTACCTCTCCACGACAACGTTGAGTACGATCTGTTTTATTTAATGCACCAATCAATCATCATGGATTTGCGTATTTTATTGAAGACCATTACTGTAGTGTTAAGCGGAAAAGGCGCTTATTAATTTAAAATAAATATGAAAGAAACAACCGCAGCGAAACACACAAGTCAGTGGTACGACCGCGGATTGGAATGGCTGATTTATGCAATGGTTATTTTGGTGCCGGCAGTTTTTTCGCCATGGTTTTATACAGTTTTTTCAGAGCCAAAAGTTTTTGTTTTGCGAATAATTACTCTGGCGGCTATATCTTTGTTGGGTTGCAAATGGTTTGTGGAAGGCAAAATCAGCTATAAGAAATCCTGGTGGAATATTATCGCTCTCGCTTATGCGGGAGTAAGTTTCATCACAACTTTCTTTTCCCAAAATTTTTATACAAGTTTGTACGGAGCTGAAGGAAGGTTCATCGGACTTTTTACCATTCTGAATTTTCTGATTTTGGGTTGGCTGGTAATGAACACTCTGCCAAAACATCAGGTGCCGAAACTCATAAAAGTCAGTTTTATCACATCCTCAGTTTTGGCTTTATACGGCCTTTTGCAGTGGGCAGGAGTTATGGATGGACTGCAAAAAATCTGGTGGGGTCAAAATTTTATCTGGAGCGAATCACCAGTGGATCGTGTGTTTGGAACGATTGGTCATGGTAACCATTTTGGTGCGTATTTGGGCATGAATATAATGCTGGGTCTGGCCTGGTTCGGTCTCACAAAAAAAGTTGTACCAAAAATATTTATCGTTGCTTCACTCTTATTGCATCTGGGTGTTTTGCTCCTTACCGGTAGCCGCGGAGCATTGGGCGGACTTTTAGCAGGTGTTGTAGTTTGGCTTATCTACTGGACTCTTTTACGAGGCAAAAAAATAACACATTGGTTTAAAACAACCTCTGCAAAAATATTTTTGGTGATTGCCGCAGTCATCATAATCGTTGTTGGTGTAAGCGGCATCTGGCAAAAATTCCCATTGGTGGAGCGTACAGTCAGCACGATTGATTTCATGAATCAGGGCAACATTCCTGATCGTCTGAGCTGGTGGTACAGCACGCTGGATATGATTAAAGATCGTCCGATTTTTGGTTTTGGCCTATCAACATATCGCGATGTTTACAATCAATACCGACGCACAGATTATAAGGTCAACGCACCAGGCGATCAGCAGGATTTCATCACTCCAGAAGCTGCTCATAATGAGTACTTAAACACAGCCGCAACACAAGGAATTGTGGGTTTACTCTGCTACTTGGCACTCATAGGATTTGTTTTATGGCAGTTGGGAAAAAACATCCTGCATGAAAAAAATATTGATGAAGAATGGTTACTCAGTGCCGGTATTTTTGCCGCAATTATCGTATATTCAGTTCAGGTCTTTGTGAGCTTTGGTGTAGTTACAACAATGGCAATTTTATTTATTTTATTAGGAGCCGGATTATCAATTTCCCCAGGTAATGAACAAAAAATAAATATAAAAAATTCAGCAGGATATCTCGTTACATTGATTATCGCGGTTATTGTTTGCGGCGGTCTGATTTGTGCATCAAAAGAGCTCTCAGCAGAGTGGCACTACCAGCAGGCGATCATTGCCGAATCTAAAGGTGATACCGAGCAAGCCATTGAAAACTATCAGTATGCAGTACTAGAAAAACCCAATGAATATGCCTATAATTTGGGTTTCGGTGACTTTGCTCTCAAGCAGTCAGCCAACAAAAGTTTAAAAACAAATGTGCAGCAAAAAATGCTCATATTGGCTATTTCAAATTACGAAAAAGCACTTCAGATCAATCAAGGCCATCCAAGTATTTATTATAATCTTGCGGTTGCGGAACTTCGCTTAAGCGTAAGTATGGCGGCCGAAGGAAAATACTATTCAGCCATGAGCCATTTCGACGAAGCCATTCGAAAAGCTGTGAATAACCCAATGTACGCCTATCAATCGGCAAAAGCATTAATGGCGCTCAAGAGTCAGGAGGCATTACTTGTAGCAAAACAGTATCTGGAAAAAGCATTATTTATGCGTCCAGGTTACCGTGATGCCGAAGCTTTATTAAAAACTGTGAAAGCTTCGCTCCAAAAATAGTTATTTCAAATACGCCACGACACCGAATCTTCCGGTAATGCCTTTATCTCTACGGTAAGAGAAAAAATCATCTCCCTGGCATTGCGTACATTGCTCTGTGAGTTCAATATTTTCAGATTTTATTCCGTGTGACTGAAGTTGTTCTCTGGAAAATTTCCATAAGTTTACCCGTTTATTTTCATCAATAAATTTATGAAAATTTTTGGGGAGTTCATTCATCGGGTCTGAGAACTGGGCACAGCAGGGCCCCAGTGAAGGTGCAATTCCAACAAAAACCTTTGCGGAGTCAGTACCAAAAGTTGCGCTCATTTTCTTTAACGTGGCGCCGCCGATATCTTTTACCAAACCTTTCCAGCCGGCATGTATTATCCCGAAAGCAGCATGTTCCGGATCATAAAAAATCTGCGCCTGACAATCCGCGACCTGAATCATGCAGACCACATTTTTCATTTGCGAAATGAAAGCATCAATATCGGAGAGTTCAGTTTGAGGCTTATGAGAAGCCATAAAATCACTGTCAATAATTTGAACATAATCGCTATGTGTTTGATTTGCAGACACCAACTGGTCTACAGAAATTCCCATAGTCTCACAAAGAAGCTCACGATTTTTCTTCACATGAGCCTCATCATCTCCGATCGTAAAACGCACATTCAATGAGTTGTAAGGTTCATCACTCACGCCTCCATGTCTGGTAAAAACCGCATGATCAATCTCACCAGCAAAATTTTCCAAAAGACGGAACTGATAAAACGGCAATTTTTTCTGTGCAGGAAGAATCATCGGTTTTCAAAAATTAGAACACCGTATTTTTCACCATAAACGGAATTTCCAGAGCCAGATCAGTTGCAGAAAAGTTGTAAGCTTTCTGGCGGAACAGTTCATCACCAGAACGGCAAAGCAGATAAACAGCAGCCTGGCAGGCAGCAAAAGGAGCGCATCCCTGAGCGATTAAACTGGCCACAAACCCGCTTAAAACATCCCCACTTCCACCCACAGTCATACCAGGATTCCCCAAAGTATTCATGGAAAGTTCACCCTCTTCTGAAGCCACAAGGTCAGTAGGACCTTTTAACAAAATATTAATTTTCAAATCAGTAGCCAGAGTGCGAAGTAAAACTATTTTACTGGAAAGAGATCCGGAGATTTTTATATCCTTACCAGTCAGCGCCTCAAACTCATTGTGGTGTGGAGTAATAACAATTTTTTGCTGAAGTGGAAACTCCTTAATTTTTTGAATAACCTGAATCGCCTCTGAATCGAGTACTGTTGGAATATCCAGATTTTTGATTATTTTCAAGAGCGCTTCCTGTGTCTCATCACGCTCACCAAGTCCGGGCCCGATTAAAATCACATCACATTTTTTAGCGAAATCCAAAATCGGTCCTGCGGCTTTCATATCAAGAAAATCGCCAGGAAACTGTTTCACAATAAAATCAGGATACATGCTCCTGCTGACCTGAAAATTACATTCAGGAACAAACAAATACACCAGATCTGCACCACCATATAAAGCACCAAGTCCGCTTAAAATCGGTGCACCATAATAATCAATACTGCCACCTACAATCATCACACGACCATTCATTCCTTTATGTGAATTGGAATCGCGCCTTGGGTATAGTTTGCGAATATCTGCAGCTTTCAGTTCCTTAACCATGCTACAAACTCAGATTAAAAAATACCTCTTTGCCCAAGTATTTTGCTTTACGGCCAAGTTCATCTTCAATACGCATCAACTGATTATATTTAGCTGTGCGTTCGCTTCTGCTGAGTGAGCCTGTCTTGATTTGACCCGTACCCATAGCAACAGCAAAGTCCGCAATAAATGTATCTTCAGACTCTCCACTGCGGTGGGAAACAATTGAAGTGAAGTTCGATGCCTCAGCCAATTGAATCGTATCCATCGTTTCAGAAACAGAACCAATCTGATTGAGTTTAATCAAAATTGAGTTTGCTGCCTGCAAATTAATAGCTTTCTGAAGCCTTTCTTCATTAGTTACCAATAAATCGTCACCGACAATTTGTATTTTCTTATCAGTCTTTTTCATGAAATCCTGCCAGCCTGCCCAATCGTCCTCGGCCAGTCCATCCTCAATCGTGATGATCGGGAATTTTTTAGCCAGTCCGCACCAATAGTTGACCATTTCCGCATTGGATAAAGTTTCCCCTTTACCATCAATATGGAAATTATAAACTTTCGTTTTAGCATCATAAAACTCAGAAGCAGCAGCATCGATTCCCAGAAAAATATCTTTTCCAGCCTTGTATCCAGCTGCTTTAACAGCTTCAAGAATCAGATTTAAAGCATCTTCCTGATCCTTCAACGCTGGAGCATATCCACCCTCATCACCCACAGTCGTATGGTAACTATGTTTGTGCAGAATCTCACCGAGTTTGTGAAAAATTTCCGAACCCATTCGTATAGCTTCACTGAATGTCGGAGCTCCAACCGGAATAATCATAAACTCCTGAATATCCAAACCGCTGTCCGCATGTTTCCCGCCGTTAAGAATGTTCATCAACGGAATCGGCATAATGTTGGCTTTCGGATTCAGGTACAGATACAACGGAACACCTGCTTCATTCGCAGCAGCTCTTGCCACAGCCATAGAAACACCTAAAATCGCATTCGCTCCAAAGTGACTTTTATTTGGAGTGCCGTCCAAAACACGCATGATGCTATCGACCTCTTCTTGGTTCTGAACATTTTTACCCAGCAAAGCTTTTGCCAGGAACTTGTTAACCTTCTCGCAGGCCTTCAGCACACCTTTACCGCCAAAGCGTTTTGGGTCTTCATCACGCATTTCCAGTGCCTCGTGGCTTCCTGTGGATGCCCCACTTGGAACAATTGCCGACCCAATTCCTTTTTCCGACCACACAGTAACTTCAACAGTAGGATTTCCTCTTGAATCAAGCATTTCCCGTGCATTTATCTTTGTGATTTTTGTCATAAAATTTTAGTAATTAGTTTCAGGTAGACTATAATTTACAATACCCAAAAAATCCAGTATCATCACGCCGACGTATCCCTAGTTTTTTGTTATGGACATTATTTGGCATGGGTATTCCTGTTTCACCCTTAAAACGAAACATTGCACAGCAGTTTTTGACCCATACAACGAAGAGGTCGGTTTAAAACTTCCAAAAATTAAAGCAGATGTTGTTCTGGTAAGCCACGATCATGAAGGTCACAACGCCGTTGAAAGAGTAGGCGGAGAAGCCAAACTCATTGACTGGCCGGGAGAATATGAAGTCAAAGGTCTTGCTATAAATGCTTACGATGTACCTTATACTGAAGAAGGCAGCGCCAAGAAAAAAGGCCGAGGATTAATGTTCGTTGTCCATGCTGATGATCTGAAAGTATGTTTCTTGGGAGATATGGGCAGCCAACCCGAAGACGCTCTGCTTGAACAGATCGGCGACATCGATGTTCTCATGGTACCGGTTGGCGGTAATCATGTAATGGATGCAAAAGCTGCACACCTCACCATCGAAGAGATCGAACCTCGCGCTATCATCCCAATGCACTACGCAACACCAGGAGTAAAAATTAAAGTAGATGGCATTGAGCCATTCCTCAAAGTTATGGGCGCAGCAAACATTCAGCCAAAAGATAAATTTTCTGCAGACAGCCGCAGCAGCCTGAAAGAGGACTCTACAGAAATCCTGCTCTTAAATCCACAAACAGCCTAAAAGGAGGCAACAAAAAAATGGCTATCCGGCCCGGTAGTTCAATGGATAGAACAAGGCACTCCTAAGGCTTAGATGCAGGTTCGATTCCCGCCCGGGCCACCAAAAAAGGCCCCATTTAAGGAGCCTTTTCTTAAATATATTTATTTTAGAGAGAATCTCTATATGTCATTGTAACAGTTTCACTTGGGTAATCGGTTTTCATGAGAGTATAGTCATCTTTCTGATACGTGACGTTCATGAGATTGGATTTAAAGGTTGTGTTGGTATCAAATTTTGAAAAATTACTTTCGATTTTGAGATCATCATTCGGTGTGAACTCCATAGCATTCTGGAATTCAAGATCTACATTGTAGTTTTGTGCACCAACCATTTTGTTAAAGTAAGTATTAGCCTGCATAAGTTTATCCTTTGAATCTTTGGTAAGCATTTCACTTACATCCTGACCATCTTTAGTAATTTTCAGTGGTTGCAATTCTGTATTTTGACCAGAAAGATTATATTGAACTTTCTTTACTTTGGCCTTATCACAACCCTTAAATTTCAAAGTGTTAAGACTGGCAGGACCAATTCTCACACCGTGTGACTCTTTGAGTTCAGCAGGTATAAAGGCAATACAGGTTGCACCTGCAACATGTGTATCACCAGTTTTTCCAGGCAGGGTAGTTGCCTGGGTTCCTACTGGCTTACCAGGAAGGTTCAATTTACCCTGAAATTGAGATCCCATATTAGAAAACCCATTTGTATAAATAGCAGCACCTGCCACAGCCGTTACTGCAAGCACACCAAGACCTACGAAGAGCGCATTTTTCATACGGAAATAGTTAAGATATATATAATCAGCCTTCATATTATTATAACATAAAAATAACATTGAGGCAAGTATGCGAAAAAAGAGCTTTCTATAATTATTCTCGTATATCAAAAATCTCTTTTTCATTGAAGCTCTTCAAAAAATTTGCTACAAGAAAACTGCACTTTAACTAAACATCATGTCACTCGCCATTGTCACAACAACCAATGAAGGCAACATCCTTTCTGCGGATAGTATGGAAACCTACAAAAATTCAATCGGTGATACACGTGAAGGTTCACAAACGCGCATGAAACTTTTTCAGTTGAACAAAAGAGTCGGGGCAGTTGCTTGCGGCCTGTCTTTTATCGAAAATAAAAATATCCAGCAACACATCAAAGTTTTTACCCGTGAAAACAGTCTGGATGACATGTCTGTCAAAGATCTTGCCGAAAAAATGTATGACTATTTCTTTAAAATCTATGACCGCTATCTCAAGGCAACAGCAGATCGAAAAGTTGAGGACTATAAAAACCAGGGTTATAAAAAATTAACTTATACTTTTGAACTGGAATGTATCACTCTCGAATTTGAGGACAACACAGGCAAAAAAGGCACACAGAAATTCTATCAACCCATCATGGAGTTTTTAATTGCGGGCCACGATCCTGATGGAAGCAACAATGTTTTCAAAATAACCATCCCTGATCCAAAAGAAAAAAACGGCATCGTTACAAAGCTGAGTGGAGATCAATGCGGAGCCACATGGATCGGCCAGACCGATGTTCTCGTACGTATCATTCGTGGTTGGAGTCCGGAAATTAAACGTTCAAAAGTTATTACTGAACTTCCAGAACATAAGAGAAATGAACTGATGCAATTTATCGACGACCAGGAGTATCTGGTCAACTGGGGAACCATGACCCTTCAAGATGCTATCGAATTTTCCGATCTTGCCATCAAAACCACAGAAAGCATTCAGAAAATGACGGATGGAACCTGGAGTCTGCCTGGATCTTCTCCGGGGGTTGGTGGACCTGTAGATATCGCTGTCATAACGCCTGAAAAGGGCTTTGTCTGGGTGCAGCGCAAAAAACTTCACGTGGGTCAGAATGTGAAGGATCTTGATGAAATTCCGAATATAGCTTAAATTTCCAGCCCGCAGCCAAAGAAAATTCCATGAAGTATTTTATTCAAACTTTGGGATGCGCCATGAACTATTCTGATAGTGAACGCGTGGCCGCCATCCTGGAAAAAATCGGTTACCAAAAAGCACAGATTCCGGACGAGTCAGATCTGTATATTTTTAATACCTGTTCCATCCGCCAGAAAGGCGAGGATCGAGTGTATGGATTTATTAAAGTTGTGAATCAGTGGAAGAAAAAGAACCCCCGACTACTCATTGGGATAACCGGATGTATGGTCAGAAAAACCAGCAGCCGCAACACCGAAAAAGATCTCAAAGACGAACTGCTCAAAAAACTGGACACCCTGGATTTTGTCTTCCAGATCAAGGAAACCAACCGTCTAGCCGAAATTTTGGAAGAGGCCGAACCACAGTTGGATTTACCCCAACTGGAGGAAGCCGAACTCAATGACTATCTGAAAATCAAACCAAACTACCAGTCACGCATTCAAGCTTTGGTACCAATTCAAACCGGATGCGACAAATATTGCACATACTGCATCGTGCCCTATGCGCGTGGCCGTGAAGAAAGCCGCCCGATGGAAGATATTTTAAACGAATGCAAACAGTTGGTAGAAAACGGTGCCAAAGAAATTTTACTCATCGGTCAGACGGTAAACTCCTACGGCAAAAGTATTCTGGATAAAAAAACTGGAAAGTTTGAAGGCATGGAAGATCCTTTTGTGAGGTTATTAACAGAGATTGATAAACTCAGTGAAAAAGGCTTAAACAGGCTCCGTTTCACCTCTCCACATCCGCGCGATTATTCCGATGCACTCATCGAAGCACACGCAACTTTAAAAACTCTTACTCCACATTTCCATCTTCCGGTGCAGGCCGGTGATGATGAAGTCCTCAAAAGAATGAACCGCCAGTACACAGTAGAAAAATATAAAAAAATTATTGATAAAATCCGCGCACGGATTCCAAATGCATCAATTAGCAGTGATATTATCGTCGGATTTTGCGGCGAGACCGATGAACAGTTTGAAAACACCGCAAAACTTTATGAAGACGTACAGTGGGATATGGCCTATCTGGCGCGCTATTCACCACGTACCGGAACAACTTCCGTTCGCGCATTCAAAGACGATGTTACTCGTGAGAAAAAAGCAGAACGTTGGCACAGACTGAATGACCTTCTGGAGAAAAGCGCCCGCGCCTACCACGAAAATCTGGTAGGAAAAACTTTGGAAGTACTTGTCGAAAAATACAATGAAGAGACCGGCGAATGCGAAGGAAAATCCCGCGAAAACAAACTCGTCCAGTTTCAGGGCAACCCAAATCTAGTCGGATCCATTGTTGAGGTAAAAGGAATAAAAGGCCTGGAATGGCTTGTGAAAGGGGAGCTTTTGGGTAGAACCCAAAGTTTAGTAGCTTAATTGTTACATAAAATTTTAAGCAGGCTAAGGGACCCCGGTTGTTACACAGGGGCCCCTTTTTCTAGCCGCTCTTCTTGATGCGGAAGAGCCGGTGCCGGATCAGGTCCAACCAGAGTCCAAACACCACTCCCAGCAAAACCGAGAAGAGGGCGACGGTTCCGCTCGCCTTGAGAATCTGCATCCGGGTGGAACCTTCCAACCAGAGCACGAGCGCATACTGCGGCACGAAGAAGGTTGTGTAGGTCACCGTGTTCACCAGTGCCCACCGCGCAAGCCTTTCAGCCTTAGGTGCGTTACACTTCTTCACCGCCCAATCGCGGTAAATGCCATACGGCCTGGCCATGAGCATGACCAGAGGCAGATTGGTCGCTCGCGAGAGCAAGGACTGCTGGACCGTCATTCCAGCAATCAAGATCTCAATCACCATCCCCGTACTGACGGAGAAAGTGACCCGAGCGAATAGATCTGCCGCGAGCTGCCGCCAGTTGATACCTTTCAACGTAGCCTTCAGCCATTTCATCATCTTTCCCATGGTCTTTCTCCACCATTTTTCAGCAGCGTCAAAGAGCGAGCCCTGCACCTCCCTTCGATGGTACAAAATGCAGGAGAGTGAATGTACCACAATTGTCACGAAAAACAAGGCTGCATTTGCCCAGCAGTCTTATTCAAAACATTATATTTAAGCCAAAATTACATCCCAGCACCTACCACCACCGCTTTAATTCGACGAATACCGGCAGAGCAAGCCTCCTCTTTTTTAATCTTGAATTTCTGAAGTTGGCCTGTGTGGTCTACGTGTGGACCGCCGCAAATCTCATAAGAGAAATCGCCCATTTTATAAACTTTCACTTTGTCGCCGTAGCGTTCCTCAAACAGGCCGATCGCGCCTTTTTTCTTGGCCTCATCTACCGTCACAATTTCATAGCTCACCGGAAGATCACGTTGAATCTGTTCATTCACAATATCCTCAGTTTGCTTCACCTGTTCAGGAGTCATTTTCTGCGGATAGTTAAAATCAAAACGCAGACGTTCAGCAGTGATGTTAGAACCTTTTTGATTCACATCATCACCAAGCACAACCTTCAAAGCTTTGTGCAATAAATGTGTAGCTGTGTGCAGCATCGTACATTCAAAACTATGATCAGCCAGACCTCCGGCAAACTTCATTTCTGAACCCGCGCGGGATTTTTCCTGATGCTCTTTCATGGCTTTGTTAAAGGTTTCCATGAACTTTGGCATATCCACTTCGTAACCTATTTTTCTGAGCTCTTCGGTGATCATTTCCAAAGGAAAACCGTAAG
>Ga0068869_100001935_pt1 | contig 12423 bp, 14 predicted proteins | sample KBSMisM52_FD_64676 | JGI IMG/M metagenome (GOLD analysis project Ga0068869, IMG submission 64676) | Miscanthus rhizosphere microbial communities from Kellogg Biological Station, Michigan, USA - KBS Miscanthus M5-2 | ecosystem: Host-associated > Plants > Roots > Rhizosphere > Soil ... | reverse complement strand
CACCGGATGCTGGCAGCGGCCGATCCGCAGATCCGGCGCGGCACCATCGATCTGCTGGTGAAGATTCCGGGTGATGAGCCGGCACAGCTCCTGTGCAAGCTCTTGCACGACGACAACGCCGCCGTTCGCCAGCGCGCGTGGAGCGCAGCCGGACACATGACCCACCCGCTCGTCGCCGCCGCCGTCGAGACGTTGTGTTTCGCGGAGTCCGCGCAGACGCGATCGCCGGAAGAGCTGGAGCTGATGTTTCGGGCGCTGGGCCGTCTGTGCGGATTCAGCGCGCTGCCCCGGCTTCGCGCCATGGTGGAAAAAAAGCAGCTGTTCACGGTACAGAAGAGCCGTCTGCGGCGCGACAAACTGCTGGCGATCGCCGCTCTGCGCTACGTCCCCGGACCCGACGCGCAGCGCCTCCTGGATGTTCTCGGCGCCGACGCGGACACACTGGTGCGAACCAAGGCCGCGCACGCCACCAGACAGAGGGCCAATCCGGAGCTGCGCGATTCGTCCGAGATTTCGGCCGAGAAGGACGTGCTGTGAGCGATTCCCCCGGCACGACGAACGCCACACGGCTGGGCCCGGAGCTGGCAAACGCGATCTTCAGCGTGAGCCGCACGGTTCGCATTCACGCCATGACCAACCGCGCCACCCAGGCCGCGCTGGAGCGGCTTCTCCACGTAATTCGTGAATTTGGACACGCGGAAGGGCGGCTCACGATCGCGGTCGTGACCGACCTCCTGGTCGTCAACGACGTTCGCGTCGTCGTCGATTCCCAGCACATCGCCCCCGTGCTGTTCGTGATCGAGAGCATGAAGGCGCGGCACGTCGAGGAGATCGATATCACGCCCGACGTGGATGCCGCGGAGCTCGGCCGCTTCGTGCAGGTGTTCTTCGCGGATCCCGCCGAGGAAGATGCATTCGGCGCTCTCGCGCACGGACTCTCCGAGGCCGGCATCACCAGGATCCGGCTCACCGAATGGATCGAACGCGTGAAGGCGCTGCGCGACACGCGCATCGACCAGAAGTCGATCCAGGAGGAGAGCAACAAGGCCATGTCGCGCGCGGTCATGTTCATGGGCGAAGTGATGCGCGCGGTGGAGCAGAAACATCCCATCCAGGTGACCAAAGCGCTGCGTCTCACCCAGCGCATGGCCGACATCATCCAGGTCGACGAATCCGTGCTTGTCGGCCTCACCAGCATCAAGAACTACGACGAATACACCTTCGCCCATTCGGTCAACGTGAGCGTCACATCCATGGTCATCGCCGACCGGCTCGGGCTTCCCAAGTCGGAGATCGCTGAAATTGGAATCGCGGGCCTTCTGCACGACATCGGCAAGATGCACGTGCCCCTGGCTGTTTTGAACAAGGCCGATGCGCTGGAACCGGCCGAGTGGGAGGCCATGACCCGGCACCCCATGCTGGGTGTCACCGAGCTGGCACGGGTGCGCTCGCTGCGCATGATCTCGAGTCCACTCTTCGTGACGTTGCAGCACCATGTTCAGTTTTCGGGCAATGGGTACCCACCCAAGCCCGGCGGCTGGGACCTGCACCGGCACACGCGCATCGTCACGGTCGCCGACGTCTATGACGCCATGACCACCGCGCGCAGCTATCGCAACGAGCCGCTTGCTCCGGGCAAGGCGCTGCGCTTTCTCCATCAGATGGCCGGCAAAATTTTCGATCCGCTGGTGGTCCGTGCCCTGGTTCGGGCCCTCGGGCTCTACCCCGCCGGCAGTGCGGTCGAGCTCGACAATGGCGAGCTCGCCGTGGTGGTCAAACAGAACCCCGACGAGCACCACGCGCACCGGCCGGTGGTCATGCGCATCGGACCCGACGGTCCGTTCGGCGCACCCGTCGACCTCGCTCTTCTCCACGATGACGGCACACACTATCTGCGCTCGGTAATCGCGACCGCGGATGAAAAAGTCTGCGCCGCGCATCGCGCGAGCTGCTTTTTGGAAGATTAGACCCGTTTTTCACACCGCGATGAGACACAGCGCGGAACCGACCGGCCGGATCATCCACAACGAGGAACCAAAAGGAATCAGACGCCATGCGCCATTTCACCAAAGGGAGATTGGGCGCTTTTAACCACCATGTACCCGGGTCGTGTGACTCAGGTGCAGCATGGGGACGCCTCAAACCGGCATTCGCGCGGAATGAACTAGTTGGTTACCAGTGCGTGGTTTGCGTCATTTCGTGACGTCGTGGAGCGGGGCAAAAACTCACTGGCACATGGGTTGCCTTATACCGCCACGTCCGGCGAAACAATCGTCGGATACGTGTTCTAAATCGGCGCGTTTCATTCTCTCGCTCCTACCTTCTGAAAGGAAGGAAATCATGAAATACCTGAATCGCTTTGTCCGTGAAGAAGACGGACAGGACATGGTCGAGTACGCTCTGTTGGCTGCCTTCATTTCGATTGTTGCCATCGCTGCGCTCCGCGCCATTGGTCCTCTCGTCAATGCGATCTACGTTCGCGTTCAGAACGCGCTGACGTAGTCAACCCAAAGGGACGGGGGTACGCCTCCTGTCCGCGGAGGTACACGATGCACGCGACCACAATCGATGTGTTGTCAGCAATTCTGATCACTGTTGTGGTCGGGATAGCAATCGTCACCGACGTGCGCTCGAGGCGTATCCCCAACTCCCTTACGTTCTCGGCATTCATTGCCGCTCTCGTCGTTCGTTTTGCATTTCAAGGTTGGGCCGGTCTCGGCCTGGCGCTCCTGGGGGCAGTAATTGCCCCGGTCATTCTCCTGATCGTCCACTTCGGCAAGGGAATCGGAATGGGCGATTTGAAGCTTGCGGCTGCGGTCGGCGCGTTCTTCGGTCCGGTCGCAGCTGTCGTCGCGATGCTGGCTTCGGCGATTCTGGGAGGACTGCTCGCAATGGCACTCCTCATGCAACGTGGTCAGCTACTGGCGGAGTTTTTCAGTCTTTTCCTCGTCGGGCTTCCGTTTCTGAAGGGCAAAAAAGTTTCGGAAGAGCCGGCGAACGCTGCCCGCACGGTGACAACAATGCCGTACGGCGTGGCCATCGCAATCGGGTCGCTCACAACACTGGCAGGTTACGCATGGCTAGGGGCATCCCTGCCGTCATTCGGTCTACTCGCGGGCAAGCTGTAATCGAGTTCGCACTCGTGCTGCCCATTCTGCTCCTGGTGTGCTTCGGCATCACCGAGTTCGGACGGGCCTGGATGACGATGAACATTCTTACGTCGGCCGCGCGTGAAGGCGTGCGACTGGCGGCAGTAACTGCTCCGGATATTCCGGCGGTTACGCAACGCGTGACGGACGTGTGCAGTGCAGCTCGTGTGGTGCCTTCGGTCATCACCGTGGTACCGCCCGATCCTGCCGACCTGAATCGGCGCGTGAGTGTGACGGTGGAGACGCAGTTTGAAGTCTTTTCCGTACGGGTTCTTTCCTTCAGAGGCACAATTCCTTTGCGAACGACGTCGATCATGCGACACGAGTCGTAGAGAAAGACGCAAACGGTAGGTAAGGTCATGGACAAACGTGGACTCATCTTCATCGTACTGGCGCTCGTCATGGCAAGCATGGCAGCCGCCGGTGTGTATCTCTACCTCAAGACCGTGCCGGGCGCCGAAGCGGGTGCTACGGTGACGTCGCCGGTCGTGGTCGCGAGCAGCGACCTCACCTTCGGCACCATGCTCAAGGAAGAGCACCTGAAAGTGGTGGACTTCCCGAAGGGCGCCGTGCCCGCTGGCAGCTACTCGAGCGTCGACAGCGTGCTCAGCCAGACGACGAAAGTGTTCGTCGTGGCCGGCGAGCCGGTCCTCGCCTCGAAGCTCAGCGCCATCGGCGGCGGTCTCTCCGTTCGCGTGCCCGCCGACATGCGCGCCATGAGCCTCAAGGTCAACGAAGTGACCGGCGTCAGCGGCTTCGTGCTCCCCGGCGACCGCGTCGACATTCTTGTCACCATCGACAACGCGGCCGGCAGCATGAATGCCGTGACCAACACCATTCTTCAGGATCTCGAAGTCCTCGCCGCCGGTGTGAAGACCGAGACCAAGAACAACCAGAACGTCACCGTGCAGACGGTCACCGTGCTCGTCAATCCGGACGGCGCGGAGAAGCTTGCACTCGCCGTCGACCAGGGCAGCGTCCACCTCTCGCTGCGCAACCCCGTGGACCGCAGCATCACGCAGGCGACCTCCAAGGACGTGCGCACGGTCATGGGCATGAAGAGCGACAAACCCGACACCAAGGTCGTGTACCGCCAGGCGCCCGTGAAGGTCACCGCGGCCGAGCCCGTGCCCGTCAAGGAAGAGCAGCCGACGTTCACGGTCATTCGCAACGGCAAGATCGAAAAACAGGAATCGCCGGTACCGGCGAAGGACAAGGATTAACCCGTCCGGCAATCACCGGCAATTTCTCAATCGAAATGGAGTTCAAGATGTCCCCGTTGACGAAAACAATACGAGCGATCTCGCGGCTCGCACTTGTAGTCGCACTCGCGGTTCCCTCGGTCGCGCACGCGGCCAAGGCGAACAATCCCCAGATCAACGTGATCGTGGGACAGTCGGTCACCCACAAGCTCGACACCAAGGTGAAGACGGTCTCCATCGCCAACTCGGACATCGCCGACGTGGTGGTTGCCGGTCCCCAGGAAGTCCTGGTCAACGGCAAGAAGATCGGCCTCACGACCCTGGTTCTGTGGGACGACGCGAACAACTCGCGTACGTTCAACGTGACCGTGCGCGGTCCGTTCAGCGATCAGAAGATCGAGCTGCGCGTGAAGCTTGCCGAAGTAAACCGCCAGAAGGCGCTCGAGCTCGGATTCAATTTCTTCGGCCAGACCGAGCACAATGGTGCGACGTGGGCCGGCGCGACGTCTGCGGTGCCCATCCCGGCTGACCAGGCCAATGCGCTGTTCAGCTACATCAAGGGCACCGACCAGATTGCGGCTGCAATCAAAGCGCTGGAAACCAACGGCACGCTCAAGATCCTTGCCGAGCCCACCGTGATCGCCGCCAGCGGCGAAGAGGCGCAGTTCCTCTCGGGCGGCGAGATTCCGGTCCCCGTCGCGGTGACACCGAACGGCACCGGCACGACGGTCACCATCGAATGGAAAGAGTTCGGCACCAAGGTTCACTTCGTCCCGACCATCGTCGACACCGGTGTCATCAACCTCGTGGTGTCGCCCGAAGTCAGCCAGCTCGACTACAACAACGCGGTGCTGCTGTCGGGCTTCCGGATTCCGGCCATCCGTGTGCGCCGGGCGCAGACGACGGTGGAGCTGTCCGACGAGGAGAGCCTCGTGATCGGCGGCCTCATTCAGACCACCGAGACCAAGATCCACAAGAAGATTCCGATTCTCGGACACATCCCGCTGCTCGGCTATCTGTTCACCGATGTGCAGACGCAGAAAGAAGAGAGCGAGCTCCTGATCGTGGTGTCGCCGCACCTTGTGCGCGCGCTGCCCCAGGGCGCCAAGATCGATCTGCCGGGCGTCGAAGACGAGAGCTCGAAGACCGACTCCAAAGGAAAGTGATCGCAATGAAGCGCACGATGATGAGACTTGTGAAGAGAACACCTCTCGGCAATAACCGCGGCAGCATCATCATCATGGCTGCGGTGGCGCTGGTGGCAATGTTCGCCTTCTCTGCGCTCATCATCGACGGCGCCATGATGATGACCACGAAGAACCAGCTGCAGACGGCGGCAGACGCCGCTGCGCTGGCCGGGGCGACGGGTCTCGTCGGCGGCGGCGGCAGCCAGGCGCTTGCGACCAATCGCGCCATTGCGATCGCGTCCAACAATCTGGCCGAGCTCGACATCAAGCGTCCCGTCATCATCACGGCCGCGGATGTCACCTTCCCGACTGCCACCCAGATTCGTGTTCAGACACACCGCACGCAGGGGACCGGCGACGCACTCGTCTCCTACTTCCTGCGCATCGTGGACCAGACGAGCAACAATCGCACGGACGTGACTGCACACGCGGTCGCCGAAGTGTACGACGTGTGCGAGTCGCAGTGCGTCAAGCCGTGGGTGATTCCCGATCGCTGGGGCGACACCAACGGCAACAACCGCATCGACGCGGGAGAGCCCTACGATCCCATCACCACGGGCTACCAGGCCCCCGGCGACGTGGGCACCACCATCGTACTCAAGGTCGGCAATCCGCAGCAGGCGATTGCACCGGGACAGTTCTTCCCCGTCGATCTGCCGCCGCTCAACTGCGGATGCGGAATCACCCCGCAGACCGGCGGCAGCGATTACCGCTGGAACATCGCGAACTGCAATCCTTATCCAGTCGGAGAAGGTGACCAGCTGCAGGTCGAGCCCGGCAACATGGTGGGTCCGACCAAGCAGGGTGTCCAGGATCTCTACGACCAGGATCCGGGTGCGTACTGGAACTCGAGCACGAAGAGCATCGAAGGGTCGGCGTTCGGAAAGAGCCCGCGCATCATCCTGGTGCCGTTTTTCGATCCGACCACACCGCCGACCTCCGGTCGCAACTATGTGACCATTACCAAGGTCGGCGCATTTTTCATCGAGGGTGTACAGGGTAACGGGGACGTCACGGGCCGCTTCATTACGGCGACCGTCGACGGTCCCAAGTGCACGGTGCAGAACCCGGGCACGTTCTTGAAAGGTCTCGCACTGGTGGAATGAGGGGCAATGCCCCGGGAGATAAATCATGGCTTCGAACGGTAATTTGAGACTCGTCGTCATCGACAGCGACGCTGCAATGTCCGCCTCCGTGAAACAGTGGGCGAATGGCAAGGGTGTGCGGGTGGTTGGAGAGGCGGAGGACATCGCCGCGGGGCTGCGCCTGACGCGCAGTCTGCAGCCCGATCTCGTCCTGCTCGAGCTGCCGTTCCAGGCCACGCCGGCGATGGAGTTCGTGCGTCGCATTCGCAGCGAGTTCCCCGGCACCGGAATCATTGTGAGCGCGACGGAAGCGTCGCCGCAGCTGGTCCTCTCCTGCATCCGCGCCGGCGCGCACGAATTCGTGCCGCGCCCGATCGACGGTGCCGAGCTCGACAAGGCCGTCAGCCACATCCGACAGCTCTCCGGCGTCACGCTTTCCAACAGGAAGCGCGGCAAGGTCATGTCGGTGGTCTCGTCCAAGGGCGGGATCGGCGCGACGTCCTTCACCGCCAATCTCGGCCTTGCCCTCGCGGAGCGCAGCGACTCCAAGGTGGTGCTCGTCGACATGAGCCTTCCTTTCGGCGATCTCGGCGTCATGCTCGATGCCCCCGCGCGCTACAGCCTGACCGACGCGCTCGTCGACGGCTCGATCGAAGAGTCGAAGCTGCGCTCGGTGCTGGTGGCCAGCGTTCCGGGCGTGCACATGCTTTCCATCGCTCCCAGCCCCGAGGCGGCGGAGGAAATCACGCGCCAGCACATGATCGAGCTGGCGGGCATTCTCTCCACCATGTTCGATTATGTCGTGATCGACATCGGACGCCAGCTCGACGATCGCACCGTCGAGGTGCTGGAGCTGTCGGATTCGATCATGCTGCTCACGTCGCTCGATTTGCCGACGGTGCGCAACACCGTCTGCTTTGCCGGCATCCTCACGCGGCTCAAGATCGACCACGCAAAGATCCACGTCGTGCTCAACCGCTTCCAGAAGAAGAGCCGGCTTTCGCTCGACGATGTCGAGGCGATGGTGGATCGCAAGGTGTTCTGGTCCATTCCGAACGATTACGAGCCCATGAGCATGGGAATTGATCGCGGCGTCCCCGCCGTGCAGCACGCCCCGCGCTCGAAGGTGGCAAAGAGCTACCTGGATCTCGCGGATCGCGTTCATTCTGAAACCGCACACACAGACCGGGTCGAGACGGTGGCATAGCCAAGGAGACGCGTCATGGGACTTAGAGACCGATTCAAAGAAAATGTTCGCCCGGCCGAGCCTGCGGAGAAAGATCCTCACCGCACGCGCGCCAATGGTAACGGCAATGGCAACGGCCATGTCGCCACCGCTCCCGCGCCGTCGCTCAACGACCGCTCACAGGGATTGAAGGCGCGCATTCACCGCCGCATGGTGGAGCGCATCAACCTCGCCAGCCTCGAGTCGGTGGAACCGGAACGCCTGCGCTTCCAGATCCGCCAGATCATCTCGGCGCTCCTGGCCGAGGAAAGCATTCCCCTCTCGGAAGCGGAGCGCCTGGCGCTCGAAGAGGAAGTGCTCAACGAGACCTTCGGACTCGGACCCATCGAGCCCTACCTGCACGATCCCGATGTGGCCGATATTCTCGTCAACACGCATCGCCAGGTTTACATCGAACGTTTCGGCAAGCTCGAGCTGACGCCGACCAAGTTCGACAATGACGAGCACGTCATGCGCATCATCGACCGCATCGTGTCGCGCATCGGGCGCCGCGTCGACGAATCATCGCCGATGGTGGACGCGCGCCTTGCGGATGGTTCGCGCGTGAACGCGATCATCCCGCCGCTCTCCATCGACGGCCCCGTGCTCTCGATCCGCCGTTTCGGCGTCCGCACGCTCAACATGCCCGACCTGCTCGAGCTGGGCAGCGTGAGCCACGGCATGGCCGAGCTGCTCCAGGGCATCGTCAAGGCGCGTCTCAACACGCTCATCTGCGGCGGCACCGGCTCCGGCAAGACGACGCTGCTCAACGCGATGTCGTCCTTCATTCCGGTCTCCGAGCGCGTGGTTACCATTGAAGACGCGGCCGAGCTCCAGCTCCTGCAGCCGCACGTGGTGCGCCTCGAAACGCGCCCGTCCAACATCGAGGGCAAGGGCGAGATCACGCAGCGCGAGCTCGTGAAGAACGCGCTCCGTATGCGCCCCGACCGCATCGTCGTGGGCGAGGTGCGCGGCGCGGAAGTGATGGACATGCTGCAGGCCATGAACACCGGCCACGACGGCTCGCTCACCACCATTCACGCCAACAGCTCGCGCGACGCCCTGCATCGCCTCGAGACGCTCATGCTGATGAGCGGCGTCAACCTTCCCAACCGCGTCATGCGCGAGCAGATCAGCGCCGCCCTCGACGTGGTCGTGCACGCCACACGCCTGTCGGATGGTACGCGCCGCGTGATGGCGGTCAGCGAAATCGTCGGTATGGAACAGGACGTGGTCGCCATGCAGGACATCTTCGTGTTCCGCAAGACCGGCCTGGCCGAGGATGGCAAGATCATGGGCCACTTCGAAGCGACGGGCATTCGTCCCAAGTTCGCCGACCAGCTCAAGCTGGCGGGCGTCAACATCACGCCGGCCGTCTTCCGCGAGGGCCAGGTGATCTAGGATGAACTTCCTCGGAATCAACAACCTCGATCTGCGCCTCGTCGTTCCGAGCGCGCTGATCTTCTTCGCGGTGCTTGTCCTCGTGCCCGGTCTCGTGCTGATGGCGCGCGCCCAGGCCAACAAGAAGATCCGCGACCGCCTCCAGGACGTGGTGTACGACCGTCCCGAAGAGAGTCTGAGCCACACCATTCTGCGCGACGTGGAGATGAGCAACATCCCGCTCGTCAACCGGATGCTGCAGAACGCCACCTGGGCCCGCCGTCTCGAGATTCTGCTCGTGCAGGCAGACATCAAGATGAAGACGGGCGCGTTCGTGATGATGATGCTCGTGATCGCGCTGGTCGTGTGGCTCGGCGCCGACATGCTGCTCAAGCGTCCGTTCGTGGGCGCGGCGCTCGGCGCAATGGCCGGCACCATTCCCATCTTCGTGGTGCGTTACAAGAAACAGAAGCGCACCCTCGCCTTCGAGGAGCAGTTCCCCGATGCGCTCGACATGCTGACCAGCGCCCTGCGCGCGGGTCTGGCTCTGACCGCCGCCGTGCAGGTCGTCGCCGAAGAGGCGCCGGATCCGGTGGGCAAGGAATTTCGCGTGCTGTTCGAAGAGAACCGTCTCGGTCTCGACATGAAGCACGCGGTGCAGATGATGTCCGAGCGCGTCGACAGCACGGAGGCGCGCCTGTTCGCAACCGCTCTCATTCTCCAGCGTGAGACCGGCGGCAATCTCGCCGAGGTTCTCGACGGCACCGCCGCCGTCATTCGCGACCGCTTCCGCATTCTGCGCGACGTGCGCACCATGACGGCGCAGGCGCGTATGTCGGGCGCGATTCTCATGCTGTTGCCGCTGGCGCTCGCGGCCACCATCATGGTTCTCGCGCCGGACTATCTCGTGGGACTCGCCCACGACCCCTCCGGCAAGTATCTCATTCCGATGGCGGCGTTCCTCCAGGTCACCGGCTTTCTGATCATGCGTCGCATCGTGGACATCAAGGTATAAAGGACAACCCATGTCGACATTAATACTGATCCCGGTTCTCACCGCCTTCGCGATCCTTGCGCTTGTCGCCGCGGTGTACAACCTGCGCTACCGGAACGCCACCATCAACGACCGGTTGCAGCGCATGGTGAACGCGGACGAAGCGCTCGTCACCGGTGAGGCCGCGAAGCTCGACGACTCCATCTTCGACTCGACGGTGCCCGGGTGGTTGCAGCCGCTGGCGGCGCTGGGCTTTCTGCTCCCCACCCAGATGGTTTCGGAAACGCTCAAGTGGGAGCTCGCGCAAGCGGGCTATCGCCACCTCGAAGCGCGGCGCATTTTCGTCGGCATCCGCGTGCTGTGCACCGTGACGTTTGCGCTGGCCACGCTGCTCATCGGACTCTCGCGGCATATTCGCTCCGACCAGCTCCTTCTCATCGCGGTGGCCGCCACGGCACTCGGTTACCTGGGCCCGATGATGTTCGTGCGCGCGCGCCAGAGCAAACGCCAGATGGACATCACGCTGAGCCTGCCCGACGGGCTCGACCTGCTCGTCATCTGCGTCGAGGCCGGCCAGGGTTTGAATGCCGCCCTCATGAAAGTGGGCAAGGAAATCGGCTACAGCTCTCCGGCGCTCAGCGAAGACCTGATGATCGTCAACAACGAGATGCGTGCCGGTGTGTCGCGCACGCAGGCGCTGCGCAACCTTTCGCTCCGTACCGGCTCCGACGACGTACGCTCGCTCGTCGCCGTGATGATTCAGAGTGACCGTTTCGGCACCAGCGTCGCGCATGCGCTCCGCATCCATTCGGACTCATTGCGCACCAAGCGCCGCCAGCGCGCCGAAGAGCGCGCGCGCAAAGCGCCGATCAAGCTTTTGTTCCCGTTGGTGTTCTGCATCTTCCCGGAAATGTTCGTGGTACTCCTTGCTCCGGGTATGTTGCAGCTCTTCCACGCACTGTCGCAGTCGCAGCAGTAAAGAAACTGTCCGGGCCGATTCGCGACTGGCGGCCCGAAACCAGGAGGCAGATATGTCTGTCAACATGATCCTGCTCGCTCTCGGCGTCGTTTTGGGTGTCGCGTATTTCGCGCGCCGCAATGCCCGCAAGCAGCGCGAGCTCAAGGCGCAGCAGCGCCGCGCCAGCTAGTCGCGTAAGAAGGAATCCACCCCGGAGGGCCTATGAACTACATCAAGGGTCTGCTGAAGCTCGAATCGGGGCAGGATCTGGTCGAGTACGCTCTGTTGGCCGGATTCATTTCCATCACGACGGTGGCCACGCTCCGATTCATCGGTCCGCTGGTCCTCGCAATGTGGGAAACGATCCAGGCCAACATCGAGAGCGTCTAGACCGAATCTCAGCGGCCAGGGTAGCAACCAATGAGAAGGGCCGATCCCGCGATGGGACCGGCCCTTCTCTGTTTGGTCTGCCGGCGATGGTTGCTACTTGTTCCCCACCACTGAGCAGCGATACACCTCGTGCGTGTCGACCAGCGTGATCTCGGGATTCGATCCTTCGGCCGCCGCGTCGATGTCGTCTTCATTGGTGAATTGATGCGGCGCGAAGCCGGGGTTGAAGACGATCAGAATCTGTTCCCACAACGGATTGAAACCGTCGCCCTGGATGGCGTCGAGCACGGGGATGAACTCTTGCTCTTCGTCAAGATCCTCGGTCGTGTAGATCTCGTTCAGACTCGGATTGCGCGCGAGGCTTTCCGATGCCTTGTCGGATTGCTCCTTCATGTTCACGGTGAAGAGCTCGTCGTCGTAGAACGCGGGCATCTGTCCGGCGGCGCCGTTCATGCTCTTTTCGAAGCTGGCGCGGTCGGAGGCCGGGTCCATGGGAAGGCTCTTGCACGACGCGAGCGCAAGGCCGCTCAGGATGAGCAAAACCATTAACTTTTTCATGCGATCACCTCGGGTGCTTGTGGATGCGAACGCGGGCGGGGCACGTGGGACATCCGATGGTTGTGGTTCGGTGCATGAAGCGTAAGGCGGCCGGCGGCGTGGCACCGCTCGGGAGTTCGGCGGATCAACGCGGGAAAGGTTACCGACCCCGCGTGTATGGATGCTCTACTGCGTTTTCACAGGGCCTTAAGCATGTCACGCACGAAGGAAAGCTCGTCCATGTTGACCTGGTGGCCCATCCGGGGATAGAGCCGCATCGTGACCTGCGCTCGCATGCGCTCGAACACCTGCGCTG
>Ga0068869_100001928_pt1 | contig 12451 bp, 13 predicted proteins | sample KBSMisM52_FD_64676 | JGI IMG/M metagenome (GOLD analysis project Ga0068869, IMG submission 64676) | Miscanthus rhizosphere microbial communities from Kellogg Biological Station, Michigan, USA - KBS Miscanthus M5-2 | ecosystem: Host-associated > Plants > Roots > Rhizosphere > Soil ... | reverse complement strand
GACGCTCGCGACCGAGAAGATCTTGATGATCTTGTTCTGGTTGATGTTGATGAAGCCGACCGTCGCGTTCATCAGGAAGTTGATCTTGTCGAACAGGAACGTGCTGTGGCTGTCGAGCGAGTCGATGTCGCGCAGGATCTGGCGCGCCTCCTCGAACTGATCGGCGCCGAGCAGGCGGCTGCGCATCATGAAGCTCACGGCGCGCCGCGTGTCCATGACGTTCCTGCGGATCCGACCGTTGAGATCCTCCTCGCGCGCGATCGCCGACAGCGCCTCGCCCGCCGCCTGGTCGTTGACCTGCTGGCGCAGCACGCGCGCGCTCACCGCCTCGAGGCTGTCGTAGATCCCCTCGAGCGCGTCGGCCGAGTACTCGGCGTCGGCGTCGTAGAGCTTGAGGAGCACATCCTTGGCGTCCTCGATCAGCGCCGGGATGCGGCGCGCGCGCAGGCGCAGCAATCGGAAGACCGGCAGCGCCTCGGCGTGGACCGAGAACAGAATGTTCTTGTAGAGGATGAACGCGACGCGGACGAGCCGCGGCAGCTCGTCGTCGATCAGGAAGTCGGAGCGGATGTGCAGCTCGCCGTTGTCTTCCTCGTAGAAGCGGGCCGATTCCTCGAGGTCGTCGTCGACCGCGTCGCTCGGGATCGTCAGGCCGAAGCGCTCGGCGACCCAGCCCTTCTCCTCCTCGGTGGGCGCCTCGAGATCGACCCAGACCGGGCGCAGATCGGCGAGCGCTCCGGGGCTTTCGATCTCTTCCTGGAACAGCCGGCCGCTGGCCAGCGTGAAGACGTTCAGCATGCAGGCTCCGGCGAGCATGACCCGGCTCGCCAGGAGCGGACGGTCACCGTGGGTGAGAACTCTCCAAGAACGTCGTCTCGAGATGAGGTGACAAATTATCGCATCGCGTTCGCAGTTTGCGCGAGCGGTCGCTGTGCCGTTCGCCACGGCGATAGACTGGTTTTCGAGCGCGACGACCCTGATCGCGAGACAGGCATCTGCGGCTCTGCTACCGTGTCCCTGCGCACTCTCGAAAGGATTCGTCCATGAACCTGACGATCAGCGGTCATCACCTCGAAGTGACTCCGGCGCTGCGCGAATACGTGCTCGCCAAGCTCGACCGCGTCACCCGCCACTTCGACCAGGTGACCGGCATCACGGTCCTGTTGTCGATCGAGAAGCCGGCGGAGAAGGACCGACGCCAGCGCGCCGAGGTGACCGTCCACGTCAAGGGCAAGGACCTGTTCGCCGAATGCTGTTCGGAGGACCTGTACGCCGCGATCGACCAGCTGATGGACAAGCTCGACCGCCAGGTCGTCCGCCACAAGGACCGCGTCCAGGACCACCACCACACCGCGCCGAAACGGATCGACGCGACGACGCCTTGAGCGGTCTTCACGCCAGGTGTTGCCGGCGCGCAGCACCGGGGCGCCTTCCGGCGCCCGAAGGCCTCCGGTGCAGACAGGGGCGGCGCGCGAACTCCATAATTCCCCGTTTCGTCCTCCGCCCGCCGCGATGAATCGCCTCGCCGCCATCCTGCCCGTCGCCGACGTGATCGTCGACGTCGACGCGACCAGCAAGAAGCGGGCGTTCGAGCAGGCCGGCCTGCTGTTCGAGAACCAGCACGCGATCGCCCGGGCCACGGTGACCGACAACCTGTTCGCGCGCGAGCGGCTCGGCTCGACCGGCCTCGGCCACGGCGTCGCGATTCCCCACGGCCGGATCAAGGGCCTGAAGAACCCGCTCGCGGCGGTGCTGCGCGTGCGCCAGCCGATCGCGTTCGATGCGCCCGACGACCAGCCGGTGTCGCTGCTGATCTTCCTGCTCGTTCCCGAGGCGGCGACGCAGCGTCACCTCGAGATCCTCTCGGAGATCGCCGAGATGCTCTCCGACCGCGAGCTGCGCGAGCGCCTCAAGATCGAGCCGCTCGCCGCCGAGGTGCACCGGATCATCGCCGCCTGGGAGCCGCTCAAGTCGGTGGCGTAAAGGTCATGACGAACGCGCCCCGGCCGGGCGCCGGGCCGCTCCCAAGCCCGGCTGCGCCCCCTCGGGGGGCAGCGACCGAAGGGAGGCGCCACCGGGCCCCATGAAGCCGACCGTCATCAGCGCCGAGGCGCTGTTCGAGGAGTTCCGGACCACCCTGCACTGGGAGTGGATCGCCGGCCACGCCCACCCCGAGCGCCACTTCGACGAGGCGGCGATTCGCGACGCGCGCTCGGCGGCCGACCTCGTCGGCTACCTCAACTACATCCATCCCAACCGCGTCCAGATCGTCGGCCGGCGCGAGGTCGCGTACCTCAACGAGCCGGACGTCGACGTCACCGAACGCCGCATCTCGCGCATCGTCACGCTCGAGCCGCCGGTGCTGATCGTCGCCGACGCGCAGGTGCCGCCCGACCAGCTGGTCGCGCTCTGCGACCGCGCCGACATCCCGCTCTTCGTCACCGACGAGTCGGCCGGCCACGTCATCGACGTCGTCCGCGGCTACCTCGGCCAGCACTTCGCCGAGCGGACGACGCGCCACGGCGTCTTCATGGACATCCTCGGCATCGGCGTGCTGCTGACCGGCGAGTCCGGCCTGGGAAAAAGCGAGCTCGGCCTCGAGCTGATCTCGCGCGGCCACGGCCTCGTCGCCGACGACGCCGTCGACCTCTACCGCGTCTCGCAGACCGCGCTCGAGGGCCGCTGCCCCGACCTGCTGATGAACCTGCTCGAGGTGCGCGGCATCGGCCTGCTCGACATCAAGGCGATCTTCGGCGAGACCGCGGTGCGGCGAAAGATGCGCCTGAAGCTGATCGTCCACCTCGTCCGCAAGGAGACGATGGACCGCGACTTCGAGCGACTGCCTTACGAGCCGCTCAGCGAGGACATCCTCGAAGTGCCGGTGCGGAAGACCGTGATCGCGGTCGACGCCGGCCGCAACCTCGCCGTGCTCGTCGAGGCGGCGGTGCGCAACACGATCCTGCAGCTGCGCGGCATCGACACGTACGCCGAGTTCATCGCCCGCCACCACAAGGCGATGGGCAAGGTGGACTAGCGGCGCGCTTCGCTGCGCTCAGGATGACGTCGGCGCCTTTGGCGCCGATGTCACTTGTTCCTGAACACGCAGTTCTTCTTCGTGCAGACGGCGTAGAGCGCGAGCGCGTGGTCCTGCAGCTCGAAGCCGCGCGTCGTCGCGACCGAGCGCTGGCGCTTCTCGATCTCGGCGTCGTAGAACTCCTCGACCCGGCCGCAGTCGATGCAGACGAGGTGGTCGTGGTGCTTGCCCTCGTTCAGCTCGAAGACCGCCTTGCCGCTCTCGAAATGGCTGCGCGAGAGGATGCCGGCCTGCTCGAACTGCATCAGCACGCGATAGACCGTCGCCAGGCCGATGTCGGCGTGCTCGGCGAGGAGGACGCGAAAGACGTCCTCGGCGCTCATGTGGCGCTGCTGCGTGTTCTGGAAGACCTCGAGGACCTTGATGCGCGGCAGCGTCGCCTTCAGGCCGCTGTTCTTGAGCTCTTCGGCGTGGGTCATGGCGGTCGTCGGGCCGGGAGATCGGAGGTGCGCCGGTAGAATCGGGCCATCATACGAGCTTGGCGCGTGCGTCGAACCGGCTCTTCGCGAACGCCCCGTCTCCGCCATGTCCATCCCCCGCGTGATTCGCGCCGCCACTTCGATCGGTCTCGTCGGCCTGGCGCTCGCCGGCTGCCAGTCGCTGCAGACCTCCGAGAGCTTTCTCGGCGTCATCACGCCGTACCGGGTCGAGGTCGTCCAGGGCAATGTCGTCACCAGCGAGCAGGTCGCGCTCGCCAAGCCGGGCCTGACGCGCGCGCAGGTGCGCGACGTCCTCGGCTCGCCGCTGCTCGCCGATCCGTTCCACGCCGATCGCTGGGACTACGTCTTCACGATTCGCCGCCAGGGCGCAGCGCCGCAGCTGCGCCGCGTCGTCGTCCGCTTCAAGGACGACGTGCTGGCGAGCATCGAGGGCGGCGCCGACCTGCCGAGCGAGCGCGACTTCGTCGCCTCGATCGACACCTTCAAGACGTCGCGCAACGCGCCGCCGCTCGTCCTCACCGAAGAGCAGGTGAAGGCGCTGCCGGTGCCGGCGCGGCCCGCCGCCGCCGAGGCTGCGCCACCGGTGCCGAACCGCACCTACCCACCGCTCGAGCCGCGCTCATGACGCCCCCAAGACGCTGCGCGTCGGCCCCCCGAGGGGACGCGGTCGCCCTGGGAACGGCGCGGCGGCGCCCATGACGGGCGGCCAGCGCCGCCGCGTCGCCGTCGCCGGCGCGTCCGGCCGGATGGGCCACGCCCTCGTCGAGGCGATCGCCGCGAGCCCCGACCTCGTCCTCGCCGCCGCGTTCGACGTCGCCGGCAGCAGCGCGGTCGGCAGCGATGCGACCGCGTTTCTCGGCCGGCCGAGCGGCGTCGTCGTCACCGGCGACGCGCGCGCAGCGCTCGCCGCGAGCGAGGTGCTGATCGACTTCACCCGACCCGAGGGCACGCTCGCGCACCTCGCGCTCTGCCGCGAGCTCGGCGTCGCCGCGGTCGTCGGCACGACCGGCTTCGATGCGGCGCAGAAGCGCGCGATCGCGGCGCACGCCGAACACATCGCGATCGTGCTCGCGCCCAACATGAGCGTCGGCGTCAACGTGGTGCTCAAGCTCCTCGACGTCGCCGGACGCGCGCTCGCGGAAGGGTTCGACGTCGAGATCGTCGAGACGCACCACCGCATGAAGGTCGATGCGCCGAGCGGCACCGCGCTGCAGATGGGCGAGGTCGTCGCCGCGGCGCAGGGCAAGTCGCTCGACGGCGTCGCCGCGTACGACCACAACGGCGAGCGGCGCGCCGGGTCGATCGGCTTCGCGTCGCTGCGCGGCGGCGACATCGTCGGCGACCACACCGTGCTCTTCGCCGGCAACGGCGAGCGGATCGAGATCACGCACCGCTCGTCGAGCCGTGCGACGTACGCCGAGGGGAGCCTCCGCGCGGCGCGCTTCGTGCTCGGCAAGACGTCGGGTCTGTTCGGCATGGACGAGGTGCTCGGCCTCGCAGGCGGACGATGATCGGCAGCGGCTTCGCGCAGTTCTGGGAGCAGGGCGACGCCATCACGCGCAGCGTCGCCGCGCTGCTCCTCCTGATGTCGGTGAGCGCGTGGGTGCTGATCTTCTGGAAGGGCTGGCTGCTGCGGCGCGTCCACGTCGACCTGCAGCGGGCGGTGTCGGCCTTTTGGGCGGCGCCGTCGCTCGCCGACGGCCGCAACCAGCTCGTCGCGTTCGACCGCGAGCGTGTCCTCGGACCGCTCGTCGACGCCGCGCTCGCCGCGCCGCCGGCCGGCACGCTCGAAGCGCATGGCCAGGTCGAGTCGCAATTGACGCGGCGTCTGCGCGACGCGCTTCATCGCGTCCTCGGCCAACTCCAGTTCGGTCAGGTCGTGCTGGCGTCGATCGGCAGCACTGCGCCCTTCATCGGCCTGTTCGGCACGGTCTGGGGCATCTACCACGCGCTCGTCAGCATCTCGGCCGCGGGGACGATCACGATCGAGCGCGTCTCCGGGCCGGTCGGCGAATCGCTCGTCATGACCGCCGCCGGCCTGGCGGTCGCGATCCCGGCCGTGCTCGCGTACAACGTGTTCGGCAAGCGCGTCGCCGCGAGCGAAGCCGAGCTCGAAGGCTTCGCGCACGACCTGCGCGAGATGATCGTGGCCACCGGGCCTGCCGCCTGACCATGGCGTTCGGCCGCCTCGAGCGCAACCCCGGCGCGCAGCCGATGAGCGACATCAACATGACGCCGCTGATCGACGTCATGCTGGTGCTGCTCGTCATCTTCATGATCACCGCGCCGCTGATGACGTCGAGCCTCAAGCTCGACCTGCCGCGCACCGACGCCGCGCAGGCGAGCGACACGCCGCTCTTCGTCAGCGTCGCGCTCGACCGCGACGGCCGCACGTTCTGGGGCGACGAAGCGGTCGATGCGGCGGCGTTCGCCGAGCGCGTTGCGGCCGCCGCCAAGCGCAATCCGCAGACCGAGGTGCAACTGCGCGCTGACAAGGCGGTGCCGTACGGGCGCGTCGCCGAGCTGATCGGCGTCGTGCAGAAGGCCGGGCTGACGCGGATCGGCTTCGTCGCCGAGCCCGAGAAGTAGCGCGCGGGACGGGGGCTCGTCCCCCGGCGAGAGGATCGCGGTGCGAAATGATCGACGTGCTTTGCGAGGTGCGTTTCTATAATCGATCGATGCCTGCACGCCGCATCGCATTCGCATGAAGGCCGATTTCGCTCCCCACGACGTCGAACAGGCAGCACAACGTGCATGGGCTGCCGCCGACGCGTATCGCGTCCGCGAGGATCCGGCGCGGCCCAAGTACTACGCGTGCTCGATGTTGCCGTACCCGAGCGGCCGGCTGCACATGGGGCACGTGCGCAACTACACGATCAACGACATGCTGGCGCGCCACCTGCGCATGACCGGCATGAACGTGCTGATGCCGATGGGCTGGGACGCGTTCGGCCTGCCCGCCGAGAACGCGGCGATCAAGAACAGCGTGCCGCCGGCGCGCTGGACGCGCGAGAACATCGCCGCGATGAAGGGGCAGATGCAGGCGCTCGGCCTGGCGATCGACTGGAGCCGCGAGATCGCGACCTGCGACCCCTCGTACTACCGCTGGAACCAGTGGCTGTTCCTGAGGATGCTGCAGGCCGGGATCGCCGAGCGGCGCACCCAGGTCGTCAACTGGGACCCGGTCGACCAGACCGTGCTCGCCAACGAGCAGGTCATCGAGGGGCGCGGCTGGCGCTCGGGGGCGCTCGTCGAAAAGCGCGAGATCCCGGGCTACTACCTGAAGATCACGCAGTACGCCGACGAGCTGCTCGAGTGCGTCAAGACCGGGCTGCCCGGCTGGCCCGAGCGCGTCAAGGTCATGCAGGAGCACTGGCTCGGCAAGAGCGAGGGCGTGCGCTTCGCGTTCCTGCACGACGTCCACTCGGCCGACGGCAAGCTGATCGGAGGCGGGCGCCTGTACGTCTTCACGACCCGCGCCGACACGATCATGGGCGTGACGTTCTGCGCCGTCGCGGCCGAGCACCCGCTCGCGCTGCGCGCCGCCGAGCAGAACCCCGCGGTCGCCGCGTTCATCGAGTCGTGCAAGCTCGGCGGCACGACCGAGGCCGAGCTGGCGACGCAGGCCAAGCGCGGCATCGACACCGGGCTGGTCGTCGAGCATCCGCTCAGCCACGAGAAGATCCCGCTCTGGATCGGCAACTACGTGCTGATGGGCTACGGCGACGGCGCGGTGATGGGAGTGCCGGGGCACGACGAACGCGACTTCGAGTTCGCGCGCGAGTACGGCATCGACATGCTGCAGGTCATCCACGTCGACGGCGAGGAGTTCTCGTACGACCACTGGCAGGACTGGTACGCCGACACGACGTGCAGCGTCACCATCAACTCCGACATCTACAGCGGCATGACGTACGACGTCGCGATCGACGCCGTCGCCGCCGCACTCGAACACCGCGGGCTCGGCGGCAAGCAGACGACGTGGCGGCTGCGCGACTGGGGGATCAGCCGGCAGCGCTACTGGGGAACGCCGATCCCGATCATCCACTGCGACGCGTGCGGCGTCGTCCCGGTGCCCGAGCGCGACCTTCCCGTCGTCCTGCCCGAGGACCTCATCCCCGACGGCTCGGGCAATCCGCTGGTCAGGAACCACGCCTTCATCGACGTCGCGTGCCCGAAGTGCCGCCGCCCGGCGCGGCGCGAGACCGACACGATGGACACCTTCGTCGACAGCGCGTGGTACTTCATGCGCTACTGCGACCCCAAGCTCGACGACGCGATGGTCGGCGCCGGGGCGAAGTACTGGATGCCGATGGACCAGTACATCGGCGGCATCGAGCACGCGATCCTGCACCTGCTCTACGCGCGCTTCTGGACCAAGGCGATGCGCGACATGAAGCTGGTCGCCATCGACGAGCCCTTCACGAAGCTACTGACGCAGGGAATGGTGCTCAACCACGTCTGGGCGCGCCCCACCGCGCAGGGCGGCGTCGACTACTTCCCACCCGATGACGTCACCCCTTCGTCCGATCCGCCGGGCGCGGCCGGCGGCCTCCTCGCCGACGGCAGCCGCGTCGAGTACCGCGGCATGCTCAAGATGGGCAAGACCGAGCGCAACGGCGTCGATCCGCAGGAGCTGATCGATCGCTACGGCGCCGACACCGCGCGGCTGTTCGTGATGTTCGCCTCGCCGCCCGAGCAGACGCTCGAATGGAACAACGCCGGCGTAGAAGGCGCGCACCGGTTCCTGCGCCGGCTCTGGAAGTTCGCGGCCAAGCACGCCGACGTGATCGACTCGGCGCCGGCGCGCAAGCCGTTGCGTGGCGCCGCGCCGGCGCTGCGCCACGAGATCCATTCGGTGCTGCGGCAGGTCAGCTACGACTACGAGCGGATGCAATACAACACCGTCGTCTCGGGCGCGATGAAGCTGCTCAACGCGCTCGAGGCGCACGCCGGCGGCGATGCGGTCGCGCCGGCGGCGCTGCGCGAAGGCACCGGAATCCTGCTGCGCGTCCTCTACCCGGTCTGTCCGCACACGACGTGGGCGCTCTGGAACGAGCTCGGCTTTGCGACCGAGCACGACGGCCTGCTCGACGCGCCCTGGCCGGCGGTCGACGAGGCGGCACTGGTGCAGGACGAGGTCGAGCTCGTGCTGCAGATCAACGGCAAGCTGCGCGGGTCGCTGCGCGTCCCCGCCGGCGCCGAGAAGGCGGCGATCGAGAAGGCGGCGCTGGCGACGCCGGAGCTCGCGAAGTTCGCCGACGGACGCGAGGTGAAGCGGGTCATCGTGATCCCCGGTCGCCTCGTCAACATCGTCGTCTAGACGAAGGGCCGGCCAGACGATGCGACGACGCTTCCTGCTCGCCGCCGCAGTCGCCCTGGCCGGCTGCGGCTTCGAGCTGAAACGCCCGCCGGCGCTCAACTTCAGCAAGATCCAGCTTTCCGGCTTCGCGACGCGCTCGCCGCTCGCCGCCGAGCTGAAGTCGAGCATCGACGCGAGCACGACGACACGCGTCGTCGAGGCCGGGCAGGGCGCGCAGGCGGTGCTGCAGGCGATCAACGAGGCGCGCGAGAAGGTCGTCGTCGCCCAGACGGCCGCCAACCAGATCCGCGAGTTCGAGCTGCGCCTGCGGTTCGCCTTTCGCCTGCTCGACCCGACCGGCAAGGTGCTGATCCCCGACAGCGAGATCCTGCTGACGCGCTCGCTCACCTACACCGAGACCGCGGCGCTCGGCAAGGAGCAGGAGGAGGCGTTCCTCTACCGCGGCATGCAGAGCGACATCGTCTCGCAGGTCCTGCGCCGGCTGGCCTCGGTGCGCCCGCTCTAGGAGCTCCATGCAGATCCCACTCGACCGCCTCGCCGCGCACCTCGAGCGCGACCTTCGCCCGGTCTACACGGTCTGGGGCGACGAGCCGCTGCTCGCACAGGAGGCCGGCGACGCGATCCGTGCCGCGGCACGCGTCGCCGGCTGCAGCGAACGGCAAGTGCACACCGTGCAAGGCGCGCACTTCGACTGGAGCGCGCTGCTCGGCGCGTCGCAGGCGCTCAGCCTCTTTTCCGACCGCCAGCTGATCGAGATCCGCATCCCCTCGGGCAAGCCCGGCAAGGACGGCTCCGAGGCGCTGCAGCGCTATTGCGAGCTCGCCGGCGACGGCCGCGACGTCATCACGCTCGTCCAGCTGCCGCGGCTCGACCGCTCGCAGCAGTCGAGCGCGTGGTTCACCGCGCTCGACCGCGCCGGCATCGCGGTGCGCGTCGATGCGATCGAGCGGCAGGCGCTGCCGCGCTGGATCGCCGAGCGGCTCGCCGCGCAAGGCCAGCATGTCGCCGCCGGGGCGGAAGGCCAGCGCGCGCTCGCCTTCTTCGCCGACCGCGTCGAGGGCAACCTCCTCGCCGCGCACCAGGAAATCCAGAAGCTCGCGCTGCTCTATCCGCCGGGCGAGATCGCGTTCGAGCAAATCGAGACCGCGGTCCTCAACGTCGCGCGCTACGACGTCTTTCGTCTCGGCGAGGCGGTGCTCGCCGGCCAGGCGGCGCGCGCGCTGCGCATGCTCGAAGGGCTGCGCGGCGCCGGCGAGGCGGCGGTGCTCGTCCACTGGACGATCGCCGAGGACATCCGCGGTCTCAAGCGCGTCAAGGACGCGCTCGCCGCCGGTCGTCCGCTGCCGCTCGCGCTGCGCGAAGCGCGCGTCTGGGGCGCCAAGGAGCGCGTCTTCGAGCGCGCGGTGACGCTGATCGGCGAGTCGGCGATCGCCCATCTGCTCGACGCGGCGCACGTCTGCGACGGCCTCGTCAAGGGCATCAAGCATCCCGACTGGCCGCTCGATCCCTGGGAGGGGCTGAAGCGGCTCGTCCTCATGCTCGCCGAAGAGACCGCGCGCATCGGCGCCAAGCCGATCGCGCGCGTCGCGCTGACGGCTTAGGGATGCGCTGATCAAGTCCCTTCGCGCGGCGACGCCTCGACGCGCTTGAGCAGCCGTTCGAGCGCGCGGACGACCGACTGCGCGCGCACCGCGGCGCGGTCACCGCTCGCCTGCAGCAGCACCGCGTCGGCTTCGCCGCCACGCGCGCACGTCGCGATCCAGACCGTGCCGACCGGCTTGGCCGGCGTGCCGCCGTCGGGACCGGCGATTCCGGTGACGGCGACGGCGAACGTCGCCGGCGTCTGCGCGATCGCGCCTGCCGCCATCGCGCGCGCGACCTCGCCGCTGACCGCACCGTGTGCCGCGATCAACGCCTCGGGCACGCCGAGCAGCTCGGTCTTCGCTGCGTTGGAGTAGGTGACGACGCCGCGCTCGAACCACGCGCTCGACCCCGCGCGCGACGTGCACGCCGCGGCGACGAGGCCGCCGGTGCACGACTCGGCGGCGACGACCGTGGCGCCGCGCGCGACGAGCGCATCGCCGAGTCGCGCGACGAGCGCCGCGGTCGCTTCGTCGCCGCTCACACGAACCGCCAGACCGCGATGACGACGAGCGTGCAGAGCGCTGCGACGAGGTCGTCGAAGAGGATTCCGAAGCCCTGCGCCCAGCCGATCGGCGCGCTGCGCCGGCCCTTGAAGCGCTGATCGGCCCACGCCACCGGGCCCGGCTTGGCGGCGTCGAAGACGCGAAACAGGACGAACGCAACCGTCTGCGCGAGCCAGGACGCCGGCATGACGAGCCAGAGGACGAGCCAGAACGCGAGCACCTCGTCCCAGACGATCGCCGCCGGGTCGGTCTGGTCGAGATGGCGCGCGCTCACCGTGCACGCCCACCAGCCGACCGCAAACGAGACGAGGAGGACGAGGGCGATCGCCGCGTCGCCGAGCCGCGCGATGAAGAGGTCGTAGGTGATCCAGGCGAAGAGCGTCCCCGATGTTCCGGCCGCGATCGGCGCGAGCCCGCTGCCGAAGCCGAGCGCGATCGCGTGCGCGGGATGCGAGACGACGAAACGCAGGTTCGGTCTTCGACCGACGCCGGCGAGCGGACGGTGCAGCGCGGGCTCGGCCATCGTCGCGATCAGCTGCGGAAGTGATCGAACGACGCGAAGCTGCTTTCGACCGCGGCGCCGTCGCGATCGACGAGGCGCAGTGCGCTGCCCGCCTCGATGCGACCGACGCGCGTCACCGCGACGCCGGCGCCGGCGGCGGCGGCGGCGACCGCGTCGCGACGTGACGGCAGCGCGGTGAAGACAAGCTCGTAGTCGTCACCGCCGGCGAGCAGGCACTGCCGCTGCAGCGCGAGCGGCTGCGCAGCGAGCACCGCGCTCTTCGGCAGCGCGTCGACGTCGACGACTGCGCCGACGCCGGAGCGACTGAGGATGTGGCCGAGGTCGCCGACGAAGCCGTCGGAGACGTCGATCGCGCTCGTCGCGATGCCACGCAACCGGATGCCGAGAGCGTTGCGCGGCGTCGGCAACTCCATCGCCTGGCGGGCATGGCGAAAGGCCGCTTCGGCGAGCGAGACGTTGCCGCGAAACGCCTCGAGCGCGAGGCGCGCGTCGCCGAGCGTTCCGCTGACGTAGAGCTCGTCGCCCGGACGCGCGCCCGAACGCAGCAGCGCCGAGCCGATCGGCAGCTCGCCGAAGACGGTGATGCAGACCGCGAGCGGCCCGCGCGTCGTGTCGCCGCCGACCAGTTCGCACGCCTCGCGGTCGGCGAGCGAGAGCAGGCCGCGCGCAAAGCCGGCAAGGAACGCCTCCTCGGCACGCGGCAGCGCCAGTGCGAGCGTGAACGCGAGCGGCCGCGCGGCGCATGCTGCGAGGTCGCTGAGACTCACGGCGAGCGCCTTGTGGCCGAGCCGCTCTGGCGCGACGGTCGAGAGGAAGTGACGGCCCTCGACGAGCATGTCGGTCGAGACCGCGATGGTCGTGCCGGCGGCGGGCTGCAGCAGCGCGCAGTCGTCACCGACGCCGAGCGTCGCGCGGCTCGTCGGC
>Ga0068869_100001926_pt1 | contig 12453 bp, 7 predicted proteins | sample KBSMisM52_FD_64676 | JGI IMG/M metagenome (GOLD analysis project Ga0068869, IMG submission 64676) | Miscanthus rhizosphere microbial communities from Kellogg Biological Station, Michigan, USA - KBS Miscanthus M5-2 | ecosystem: Host-associated > Plants > Roots > Rhizosphere > Soil ... | reverse complement strand
TGCTGGTTAACGAAGAAATCGGAGTCGTTGATGGTAATTGGCGTGTTCGTACCTGGTCGCAGGCGAAGCGGCTTTACTTTGATGTTGCCGTAGTAAAGTTCGGACGGGAGATTGGGGATCTCAGTTACTATATGCAATGTCGGTGCTTGTCCCCAGACCGTCAGGGCCGCGAAGGCGGTGATTAGTAAAGCTAAGGCAAATTTCATCATATTGCTCCTGATAACATACGCTTCTGAGGGAATGACCTCGAAATGAGGGGTTCGTCTAAAATCCGAGTGCTTAGACGCACCGACAAGGGCTAAAGTTTAACTCTTGGCGTTAAGTGCGTCAATGAAGGCCTCTAATTTCCATTTTTAATGTATCCGCGATCCCTGGCGGCTGAGAAGTATAAAGCAGCCCGCCGGGTTGCTCGAAGGGCGAGCGAAACACTGGAAATGCGAATAGGACTTGATGGACTGCCGCTGACAGCGGCCAAAACGGGCGTGGGGCACTACACTTTTGAACTCGCCCGCGCACTAGCGAACACCGAGCCGTCAGGGCAATTTGAGATTGTTTACCCTTCCACCTACAGGCCCATTCAGGTTGATGAACCTGGTTCACCACCCCTTCCTCCCAATCTAAAACTCAATCGCGTGAAAGTTGGGTCCCTGGGAAGATACTGGTGGTCTGCAGGCTTACCTCGTTACCTTAAACGCAGCAAGCTCGAACTTTTTCATGGCACCAATTACGACGTTCCCTTATGGCGTCGCTGTGCGACCGTGCTCACTATTCACGATCTGTCGCAATTGCTTTATTCGGAGACTCACGAAAAGCGAAGCGTCAGCCGCGCGCGTCGGCGCTTGCCTTTGATGGCGCGGACAGCCGATGCAATCATCACGCCCACCGAGAGCGTTCGGCGCGAAGTGTGTGAGCACTTAACGATAAGTTCGGAAAAAGCTTTCGCGATTCCGGAAGCCGCCCGCAAATGTTTTCGTCCCATGGCGATTGCCGAGACTGAAAATGCGCGCCGGCGATTGGGTGTAACCGGTGAATTCCTGCTCACTGTTGGAACCCTCGAACCGCGCAAGAATCTATCAGTGCTCGTCGACGCTTTTGAGGAGGTAATACGCGCTCGTCCAAAAAGCAAAATCCAACTCGTGATTGCTGGTGGCCGGGGTTGGTTGAGCGGTCCGCTGTTCGCGGCTATAGAGCGCTCTCCGGTGCGGGATCGCATCATCCTTACTGACTACCTTCACGATGAGGATCTATGCGCGCTTTATGCATCATGCGACGCTTTTATTTATCCTTCGCTATACGAGGGTTTTGGTTTGCCGCCGCTGGAAGCCATGGCCTGTGGCGCGCCGGTGATCGCGAGTCGCATTGCTGCGATTGAAGAGACAATTGGAAAGGCCGCTCTGCTTTTTGATCCCCCTAGTGCCCAGGAACTGACTCAAAGAATTCTTGAACTCTATGACGATAACGGTGGCGACAACGCCCGGCGCACACTTGCAACTGCCGGGCAGAAACGAGCGGCGGAATTTTCGTGGGAGACAACCGCGCGATTGACCTGGAATGTCTACCAGGAAGCATTGCGGCGTTTTGGAAGTTGAATCCCGGCGCCCGTCATTCGATGCGCACCCGAAGCTTCAAAGTAGGCGATCCTTTCAAGCCAAACCACGAAACGCTTTCTTGCAGCATGTCGAGTTCAAGGAAATATTCGCCAGCGGTTTGCGGAGCATTGACGGCAAAGGTTAACTGAGCCTGCTCGCCCGGCCTAAGGTCAACCATTAGCGTCGCACGTCCATCGTCATTCCTGATCATATTTCCTTGCCCGTCGAGCCAGTGGTTTCCCATCCCTATCGCGAAGGGTGTTGCCCCACGCTCGAGCGCGTACCAGATACTCGGGCTCTCATTCTTGACGCGAACAGTTATAGAAGCCGGTTGCCCTGCCTTAAAAACTGAGGGAACGTTCTCCGCGGTGATGGTTGCTTTGAAGCCGTTGTCAGGCAATGGCTGCGGTGCACGAGATTCACCCGCCGCGATGTAAACAAGATACGCTCCACCCGCCATCAGACGTCGCCCTAAGGGCGGAAAAGTCTCCGCCGTACTTATGACCACTCCGCCCTCAGGAGGGGAGCTATCCTGAGCGAGGCGGGAGAATGTTTTGAGGGGAATGCCTTTGAGAGTTCCATACCACCATGACTGAATATAACCCGGCCTGCCGACAGCATCCGCAAGATAGATCGGACCCGTCGGGCGAGCGGCTAATGCGATCGGCAGAATATGCGCCGGAAAGACTGCGTCAAAGAGGTGATGTCGTCGCGGGTCAGCCGCACTTTGGTAATAGCGCACCTGAAAGTGGGAGCCTTGCCCGACAGTCAGAACTATCAAAGCTGCCCACGCAACTCGACGCAGAGGCAACGGCACTTCCACGAGCCAGGTGAGCGCGGGAATGGTGAGCACGAGCAGGAAAACAGGCACTGTGCAAAGCCGCAACATGTGAAAGAAATCCAATGTCAGTGATGCCGGCACGATCGAAGCGAGAAAACCATAAATGATGAAGCACCACCACCTGTCGATCCGGCTGCGCAGTAGCCAGGCGCTTCCGAGTAGCAGCAAACCGGTTGACGCCAGCAACGGCACTGCACCGTAAATGTGAATGACCTCGCTTACCTTTGAATAATCAGGAATAAAGAGTCTCAAGGGATTGATGTTGACCGCATAGTGCTTTACAAAGGCCTTCGCAATTTCAAAAGAACTATCCTGCGGCGCGAGGTACGTAATCTCGCGAAATCGTCGGCCCAGAGCGCCCGGATTGCGCATGTTGTATAGAACCATCGGCAGGAGACTTAGCGCATAAAGCGCCCAGGTTAGGAGAAGCTTTCGCAGACGCGCGCGCGTTAAAAAGAAAACGAGACCGAGCGCGAGTAGCGGACCGAGCATTCTGCCGATCGAGTAGGAATAGGTGAGGAGTGCCAGCGTCGCGGCGACGCCAATCACATCCGACCAGGTCCATGCTGACTTTGTCGCCGCGCGGTGCAGACACAGCAGGAAGAGAATGAGCGCCAACGGGTAAATCGCGACTTCAAGCACGACCCGGCTCAACTCGAAAAGCCAGGGAGTCAGCAAACTCATTAGGGTCAATGTCAGCCCGACCTTCCAATGGCCTGATATGCGAAAGCCAAGCCAGCCGAGAGCGAGCGCTGTAAGAATTCCCATCGCAGCGCTGAACACCCGCGCTGCCAAAATGCTGGGACCGGTCACCCGGTAAATTGCTGCCAGCAGGTAGATATAAGTTGGATTCTTATACTCGTCGAAGGCGCGGAAAAAGAGCGGCCAGGCGTTGCCCCACTCGTCTCGCCCGGTCTGCGAGATTGTGTGTGCGTTATATGCGATCGACGACTCGTCTATGAAAAAGCCCGGTGGATTGTGCGACAGTCTCACAAAGTATAGGGCGGCTGCCAGAACGATGACTGCCAAAACAGCCAATCCAGACCGGCGCCAGAAGGGCGCAGCCGGCAGTTCCTGATTGTCATATTCGTTTATCCTGCTCATGTTGATTGAGATACTTTCAATCTTAGCCTCAACGGCTGCGAGCCTTTATCGCCAAACCAGCCGACCCGTTTTTGCACGACGTCGATCTCCAGCACGTAATCGCCGGCAGTTTTTGGCGCGTTAATTTCCAAAGACAATCCGGCCGTATCACCAGGCTCAAGGTCATAGGGAAAACGAATCTCGCCATCCTGATCGTTGAGCAATATTCCATCTGCTGACAACCAACGGTTGCGAAGCGTCACCGAGTAGCTCCCATCCGATTCACCTACAGCGGGCCAGGTAGTATCACTAACATTCTTCACTATGATGCTTAGCGCTGTTTTGTCTCCAGGCTTAAGAGAAGACGGAGCGTTCTCGGCGGTGATCAGAGCACGAAATGCGTTTACAGGAAGTTCTGCGACCGCCACGTGAGGGTCGCCAGGCGGGACGGCATAGACAATGTAATTGATGCTTCGCGCAATTAACCGGCAATTGTCGCAGTCTTCTGCAGTGCTTATGACCACGGCCCCCGGCGGCGGTGATTCGCCTGCTGGTAGACGAACCAACTGCGTAGGATTCAACCTGTGTAAAGCGCCATACCATAGGGCCTGGATGTAGCCTGACTTACCGGGCTCATCAACGAGATAGATAGGTTTGTTGCCTGTCGTCAATGCGACCGCCAAAACTTTTCGTGAAAAACGAGCATCGAAAACGTACCAAAGATCTGGAGAAGACTTGTGGAAGAGCCATTGAAAGTGAGCCCCCTGGATCATGATGAGTAAGACCGCCGCGGCCAGTATCACGCGTTTGATGCGACGCTTTGGCGCTTCATTTACTAACCACGTGATAGCCGGAAGAGTCAGTACGAGAAAGAAGACCGGAAATGCAATCAAACGAAGCTGCGGAAACTCGTTGCGGGTGAGTGAAGCGGGAACGACTGAAACAACCAAAGCATACAGTATGAATTGCCACCAGGCATCGCGTCGGTGAGAGCGCCACAACAAAAACAGTCCGCCTAGCCCCAGAAGAACTGTGGTAGCTAACAAAGCACCTGTGCCCGACACGTGGTCGCGAATATTTGACTCGCCAGTGAACAGCCATCTCCGAGGATTAATATTGGCGATGTAGTGCGAAATGAATTGCCAAGCATCATCGGCGAGCGAGGTTTGCGGAGTGATGTAAGTCAGGAGACTAAACCTGCCGGTCACCGCTTCCGGATGGCGGCGGTAAAAGACAAACAGTGGAATCAGCGTCAGCGCGTAAACTGCCCACGTCTTAACTACTCCTTGCCAGCGACGGCGCGTTATGAAGAAGGCGAGTCCGGCAGCCAGCAGCGGCGCTAATAGACGACCAATCGAATAAGAATATGTTAGCAGGGCAAGTGTAGAGGCGAGGGCCAGGATGTCGGTAGTTTTCCATTTCTCCCTGGTCGAGGCTCGCCAGAGCGCAAGCAGAAACAGCGCGAGCAACGTTGGATAAATTGCGACTTCAAATACGAGGCGACTGCTCTCGTAAAGCCACGGCGTAAGCAACGACGAAATTGCCACAATCACAACTACAATAAGCCGATCAGTAATCCGCCAGGCCAGGATCCCCAACAGGCAGCTACACAGCAATCCCAGCGTTGCGCTTAATAGCCGCGCGACGGTAATGCTCGGTCCAGTTACACGAAAGATGGCAGCGAGGAGGTAGATGAAGGTAGGGTTTTTGTATTCACCGAATGCCTGAAAAAATAGCGGCCCCTGATGGCCATACTCGTCACGTCCCGTTTGCGAGATCGTATAAGCGTTGTAGGCGACCGATGACTCATCGATGGAAAAGCCCGGCGGATGTTGGGGCACGCCGGCAGAGTAAATCGCCCCGCCGAATGCAAGCAGCAGCGCGGAAACGAGCAATCCGCGCAGGCTCAAGAACTCGCCTTTGGACTTTCCCTTCATCAAGTTTGATTGTGCAGTAACTTGTGCTGCGGCCCGGGCGTTATTTGCCGCGCAAGCGCATGCGAATGACTCCCCACACGCCTTCGAGGATGATGCCGCCATCCATCTTCGAGCGTCCCAGCCGGCGTTCGACAAAGACGATTGGTACTTCTGTTACGCGCAGGTTGCTGCGAAATGCCTGGTACGACATCTCCGCCAGGAATACATAACCGTTAGCGTAGACCCGCTCGAAGTCAATTGCTTGCAGAGCTTCGCGCCGCCAACACTTAAAGCCCGTAGTTGTGTCTGTCAGAGGCATACCTGTGATCAAGCGAACATAGAAGGTCGCAGCCTTGCTTAATATCAGTCGTTTCAAATCCCAATTAACGACGCTGATCCCTTTGACGTAGCGCGAGCCAATGACAACATCATGGTCCTTGATCTTTTCGAAAAAGAGCGGCAGGTACTTGGGGTCGTGCGAAAAGTCTGCGTCCATCTGCACGACCGTGTCGTAGTCGCGCGCGAGCGCAAACTTGAAGCCGGCGATGTAAGCGGGGCCGAGTCCTTCCTTGCCGGGACGATGAAGAACAAAAACCTTTTCGGGCTGCGCACGGCTTAGCCCATCAGCCAAATCACCCGTACCATCCGGCGAATTGTCATCGACCACGAGTATGTGAACGGAAGGAGCGTGCTGCTGGATACTCTCGACGATGCTCGAGAGGTTCTCACGCTCGTTGTAAGTGGGGATGACTACGAGGCAATTCATCTCAGCCCCGGCTCTCGAGGAAGATCAAAGGGGGCGACGAAAGACTGTTTCATGATGGCGGCGTATCATCGCACACGAAAAACGTAAATGGAATTGCCAAACACCGCCTCAGGCTGTCGGTGTTTGTATTCTTCAAAAAAGTTCGCCCGCTGTTGCGGCGTCTCTCGTCCGCTGCCTGGTGGGCCAGCCGGAATTGTCGAACCATTAAAGTAACTGGCGCCGATGGCTAAATAATGAGGCGGGTCAATCCGCGATTCCGGAACCAGCCAATCGACGCGCTCGATGCCGTAATAGTGCAACGAAAAAAAGCCGCCCAGAAAAGCATCGCCCACGCGTTTCTCACCGCGTTGGTGCAGAAACGCAGCCAGCGCTCGTGCATCATCACCCCATTCAACGTTGGAGTCAGACAGATACCACCAATGGGGAGCGCGGCTGGCGAGTTGATTCATGTAAACCATCTCATCTGGAAAGGCGCGATAGGTTTCGATTGCCATCCAACATAAAAGCGAAAGCGCGATCAGCGCGCCGGCTCGATACGCACGCCGGATTTTGATTAATCGATCGAGCAGTGCGCCACCCAGGATAAACAACCAGGGATAAGCCGGCAGCAGATAACGTACGCCGATGTTGATATGGCTGAACAGAACAAAGACTGCGTAAACCGCGAAGGGAACCAGCAACCAAATAAAGCGACGATCACGGTTTCTAACCGACTGGTAAACGCCCCAGCCAAGTGAGGCTACTGACAGCAGAAGAAAAGGAATAGTGGACTTAAGCACAAACGCCACCGGGAAGTAGTACCACCAACCTCGCTCGCTATACATTCCCAGCAGCGACGCGGAATGACCCTGGCCGTTATGCCAGAACTGAAAAAGCACTCCGAGCACAAAATCAACCGGGAGGATGTGGGCAAGCAATCTGACGGTAGTGGTAAGCGTGTCGCCATAGGTGTGAAAAGTGCTTTGTATCCATTGCACATCCGCGTCGCCCATCTGCCGATGCTTAAAGAAATACGCAGCGTTAATTGCGGTCAGGATGGCAAGCATTACCAGCGCCATGTATGCCAGCAGGCGCGACCGAACTTCAGGCATACGCCACCCGCGCACCAGCAAAGCCAGAAAAAACAGCGCGAGCACAGGCCCGACCAGCAACATTGAATACTTTGCGAGGATAGCGAGTCCGGCAGCCAGGCCCAGTAAAACGGCGCGGCGCCAGGTATTCTTTTCCGCAAAGTGATATAGCGCCATGAAGAAAAGGAGATAGCCAAAGGCCGCAGGTATGTCGGTCTGTACCACACGACCATGCGCCAGCACCGTCGGCTCAAGCGTATAAAGCGCCACCGCCAACACGGCTGCACGAGCACCAAAAAGCTTCCGGGCAAAACGAAAAATTAAGAGACCTAGCGCAACGGCCAGGGCGATCATCGGCACCCGCGACCAGAAGGAGATAGACTCGAAGTTATTTGTGTTATTGGCCCAAAAACTTTCCTGGTACGCCCACTTCGCCTCACTTGAAAGTGACGAAGCCGTTACTTGATCAGGCCGCACTTCATTAGGTTGAACGAAAAGTAATGGGAGGGCTGCGAGTATTTTTGAAAACGGCGGGTGCTCATTCACCAGTTGGAAGTCTCCGGCGGCGAGATGATAGTATGCCGAAGGAATCATCACGATCTCGTCTACGATGATGCTCTTGCGCGAAATTACCGCCAGCATCTGGAGGCCCATGACGGCGAGCAATGCCCCGGTCAGCAATTCAGCGCGGTGTACTCGCGCCCATCGCAACATTCCCACCACGGCCAGGCGCGGCTCGATGACAAGAAAATCCGTCTCCGTAACTGGCTTCTGACTCAATGACTCGTTCATTCAACCGCCACTTCAGATTAAAAACTGACTACCTCGCAGCCCTCGCAGTTACGCTGGCACCGATAGTTTATTTCTTGCCGGCCCTGCGCAACCACGCAGTACTTTGTCCAGACGACGGCTTCCTCTTCAATGTGCCGTTACGAGTGGCTGCGGCCCAGATGGTGCGAGCGGGCCATTTGCCACTTTGGAATCCTTACATCTTTAGCGGAATGCCGCTGCTGGCTTCTGCCCAGGGTGGACTGTTGTTTCCGCCAAATTGGTTCTACCTCGTTTTCTCGCCGGTGGTTGCTACCAACCTGATGGTTGTTTCTACTTACATGATTGCCGCGCTTGGCGCCTATCTCTATGCACGTCGAACTGGGGCGTCCGTCATCGGAGCCACGATTACGAGTCTAATCTGGCAATGGGGCGGTTTTCTCATCGGACAGATCAGTCATATCAACATAGTTCATACCGCGACGCTGCTGCCGTGGGTGCTTTGGGCGTTGGAAGAATACGTTCGAACTGGAAAACGCGGGCGCGCGGTGTTACTAGCCGTGCTGGTAGCAGTGCAGGCTTTTGCCGGACATCAACAAACTTTTGCCTACTCATTGATGTTAGTTGCGGCCTACGCAATCTTAATGGCGGTGACTAACGCGCAAAATCGCAAACGCTATCTAGGATCGCTTGCTTTCATAGTAGCGGGCGTTCTGATTGCTGCGGTGCAAATCGTACCGACCTTTGAGCTGCTGCGCAACAGCACCCGCGCCGCCGCCACCTATGAATTCTTCACTTCCTTTTCGATGCCGCGGCGCTTCGCCCTGACCCTTTTCGCACCGTATGTCATGGGCGGTGGAGACGCGCGCTTGTTCAAGGCGCTTTACACAGGCCCGCCTTTCTTTACAGAGTTTCTTGTCTACGCCGGTATCCTGGGAATCATGCTGGCAGCGGTCGCTGTTCTGCTCAAGCCGGATATACTAACAAAATTTTGGATCGGCGTTGCGATCGTTGCTTTCCTACTGGCTCTCGGTGGTCATGCGCCGCTCCGTCTCTACTCATTGATTTATCATATACCGGTCCTCAACCTGTTTCGCGTTCCTTCGCGCCACCTGATGGAACTTCAGTTTGCACTTGCTGTGCTCGCGGGTCGTGGTTTGACGGCGTTGGCGACGAGGCGAGAAAGCCAGCCTGAACATTCTCGGAAGATGTGGCGCGTCGCGATTGCGATTGGACTTACTTTCACTCTAGCCTGCCTGGCCGTGACCTGGTTGCGGCCGGCGAATTTTCATCCCGGTCGCGTGGCAGCGATCAGCGTGATGCGCGCGCCGGAGTTGTTCATGCCGATTGTCCTGGCGGCGGCGAGCGGTTGGGCGCTGTGGGCTTTTGCCCGGCGACGTCGGCGAGCCACCGCGTTATTGCTTGCAGTACTCGCATTCGATTTGATTATCGCGGGGCAGTCGAGCGGCTGGTACACGGGAAGTCCGCGGACAGATGGTGAATACTGGCGCCTGCCGGAGGTTGTGAAAACTCTGCGCGAGATCGCGCCGAGCGACACTTCGTCTTATCGCATCTTGACTGCGCCCCATACTTTTGATCCCGGTGTTCCTCCCGTTCCACCTTCGGTGTCGCATTCCACCGACTGGGTCTTATGGACTCAGGCCGATGTCTACATGGTCCATGGAATTCAGAACGCGGCGGGTTACGACGGGTTTGGCCTTGAGCGCTACAGTCAACTCGCCGGACGAATGAAGGTATGGGGTGAATTGACAGATCCGGATACGACCTTGCGCGGCAACAGCCGCGAGATTGATCTGCTTAACGTGCGTTACCTGTTTTCGATGCGGCCGCAAGCAAGTGCTCCTTCGTCAGCCTCCACCCTCAACGACTTTCCGCCAGCTACAGAAAACTATGGCGGCTTCGGATTCGCACAGAACAATTTTGGTATTCCCTACTTAAATCAAGCTAAGCGCCTGACCTTTGCCATTCCGCCCGTTGAGGTCAATCAGGTCGCGTTGTTGACGAATCTTGCCTGGTCAGAAAACGTTCCCAACAAAACGGTCATTGGCAGGGTGCGGCTTAAAGCAAAAGATGGACGCGTATTTGAGTTTGCGTTAAAGGCGGGAGTCGACTCAGCCGAATGGTCATACGATCGTCCGGAAATTCGCGATCGCATTCAGCACCAAAGACCTGCGGTGGCAACCAGCTACGAGGTCACCGATGCCCAGGGCAATTACCAGGCGCATACGTACTTTAGCGCGTTTGCCTTGCCTGGAAAGATTTCTATCACGAGCGGTGAGATTCTTCTTGAATCCAAACCGCAGTGGCCTAACTTACAGTTGAGTGTCGGTCGCGTCTCGCTGGTGAACACCGAGGAAGGTAAGAGCTATCCACTCCGGCGCGAATGGGTGAGCATTGAACCCCTGGCCAGCCCGACGCAGGTTGCGGAAGTGCCAAAGCCGAACAGCGCTCGGTGGAAACTTGTATCGCAAACCCAGTATGTGGACATCTTCGAAAACGCACGCGCTTTGCCGAGAGCATGGCTGGTATCGGAAGTCCGCACGATGGATGAACGCTCGGTGCTTGAAGTTATTCGCACGGGCAAGCTGCCTGACGAATCGCAGTGGAATCCATTGAAGACGGCTTTGGTTGACTCGCAACCGGCAGGTAGCATTCAGGGGTGCACAACCTGTGAAGCTCAAGTCACACAATACGAACCGAACCGCATTTCCGTCAAAACGAGGTCCGACACGGCTTCTGTTCTCGTGTTGAGCGAAAATCACTATCCGGGTTGGCGAGCAAGAGTGGACGGACAAGCAGCGGAAGTGATGCGGGTGAATTACAATCAGCGCGGCATTTTGCTACCCCCGGGTGGCCATCTCGTCACGTTTGTTTACCAGCCTAAGTCGGTGCTGATTGGTTTCATCATTTCGTTGCTGACATTCATAGTGCTCCTCGGGTGGTCCAGGATGCATTCCTGGACGCGATCACCCGACTCAGCAAGCCAACTATAAAATCGAGGAAGACGAAAGTAAAAAGAACGAAGATGATTGATAAAGACACGCTGCTAGCTCAGCCGCGTTTTGTGGACCGGCTGGAAGACTGCTTTTTCTATCACGCGATGGACCTGCCGGGTTTTGGCCTGGTTCCGGCACACTGGGATTTGCGTGGACGGTTTGATGATTACGTGGGCGGCGTGGAATTAACGGGGAAGTCGGTACTCGACATCGGTGCGGCCACCGGGTTTCTTAGTTTTGAAGCAGAGAAGCGAGGGGCGTCGCGTGTGTTGTCGTTTGATATGAGCGACGCGAGCCAGCAAGCCTTTCTCCCCTTCAAAGACAAGCTTTACTATCGCGATCCCGAGCGTTGGGCCGAGCAATATGGCGCGGAAATCGAGCTATGGAAAAACGCTTATTGGCTTTGTCACCGACTACTGAATTCCAAAGCCGAGGTTTACTACGGCAACGTTTACGAACTGCCCGAAGAGTTAGGCCAGTTTGACATCGCGATTGTCGGCTCGGTGCTGGAGCACCTCAGTGATCAAATTTCAGCACTGGCTTCGATTGCACGGCGGACAAAAGAAACGATCGTTGTCGTCTCGCCGTTGCTGCAAACTGACGAGCGAATAGCCCGATTCGAAGCACTGGCTAATAATCCCGCTGCCGACTTCACCTGGTGGACGTATTCGTTGGGTGTCTATCGTGAGGTTTTTGCCATGCTGGGGTTCAGGATCGCGAAGGTGAGTCACGCGAAGTATTACTACATGTATGGCGACCGGTTTGAAGAGCGGTCGACGATCATCGCCGTGCGGTCGTGATCAGCCAGCGAGCCGGCACTATTCAACAACCAGTTCGTGTCGCAGCGTTCCCGAGCCGTGATCTTCAAACCAGGTGACGTGTTCGGCGACCATGTCAAACTCAATTATGTACCTGCCGGGGTTCTCCGGCGCGCGTACGTTGAATTCCAACCTGGCGGTTTCGCCGGGATCCAGATCTTGCGGCAGCCGTGCCCGTCCATAGTCCCAGTCAACCTCTTCTTCAGTATCGCGCAACAAATGTGAGCCGAGAAAAACGACGCCCTTCTCATTGGCGCTTTCGCCACTTGCGGGCCACGGCGCTAATCCAACATTTTCAACGCGCACCTGGAACATTAGATCTGAAGACGCGCGACAGCTGCTGGGGCCTGCTTCAAGCGAGAGTTTGGCGACGAAGTGTTTGAGTGCTGCTGAAGCGGCTTCGTCCTTTGCCTTTCTACAGACAACCACCGCCCGTTCGCCCTTGACTGCAATCACTTCGACGTCAGCAAAACCCGTGGTGCGGAGCAAACCTTTTAGCGCCTCAACGCCCGGCAAAAACCAGTTAAAGACTTGCTCTTTGGCGTCGGCCGCGTTCTCAACTAAGGCAATCGAATGCAGCAGCAT